>Ga0222719_10004549_pt1 | contig 12163 bp, 14 predicted proteins | sample C33_34DmetaG_FD_165039 | JGI IMG/M metagenome (GOLD analysis project Ga0222719, IMG submission 165039) | Estuarine water microbial communities from San Francisco Bay, California, United States - C33_34D | ecosystem: Environmental > Aquatic > Marine > Unclassified | place: USA: California...
AAGGCCAGCTTGGCACTAACCTTGGGCAGCTTGGTTTGCAGCAAGCACAGCTTGGTCAGCAAGGCGCTGGCATGCTGGCAGACATTGCGCAGCGCGGCGGGCAGCTTGGGCTACAAGGTTACGAAACGGCCTTCACGCCGCTACAGCAGCAGCTTAACGCCCTGCAAGTTGGTCAGCAAGCAGCCAATATGGCACAAACCGGCCAGCTCACTGGCGCAGGTTACGGCGCACAGCTTGGCCTTGGCGGTATTCAAGCACAGATCAATGCCGAGAAGGCAGCGAGCGAGCTGTTCGGTAATCTGTTCGGTGCGGGCATGACGGCTATCGGCAGCATTGGGCAGGGGGCGCCTGCGGGGTCTAGCTTTCTTGAGCAGCTAGGTCTTCCTGGCTTGTTCTCTAGCGCTGTTGAAGAGTCTGCCGGTCTTAGGGCGCTTGATGAACTTGACCAGATTGACTTTGGGCAATAAGGAGCGACATCATGGCAGGTAGAGACGCAAGCGCCAACTTAGGCGGAATGTTGTCGCAGATTGGCGGAACGCTTGGGAGCATGGGGCAGGCGGGTCAGGGGCTTATGCAGCCCATTATGACTTCGTTCCGCCCCCAGCTCGACCCTAACAATGTTGAGTCTTTGCAGCGTCAAGCGGCGTTTCAAGGACGTATTGGTGACACTGAGCAAGCGCGGCTGTTTACTGGGCAGGCGCTGGCGTTGGAGGAGCGTAACCGAGAAGAGGCGGAAAAGCAGCGTAAGCTTGCTGAAGGCCAAGAGCGAGTAAAAGCGCTTAACGCTTTTCGTAATGCTGTTGCCTCTGGTGACACAAATGCCATTGTTACGGCACGTGCTAATCTTGAAGCTGTCGGACAAACGCAAGGAACGTCATTGCTTCCGCAAGCGGCTTCGATTGAGTCTAATGAGCGACAAACAAAAGCAGCAGCAGCAACGGCAGCAGCAACGGCAGAATCGCTTCGTTTAGACAACTTAGAAGCCGGCATGCGCGCTGCATTTAACGCTGTAGATAGCATTGAACAAGCAGACGTTATCCTTAAGAACGCTCCGGCAGATGTGTCTCAGCAGGCTGCCGCTGCACACAAACAAGTAGTTGATCGTATTACTGGTCAGCAAAAACGCGCTGAAGAAGAGCGTAACCTTAGCGTAGTGCTTCCGCCATCGTTTAAGACTGTAGAGCAAGAAGGTAAGCTTGTTATTCCTAGCATTGCTGATCTTAATGAGCCTGTTCGCAATCAGTTAAACGGCATGGCGCAGCGCTTGGATGCTGATATTAAAGCAGCAAACGAAGCCGCTGCAAATGGAAAAGCTATTATTCCGCAAGCTACTCGGGAGGCTTTGCGCCGCCGCCGTAATAACTTGGAAACAGAAGTAAGCAAAGCTGTTCTTGAGCAAGCCGGTAATGAAGCAAAAGCAAAGCGACAAGAGCAGCTTGATTTTAGGCAAAAGGCTCAAGCGGAGCTTGTTAGAAACTATTCAGACACAGATGCTGAAGAAGCAAAAAAAGATTTAGAAGCAAAAGGCTATACTGTTACTTTAACAGAAGCAGAAAACTACTTGCGTCAAGAAGCAATTAATCGCTTGTTTAAGACTGCTCCGCGTGCTGACGACGATGGTGTAATTAACTTAGATGCGCTACAGGACGGTGAAGAGGCTAAGCAAGTCGTAGCAGTTCCGCCTGAGTTTCAGATTTTTGACTTAGAAACTTTACCTAAAGATGAACGCAGTAATCTTCAAAAGATACGCAATATTGCTGAAACCGGCGTAGAGGTTTTTACCGATTTATTTGCTCCTAGGTATGTTACGGACCGTATTGGCGAGGACTAATTGTGCCAGAGTATCGCATAAAGAAGAACGGTAAGGTTTATAAAGTAACCACCGACACGCAGCAAGAAGCTATTGATCGCGTTCTTGCGTATGTCGGTGAAAAGCCTGCTGCGCCAGCAAAGCCGGAAGCCCCCGCGCCATTGCCCAGCGCTGTAGCCACCGCAGAAGAAACGTTTGATCGGCTGGCTAGTAGGGCTGCGCCATCTATCAAGCCGCTAGAAAGCGGCGTGCTTTCTACCATTGGCGACTACTTAGTTGAAAACCGTCCTAGCGAAATGGACGCAGTACAGCGCGCTTTGCAAAGTCTGCAGCTTGGTCAAGGGCTAGGTGAATACTTACAGACCACCGGTACCGGTCAGCCAACTACACTTGGGCAAGACATAATGGCGGCACTGGATGTGTTTGATGTTGCTGGCGTTGCGCCTGGGCTGGGCAAAGGAGTGGCTGCTGGAGCGCGTGCGGCTACTGATACGGCACGCCGAGCTGCCGGTATGGTCAGCGACCTAGAGCCGCTGTCTATGGCACGCATTAAAAGCCCTACTCTGCCTGAAGAAGCGACTGAAGCGCTTGTAGCTTTTGATCGGCAGGTTACGGAGCGCGTTAAGCAGTCTCCGTTTGTAGATAACAAAGAGCAGTTTGATTTTGTAAACAATTGGGGCATGGGGCTTACTGATTCTGTACGCCAAAAGATTAGCCCAGAGGCGGGCGCTAAGCTACAGGTTGCTGATGAAACAGCAATGCGGCAAAACACCCTTGACTCACAAGAGTTTGTTGAAACAAAAGCTATGCGTCGCGTTTCTAATCTGCACGATACTGACGACACATTTGCTGGAATGATGCTTGACTTTTCCCGTGGCGCTGAAAGCAAAAAAGCTATTGAAAACTACATTGAACAAAAAATTGATAGGCGTCTTCGTAATCGCGCTTTCCGTTTTGACAGCAGTGTAGATGCTTTTAATAAGTATATGGACTGGTCAGCAAAAAACAATAATACATGGAACATAGACGCAGGCGAGTATCGTGGGGGCGGCGCGCTGTCTCAAATGGACATGTTTGGAGAGCCGGCAGAAGACTGGTTTTTGCATACTCAAAAGGTACGAGGTTTTGACAAGTCTGCAAGAATAGAACCTATTAATAAACTAAACGAAAAAGACGTTCTTAGCTTTGAGGATGACCCGTATAACTTAGCAGTTGATGCAGCAGCTAAAGAGCGCACGCGTGGTATTATTAAAGAAGGCGCCAAGGTAAACGTTAGAGAATACGCAAATCCTTTTGTTACAAACGCTAATCGTATTTTTAATAACAACCGTGTGTTAGCAATGAAAGATGCATTTGGTCTTCCTAATGTTAACACAGGCGCAGATGGTGTTATGCGCGAGCTTGAAAGAAATGCTATGCAGCGTGGTCTTGGTGAAACAAGCGCTCGGGCATTACGGAATGCTGCCGTCACGCTACTAAAAGGACAAAACAGAGCAGCCGATGCGGGTTGGCGCGCACTTCAAAGCAGCGGGTATTCTGTACTTTCCGGCCCCATGACGGCTATTCTAAACATGCACGACCTTTCTGTTGCTATGTGGAATAACGGCGTTAAGTCTTCTCTTGGTTTGTTTAATCCGCGTCTAAGAACCGCCGCTAGCTTAGATCGTCTTGGCCTTACTCAGCAAAACGTAGGCGAGTGGTTTCAGCGTGTGCGTAAAGAGGGCGCCAAAGCGACTACCGCAGAGCGGCTAGAAATGGCTGCAAACGTATTCCGCGACGTTACTATGAACTTCGGCTTTAAGCAACTAGACGCTTTGGCTAAGCACGGTGTTGTGCGTATGGTTGCACAAGATACCCTTAACCGCGCACGTCGCGGGACGCTGCGCGAGCGGTGGGCTGGCTACCTTGATCCTGCTGACTTAGCACGTCTTGAGGGGGCACTTAAGCGCACCAACGGCGACGTACGCAAGATGAATGCTAAAGAAGCTAAGCTATACGACCAGATTTTAACGGCTGGTCTTGGGCAGCAGCAGCTTATCTCTGCAGGTGGTCGTCCTATGGAGTGGCTTCAAAGGCCTAACCTCCGCCCCATGTGGATGATGCGCGGGTTTGCTATTAAGCACAACTCACTGCTATCTGACCGCATTGCTAAGAAGCTCAGGGCCGGGGATAAAGCGGGCGCTGCCAAGGAAGCTACGTTGTACTTAGCGCTCCCTGGTGCGACCTATGCGGGGCTTAACGTAGGCCGTAGGTCTATGTTTAAGGAAGACTACGAGCCTACTGAAGAAGAAGTGATAGCTTCCTTAGCAGACTCTGTGCTAGGTCCGCTTAGCCTTAACAGCATGAGCGTTGGATCGCAGTACGAGCGCTCATTGTGGGAGCGTGGAGACGTTGCGCAGCTTCTAGCTAACGGCTTGCTTCCTCCGCTTGGCCTTTACGGTGACGTTGCTGGCGGCATTATGAAAGCAATCGCTAAAGGTGACGTTGAGGAAGTGGCTGATATTGTTTCTGAAAGTGCGATCTACAAGCAGTGGTCTAACTTTTTCGATAACATTGACTAAAGCGTAGCGCCCGCTGAGCAGCACACTCGGCGGGCGCTTTGCCTCTCTACAGGTCCTCCTCTTTGACGAAGATGCCGTTGCGCATCTTGCCCTTACGGTCCTTAATCTTCTTGTAGCTAACCTCCAGCGCTTGCCGTAGCGTAAAGCCGTTACGCGTCGCAATGTTAATCAACACAACCAGAACGTCCCCCATCTCGTCCCTCAGATCGAAGCCGTCATGCACGTCTTGATCTAACTCGTTAACCTCCTCTAGCAGCTTGTGCATTTGCGCAGCGTCCGTGCTGCCTTCAATCAAGTTGCGGTCTTCGTGCCAGTCAGCGACTAGCTGTTCAAGTTCTGCAAAGCTCACTTAACAATCTCCCTGGCCCATACGCGTTCGTTGATGTGTGCATTATAGCAGTGGTTCTTGTCAAACCAAAACAGATCGTCAAGGGCTTCTTCGGCCTTCTCCCAGCCTTCGCGGTAGCAGCGCGCCGACACCGACTCGTTTGGCTTACCGTTTAAGAACACTACGTTAGCGAGTACCGACAGCGCGTGGCCGACGCGGCACAAGTAGTCCTTCACGGCTCATACCTCCACTCAATCAGCATTTCCAGATAGTGGATTGCTTTGCGTAGGTCTTCAGCACCGCCCTTGTCTGCATGGCGCGTGACGTACTTGATGACGTTGCCTTCCATGTAGCCCAGCCCGTTCTTGTTAATGTACTCAATGGGCTGAATGGCTAGCTGGTAGTGACTACCTCCTTCTTGCCGACTAGTGGGGCTTTTCGCTTGTTCAAGGGCCAAAAGATGTTCATCTATGCCAATAATGTCATCAAACTCAGTGGACGGGGCCTTCGTAGTCTTCTTCTGCATGTCCCATAGCTCCAGTTAGTAGGTTGTATTTGCCAAGGTCGAGTAGCATGTTAACGGTGTCGGGATGTAGGCCGTTAGAGGCTAGCACAAACTCCCGGTCTTCGATGAAGATGACGCAAGCAGCCTCTACGGCTATCTCTGGATTCTTTTCTTCAAAGTCTCCAAGCGCTTCGCGCAGCTTCAACAGCATGTCACGCACCGTCATGCGCTCTTCCTGCTTCTTCTTCCCGAAACCCCCTTCGATTACCTTTGGCATATTAATCGTTCCAGTCGTCGAACAGCTCTAAGTGTTTCTCAAAGCGTTCTCTGTTGTCAAGGATGTGGCTGCGCAGCAGGTCTACCAGTTCGTGTGTATCAATGTCGCATAGATCAACAACCTCCCACGCATCACAGTGCTTCATGACAGCTTCAATTAACGGGTCGTCTTGCAGCGGCACGTCAAACCCTCCGAATCTTAGAGCCAAGGTCCATCGGCTCAGCGTAAGGCGTACCGTCAATGACCACGCCGCACCCGATGATGGGCTTGAGCTTGAAGTGTCGCCCGTATGCGAAGGCTAGGTGCTTCTGGTTGACGCCGCAGCCTACCGCCATGCCCCATACCAGCTCCCTGTCGCTGGCCGTGTAGCTCACACCAAGGTTGCTGTGGTTGTGGCCTGAAACGGTGCACTGCATGCGCTGCTTGGCGTCGTTACGGAAGCCGTTCACGCCGTTAGCGGTTTCACCGTGATGGTATAGCACGCCGTCAATCTCAATCTGCTCCTCAATCTTCCAGCCCTCAGGCATCTCAAGCAGCTCTTCAAGGGGCCTCATAAAGATGTCAGGCTCCATGCCTAGCTTGCGTAGCTGCCGTGCTGGGATGCGGTCGTGGTTGCCCAGGATTAGCGTGACGTTAGGGAACGCATCGTACCAACGCTTCGCCCGCTCAAGCGCAGACTCATACTCCCCGTGTACGTTGTGCAGCAGCGGCTCGCTGTCATGGAAGCTGAGGCTGTGGTTGTCGATGAAGTCACCGATGTGTACCACAGTGTCTACGTTCCACAGATCAAACTGCTCCTGACAAAACTCCAAGTAGCCGTCTAGTTCGTAGGGCAGGTGTGTGTCTCCGATGATTCCTACACGTGCCATGCTATTTACTCCTCTCTGCGTTAGTCTTTGCTTGGTGGCAGTCTTTGCATAGCACTTGAAATCCATCGGCTTCACAGAACATGCGCTCTACGAAGCCGGGGAGATCGTCATAGCTACGTAACGATCCGCACTGTACTATGTGATCTACTTCCACTTGCTTTGCGCCGAACCAACCGTCGCAGTGTGCACACACGTAGGTGTTGTACGCTACCTTAGCGGCTTGCTTAGCGCTGTGCTTTGGTCCCCATCGTTGGAAGGCGGAGCGGAGGGCGCTACGGATAAAGCCAAAGTAGCGACTCTCCGTCCACTTGCCATCATTGCGTGTCCTTGGTACTCGCTTGCTCATCTAGTGTTTCCACCGTGATGCGTATCGGCCCATGCTGCTTCATCCACAACAGGGCCATACGCGCTATTGCTCTTGCTTGCTTTGGGTAGGTGACTATGTGTGTAATCTTCATGCCGGTGGGCTCCATAGCTCGCCTTCCTGCCGCCTAATCCATAGCTGCCTCCCTTGTCGTAGTAGCCAGTCGTCCAGTATCGCCTCCTTCTCGTCCACGCACATGCCAACCTTATCGAATGCTTCAGAGTATACGTTACGTACATACTGATACATTTCGGCAGGATCGTACATGTCTTCGATGGGGTCAAGTAGTGCACGCATGGCTTTCTGGCCCAAGCGCTTGAACAGTCCGGGGATGTTGTCCGTAGCGTCGCCAGTAATTAGCTGCTTGTAAAAGAAACGGTCTGCATCTTCAGGTGACACGTTGAATAACTCCCTACGCCGCCAGTTCCAGTGCCATCCCGGCACGCCATACAAGTCTTTGTCTAGCGTTGCAATGCCGTGGCCGTGTTGGTACGCCATATACCCAAGCTTGTCGTCAGCTTCCTCACCGTCCACTACCTCAGCGCCCAAGGTGTCAACCATGTACGCCTTAAGCTCTGGGTAGTGTTCGGGTTTGTCTTGCTTCCTGTTCCCTTTGTACGGGTAGGTGTCGCAGCCGTAGTCGATACGGTAGTTACCCTTCCCGGTTAGGTAGATTTCGATGCCCTCCGCCTGCAATTCGACCATGATCGTTTCACAAGCGGAGCGCACCGAACGACACGCGAAGGCAATGGGGTCATCCTGGGCGGCAAACGCCACGCTGTACAGCACAATGTCGCCGTCCAGACCCCAACGCATTACAGCACCTCAGCCATTGCGTCTTCCTCCACAGACACTTCAGGCTTTGCTAGTTCCTCAATGGCTAAGCTGACCAGCGAGGGGCGGCACACACCGTCACGGCCCTTGTACGCCTTGATCTTAGCGCGCACTACAGTGCCGTAGCCGATCTCACGCGGGCTACCTTCAAAAGGAGTTTTGCCATCATCTTCAAACAAGATGTTAAACTTACCGCTGTTGTCAATCGGGTACTGCGACTTGCACTCAATGAACTGACCACGTGCGTACTTGTCGTCAGGCTTGCGCTTCGTTTCTACGCCTAGCTCTTCTAGCTTCTCAATGGCACGGTCGCTAAGGTTGGTGAGCTGCACGCCATACTTGCCGGTAGGTGCACCACGATAAGTAATCTCGTCAACCAAGGACGGGAAGCTAACGGTAGCGCGGAGGTTTACGATTTGGTTTTCCATGTCTAGTTCCTTGTTAGTTGTTCCGGTCGTTCTTTGACCGTGACTATATTTTCTCATAAGTAGGTATAAAAGTCAAGCAGCTAATACAAAATTGCCGTGGTTTTTATGGAACCCAAAGTGCTGCTCAGCTTTCTTACGAACAGCTATGGCTTCATCAAGGTCTTCATAGTTCCCTAAAAAGATTTCGTTACCATTAATTTTAATCCTAACGCGGTACTTTCCTCTGTGTATATCAATACCGGGAATGCCTGTTTTGTTTGTTTTATAAAGACGCATGTTCCTTGCGTTTTCTAGTGAGCTAACAAGCCGTAGATTTTTGATTCGGTTGTCTGCTTTATTGCCGTTAATGTGGTCGATGTACATATTTTTTGGGTCTTGTCCATACACCCACATCCAAATAAGGCGAGAAGTTTTATACATTACCCCATCTATACGTGAGTTTCTGTAGCGAGCAGACAGCATGGGTTTTGCTTTTCTTGTTCCTGTTTTGGTTTTACGTACAAACACTCCGTTGTCTGGGTTGTAATCGTACAGCTCACGGAGCAGCTCTTGTGAAGGTAGCGGGTTTGCATTGCTCATTAGTGTGTCTCACTCCAGTTGATACCAATTTTATACTCCCCGTCTAACGGACAACGGAGATTTAGTACACGTCCCGCCTCGCGTATTGCATTGCGGAACACTGCGCCTACCCGCTGCGCATACTCTTCAGGCACCTCTACCTGAAACTCATCGTGCACCTGGGCCACCAGCTTGTACGGGTAGCCGTAGCGTGCTAGCTTTTCTGTTGCTATCACCAGCGCTTGCTTCATAACAATGGCGCCAGCAGATTGCAGCAAAGTGTTGAGTGCTGCGTGTTCGCTGCGTATCAGCACACGGCGCCCGTCAAGCCCCGGTAAGCTACCTTGTAGCCCATGCCTAGCCACCTTGTTAATCAGCTTCAGGAGGGCAGGGAGGCTGTCTAGGAAGCGTTGCTTAAGCTGTGCGCCCTTGCGTGACGAGCCGCCTACAATGCTACCAATCTTGGCGTCACCGGCACCATACAGGAACGCATAGATAAACGTCTTGGCTTGGGGCCTAGTGTCCAGCCCTGCTGCCTGTTGGTTGTAGGTGTGGATGTCGCCGTTAAGGATCAGGTCCGTATACTTATCATCGTCCATGTAGTGCGCAAGCATACGTAGCTCAAGGCCGCTAGCGTCAATGCCGACAAGCTTGCTGCCCTCAGGCGCTACGAAGCATTGGCGGTACAGTGAATCGCTAGGTATCTGTGCCATGTTTGGGCTGCTGTGTGTCATGCGGCCCGTCACGGCACCGCATGTGTTGACGCGGCCATGAATGCGGCCATCGTCCTGTACTGCATCAAGCCAGGACTTGAGCATACCGTAGCGCTTCTGCAGCGTCAGGTACTCAAGGACCAGTACGGCTTCCGGTACGTGTTCGTTCTGCTTCAGCGTAGTCTCGTCCACCTTGGGCTTACCGCTAGGCGTGGTGTCACGCCACACGGCACCCTTCTGGGCCAGACGCTCAGCCACTTGCTGACGGGAAGCTACGTTGAACACCGTCACCTTGTCCTTCAGTTGCTTACCAGTCTTCTCAGACCAGCGCTCCTCCACGATGGGCGGGAAGATGGCCTGCAGCTCAGCCTCAATCTCACGCATACGCTGCTCGTGTTCGCAGTACAGGGTGCATGCGGTGTTGAAGTCAAAGGCAAAGCCGTGGGCAATCTGCTGCACCGTAGCCTCAGCGACAGCATGCTCAAGGTCACGGCACTGCTGGCTGAAGTCCTGCCGGTCTAGCTCTGCGACGATGTGTTCGTACACGTCCCAGTTAGCGCGGCAGTCTTGCAGGCAGTAGCGGATCATGTCGTCCGTCAGGCCCTTGTCGAAGTTGGTAGCATCGAACTCTTCCTTGAGTTCTTTGCCAGCACGCAGCGCCCAAGCCTTCAGAGAATGTCCACCCTCAGCGGGAGGGTTTAGTAGACGGCCCATGACGAGAGTATCATGCACCGTTCCTTTCCATGTCCAGCGCCACACACGCTGTAGGACTGGTAGGTCAAAGGCCAGCAGGTTGTGGCCGATGATGGTATCAACTCCGCGTAGAGCGTCCCGTAACTCTGATGACGTGGTGCAGGATACGGCTTCGTTCCGTTCTGGTAGGTATACGCCCGCCATCCAGATCGTGTCGTGCGCTAGGTTCGTTTCGATGTCCACTACTGCTTTCATTCGGCTGTCTCCTTAGCCTACTTAGCTCTTCTTGTTCTTGCAATGCGATTACGTAGTCACCCATTCTACTCATAGTGTACTCCTTTACGCTGGCGTTATGCTGCGTTACGGCCTAACTAATAATGGTATTGCTGTATTAGGTTTGCCGTAACGCTACATAACGATAGTTATTTTATCATGCCAGCAGGGTGTGTGTCAAGCACCAGAGCCAACAACTTCACAAACACCGCCGGTGCAAGCCAGCTCTTGGCTACCCGTGGTGGTATCGCCCCGCTCAAAGGCAGGCAGAGAAGCCCAGTCGATCTCAGGCATGTGAGCAGACAGCTCCTTGTACTCCTGCTCCGTAAGCTCCTGATAGGGCGCCTGACGGTACGTGCCGTTGTCGTAAGGCAGCAGAGAGATACCAGACATGATGTCCCAGTTGTCCCAAATCCACTGGCAAACAGCGAAGAACTCGTCTTCCTTGTAGTACACCGTGATGGACGGCTTGTGTTCACACCAATGCAACTGGTACTGCTTCCAGACTTCAAGCTGTCCGATAGCGCCCACATCGTTACGGAAGATGGAGGTCTTCGGTGCTTCAATCGGGAAGCTGAACACGGTGGTGGTGTCAGGCTTCATGACGCACTGCTCGTACGGTACACCCTGAGCGCGCAGGAAGTCCGTCATCGGGTCTTTGTTGTCCTGGCGTACCGTCCGCACATAGTACCGTGAGTAGTTGGGATGGATGCCTGATGCACACAGCGCAAGCTGACTCACCGTACCACTTGGCTTGACGCACGTGATGGCAGCAGCAGGGTTGATCTCAAGGCTCTCAGCCCACTGCTTGTTCACGTTGATGGCACGCTCACGCATGACAGTCAGCCACTCTTCAAGCTTCTTGTTACCCTTGCTGCCGTTAAGCACAGGGTGGTCCATGAGGCCGGTCAAGCTGACACCAAGCAGCGCTTCCTCCTCGCAGTTCTTCTTCCACACAGAGCGCAGGTAGCGGAAGTTAGTGAGCGTAGCTTGCAGCGTACCGAAAGCCGTAGCCACCTCAACCTTCTCCAGCAGTTGGTCAAGCGTATCGGTGGAGCGTACAATCACTTCGCTCAGGTTGCAGAACTCCGCAGGGCGCAGGAGGATTTCGCTGCACGGGTTACAGCCAAAGGCTGCGGTGTTATCCCGCCGTCCGTTACGCCCCGCAATGTTGCGTGCCGCTTCCCGTGAGAAGATGCCACGCTCACCGGAGTAGCTTTCGTACAACGCCTTCATCTCATTCATGAAGAACGGGAAGTCAGGCTTCTCGTCATACACTGCGCTGTTGTTAGCCAAGGCGCGCTGGCCGTTACGCTCCCACCACTGCCCAGTCTTGGCTGCTTGCATACGGTCAGACACAGGGCTGGACAGGCTGATAAGGGCAGAGCGCCGCACGCCGCCCACCACCACGATCTCAGCGATCTTACAGCAGATGTCATGGCACTCTAGGTCGGTGAGCTTGCGGCCCGCAGCGGCCTTGAACACGTCCACAAGGAAGCGGTGCAGGTCTTCCAGCGGCTCAGGTCCAGACGCCCTACCACCGAAGGTCTTAAGCCGTGCGCCAGAGGGCCGCACTTGGGAGTAGTCTAGCTTGGGCACTTCTCCAGCGTAGAGCATGGCGATTAGCTGCCGCGTACTCTTAGCCCAGCCAATCTTGCTGTCCGCTACGACAATCGTGGTGTCCGTGTCGGCAAACTCTTCGGCTACGATAGGTAGCTTCTTGACTTCTTCACGCTCCACGCTGAAGCCCACACCCGTGCCGCAGAGCAGGATGTACATCAGCTCGTCGAAAGCTTTCGGGTCATTGATGGCAAGGTAGGCGCAGTTGAAGCCGGCTACGTTGTCACGGTCCAGGGCAGGGCCAGCCGTCATGAGCGCACGCATGCTAGGCACTACGTCAAGGTCGTGGATAGCTTTCTTGAAGCGCGTGGCTTCATTGCTGCCGATCAT
>Ga0222719_10004552_pt1 | contig 12158 bp, 22 predicted proteins | sample C33_34DmetaG_FD_165039 | JGI IMG/M metagenome (GOLD analysis project Ga0222719, IMG submission 165039) | Estuarine water microbial communities from San Francisco Bay, California, United States - C33_34D | ecosystem: Environmental > Aquatic > Marine > Unclassified | place: USA: California...
CTTTGATATGTTGCCATGATTAATTCACTTCCTTATTAAATAAAGTTTTCAAAAAGAGCCGCAGCATCTCTGACTTTACCAGTTTGCTTTAGCTTATTCAGTTGTTGTTTGCGAACATCACGATTACCTTCTTTAACCTTTGTGCCTGACTTAACCATCTTGGGTGCTTGAGCAACCTTCTTGTTTACAGCAGGTTTAGATTTTTGAAGTTTGTCGTACATCATCGCTTTGTGCAACATTAATACATGACGAGAGTCGTATACTTGTGATAACTCTGCATCTGTAAATCCTGCACTCTTGCCGTAGTTACGAATCTCACTGCGGAGTTGTTCGCCTTTGGCTGGGTCTGAAAACTCTGGTAGGACTTGTGAAAGTTTTTGTGCTTCCTGTTGAACTCGTTGAGCCATGCTTTGCTGTTGCTCCGCTTGTTGCTGTTGTGCAATGCGTGCTTGTTCAGCTCTAACCTGTGCTAACTGTTCTTTCTTTTCAGTCAATTCTGCAACTTTGACTGCGTATCCTATTGGGTCGTTTTCCTTCATTGCGGCTAAATCTTCTTGACTGTCTTGACCTGATGTCAAAAACTGTTCAATAGCTTGTAGCCGTTGAGCATATGTATCCCTAACTTGTTTAGCCTCTTGAACTGCCTGTGCTTCAGCTTCAACAGCTTTGCGTTGTTCAGCAACTTCTTGAGTCTTTTTCGTGTAATCCGCACCAAGTTGATAGCCTTGCATGAGTTCTTCTAGGGTGACTTCTTTTTCTTCGCCAGCAGCTTTTACTGTATAGCGAGTTTCTTCTTCAAGTTCCTCTTCCTCATACTCAACTTCTTCTTCACCGTCTTCAACTTCTACATCTTCTGCATTAACTACTTCATCATCAATAGCTTCTGCAGCTTCTTTGTAGTCTGCACTATCTTCTTGCTCTGTTTCAACAGCTTCTGGTTGCTCTGGAGAGTCCTCACCTGCTGATAAAAAGCCTTCAAATTGTTTGGCTGCTTCATTCACAGTTAGTTCTCCACTTCCTTGTTCAGGAGTCATGGTTTCTTCACTCATTTGTATTTCCTTGATTTCCCTTTAGGCAAGGGTTGCCATTATAGAAAGGTCTATAATATCTTCCACGCTTTATCTTTAATGTCACTGTCTTTAGTGATTGATTCAAGATAAGCCATGATTTCGTCTATAGCTTGTAATCGATTGTAGTATCTTTCTCTCTCAACGGTTTCGTGAGATTCAGAATATCTAATACTGTTAAGTTGGTTTTCTCTTAACTCATCCATTACATCTAAAAATTCTTGCGATTGTAATAAATTACGAATTGCTTCCTGTCGTGTCATTTGGACTTCCGTAGTTAATTGGTGAACCTAATAGTCCACTTAAGTATCTCCCAGCTCCATAGTTACCTGTTGGTGTCGCCATAGCAGTTGGGGTCGATAGAAATGATGTTACATTGGGTGTTGGTAATACTTCTGGTTTAGGTGCTTGAGAATAAACATATGCCATAGATGGGTCATAAGAATATATATCATTATCACCTTTAGATTTACTAAAACCTGTAATATCTGTATTAACAGGTCTGAATGCTTGATTACCTACTTGTAAAGTGCCTTCTGCACGATTAGAACCGCCTCCTCCCATACCATACATTCCAAAATATCCATATGATGGGCTAGATGTAATTGTATATGGCTCATACATACGATTATTACCGTAGTAGTAACCAGTATCACCTACATTTTGTAAGCCAGAGTATTGTGATGGTGTAAGACCAAGTACAGCATTTACATCAATATTACTTTTAGGTGCAGCAACAATATTAGGTGCTTTGCGTAGACTAGGGTCTAGGCTAGGAGCTAATTGATTAAGTCCTAGATTAAGTAACATTACTGCATACCTCTGTTAGCAATGTTGTTAATCTTTTCTAACGCATCCATAATCATTTTAGTTTGGTCTGTTTTAGTTTTTTCATCTTGATTAGCAGCATCTAACTTAATTTTAAGTTCTCTCAATGCAAGGTCAGCAGTCTGTTGTACTTCTTTTTGTTGTAACTCTAATGACTTCTGTTGCGCCTGTAATTGCATTTGTTCTCTGTCAAGTTGTAACTTAGCTTGTTCAGATTGTGCTTTTAACTGTGCTTTTTCACGCTCTACTTGTGCTAATACTTGTGCGGCTTGTGTATTAGGGTCAGCTTGTTGTGATTGTGCTTGTTGCTGAGCTAACATCTGTGATTGTTCTTCTGTGACTTCCATGAGGAACTGGCTATCGTCTTTGAATCCAGCCATCTGTACAAACTTAGCAAGTGTGTCTCTGTACTGTTTAAGGTTGACTAGAGGATTAGCTAAACCGTACTGTGTAATGATTTGCTCTTGTTTATCAAGAATCATTTGCATAGTCGCTAACTGCTCTTGTTTAGAACCTGTGCCTAGACCAACATTAACAGTAATATTATATTCAGAGTTCCATTCTCTTGGGTCAAATGGGATGTATTTATTGTTTACACGAATGATGCGTTCTTTTTGCTGATACTTACATACTAATTGCAAGATACCTTTAAATAAGCTAGATACACCGGTGTCTGCAAAGATACGAGCAATTAACTCTAGTTTACCTTGTGCAGCAGATGTCATTGCATTAACCGCAGTAGCTGTTACATTCTGTAGTATGTCTGGATTAAGACCTTGTGAGGCATCAGATACGCCAGAACGCTTAGCTTGTATCTCATCTAAGTATTGCAACATAGGGAATGATTGTGCAGCATTACTTTGTACTGTCATTGGTACAATCGCACTAGGGTTCTTCATACGAACCACACCGCCTGCTGTAGATGTTAATAGGTCATCGAGGTTGACTTGTCCTTCCACTGCGCCAACTCTGTAGTTGTTAGTGAGGTATAAGTTATCTAGCATTTGACGAGTAATTGTAGACTTGATTAATTGCAAGTCCATTGCTCTGTCTGCTAAAGAATGACCAAAAAATTTATGAGGAATAGGTATAGGACAAATAGAATGGAATGGTACATAGTCACACTCTTCGTTATGTAATATTTCATGCCCAGCGTAACAAACTCTACGCATCTCTGCAATGCCATCATCATCAAAGTCTGTTTGTAAATAACACTCAAAGTATTCTACTAACTGCATAGCCTCATCATCTGAGTCCATGTCTGTAGGTTGTTCACCTCTTGAGTATCGTGCAATTCTTTCTGGGCTAAATTCTAGTGCATCACCAACAGGTAACTCCATAACAACATCTTTATCGTAACCCATTGCAATGAGTTCTGATTTAGTCACCATCTTACGGTGTGCAACAAAAGGTGCATCTGCAATCGTTCTTGCTCGTTTAGAGATTAAGAACTCTTCTGGTGGTACATTCTCTACTACAACCTTACCTTTGTCTACAGAGCGTTTAACCTTAACATCGTGCATAGAAATAGCAGGAGATACTTCTATTCCTGTCATTTCATCGAATACAGCTTCTTGTGCAATCGTTGTTGCTTGTTCTACGATTTCTACTTCTGGGTCTTGCATAATCATTGCAAGTTCGTCATCGTTTAGACCATAATACTTTTCTTTTGTAACATCAGTCTTATCTTCCCAGTATGCTTTAACAACGCCTACCTTTTGTAGTAAAGCATCTTTGAACCAATCGTGCATGATTTCAAAGCCGTTATTGTCTTTATAGAAGATATGGTTTACATAGTTTGTCGCTTGTTCAGCAGTTTGTTCATCGCCTTGATTCATTGGTTCAAATACAACAGCATCATTAGATGATGTAAATACACGCATCAGTTGTGGTAATGCACCATCAACTACTTCAGCCACTTCTCTTGTGACAATTTGCGACTTACCTTCTACTTCGTTGCCATATGGCTCACCAAGATAGTATTCGAGTGCCGTCTGTCTTTCATCTGTGGTTTCAGTCTCTAGATAACCGATAGCATCATCGATTTCTGATTCTAGAATACTCTTTAATTTATTGTCATCTGCCATTTAAACTACCCATGAATTGTTTACTTGTAAAGGTTTACCCCAATCACTAGAACGCTCATCTAAACCAACTGCAAGGTATCTGAAAGCATCACTAGCGTGAGAACACCAATCGTGTACTGGCTTATCAAAGAACACATCACGCTTATCGTCATACTCTCTACGATAGTTTTGTAACGCATCTAAGCCTTGTTTTGTTTTTACATCAAACCAGCATCTAGGTAACATTCTTCTTACTGCCTGAATACCATCATCGACTGCTAGTTTAGCTACTACTGTTACTGCTAAACCTGCTTCTTCTATCATTTCTTTACGAGACTTGCCTGTACCTAATTCTCTTACTTGTACATCATGTGGTAGAAGATGTTCGGCAGAAGCATAACCGTTATTTCTAATCCAGTTAATGTAATAATCTAAACCGACTCCATGATTCTCCATGAAATCTATTAATCTAATCTCTTGACCGACAACCTGACATACCCAGATAGCCGTTGAATCACCCATACCTAAGTCCCAAGCTGTAAATGTTTGTGCAATACCGTCATGCACAATGTCAGTCACTTGACCTTTTATGTATAAGTCATTAATGATGCTACCGAAGTAAGCACCTTCAACCGGTGCAGCAAATGAACATTCAAACTCTTGCAAGAATTTAGATTCACCCATTGCCTTATATGCAGCATCAAGTTCTTCTTGGTCTAATATCTTTGTCTCACTAGACTTAAACTCTAGCAAGTTCCAACCATCTTCCTTGTTATAAGCTTTATCTCTTAATGTTTTAAAGTGGTTAGCACCTTTAGGTGTACCAATAAACAATGCCCAACCTTTTCGGTCAGCCAGAGCTGGTCGGATAACTTCTGTAAATAGATTAGGATTAACATCACCAATCTCGTCAATGACTACGCCATCGAGATAGATTCCACGAAGAGAATCAACATTATCAGCACCGTATAAAGAAATACGAATACCCATAAAATCAACTCTAAGTTCTGCAATATTCGCTTTAGCATCTAATGGTCTCGTGTATTCTAATAAATAATCCCAAGCAACTCGTTTAGCTTGGTTATATGTTGGAGCAATGTATGCAAATCTAGGATTAGGTTTATCACACATACAAGCACTATGTATTAACTGATTGATAGCACTCACCGTTTTACCCATCCTACGATGAGCAACGACTACATTGAACCGGTTGTTTTTAACAGCTTTATGAATTTGTTTTTGTGGTTCTCTCGGATAATAATCGATGAACACATCTCTTTCTTCTATCATTTTTCAGAGTATGAATGAAGTAAGTTATTGATTTTAGGTTGTTCAAAGCTTGGCAAATGCTTAAATATAAACAATATTGCATCAACATTGCCTCTATGAGCATCTCTATAAAACTGATATACAATGTTATGTACTAATCTTGTATCTATAGTATCAACTGTATCTAAGAATTTATATGGATTCTTATAATTAATCTTAAAGAACTGTCTGCCTCTGTTACCGTTATCTATTTTATTGTATAGATTCTCTATACCTATTTGCTGTATTAAAAATGATTCTAACTCTAATGCTTGTTCCTCAAATAAGTTATCATCAATAATCTTTACAGTATATTCTTCACCGTAGTTTCTTTTAGTGTATGCTCTATCACCAGTCCCTTTACCAATGTAAATAGGCTTGTTGTGTTTATTGTAATGAGCGTAAGTATAAAATAACATTAGTCTTCTATACCAGTATGTACTTTAATGATAACTGGGCTTTCTGAATCACCTTTAAGCTCTTGTACTGCTTTACCGTCTAGTCTGTCACCTAGCTCTTTAATAGCTGTCATGTCACCTTCAGCCGCTTTAGCATATAAGGCATAAGCTATTTCATGTAACCGTTTGTAATCTTCTTGCACAGCTAGTTTGCGAATAATATTACCCCATAGCCTGTTTTGCTTGCTAGAGTGGTTGTTTCCTTTATTAGCTTCTGCTGCTTTCTTTTGAGCTTCTTCTAATGCTTTCTTTTGTGCTTCTGTTCTTTCTGCCATTTTGTAACTCCTAATAGGGTCATTACGATTGTTAAAATTCTTTAAATATACTAAACAATAATCTTTTTTGCTCTGGTGATAACTGTTCATAACTCATACCATATCCAGTATTACCTGATTGATATGTAGCATCTATACCTGTTGGTCTTAATGACTCTTGATAATATGGACTATTAAATCCTTGTCCAGATAAACCTACATTAATATTGTTTTGCACATCCACTGGTATATTTGCTGATATTCTTCCACCGTATGCTTGAAATGGGTCTTGGTCGAGTGGAATATCATTGTATTGCAATACTTGTTTAGGTTGATTCATTTGATTAACCATATCTTGATACTGCATAGCTTGAGTATAATTACTATTTAATGACCCACCAACATCACCTTGCGGAGTTGCAAAGTATCCAGACACACCGATATTAGCGTTTTGCTCTGGTGTGCTTTGTAATCCCATTAATATTTCTTCAAGAGTTGCCATTTTTTAGTTGTTCCATTCTTTCTAATCTAGCTTCACGAGTTAGATAGAGCCATTGTTCTAAGTCATCGTATGTTCTATGACAAGAGATACAACGATTGTTTTTCATTCGACAAGTCCCTGTACAAGGGCTGTCATCTACCATTTAACCTTATCAGCCCAATATGCTGCTGACATCTTACCTTTAGATATGTTTTTAGAGTGTCTTGCTTTAAATGATTTTTGTCTTGCTTTATCTTTTTCTGTTTTAGGTTTAGCACCTGCTCCACTTACACCTTGTTGACCAAAGCGTATTGTTTTAACTTGGTCACCGGATTTAGCGACTACGACATGAGACTTTGTTGGGTGACTTGGAGTTCTCTTTGGCTTGTTGTAACCGCTTACTCCAGCTCTCTGCAATCTTGAATCTTTCTTCGTCATACACAATCACTTAGATTTTTTAGTAGTTCGCTTAGGCTTTTTTGCTGTTTTGGCTGCGGCTTTGAAGTCTGCTGCAGTAGGGCGAGTTTTGCTATTTTTTGATGACATTCTTTCTCCGCTTCCTGCTGCAATTCTTTTTCTTTTTGCGTGGATGTTTGCATAGAGTCCCCTTTTAGCCATCTTATTTTCCCTTAGGTTTCTTGTGTGATAATACTTTGCTTGTTGCTGTATGTGTTGCACCTGACATTAATTTGCCATTATGTTTGTGTGTTTTACCTGTATAAAGTTTACCGCTTGGTAAGTAGTGAGGTACGCCTTTAGCCATTACTTCTTCTTCATTGGTTTTTTAGTTTTCTTCATAGGTTTTTTGCCGTACATATTATTTCCTTTTCTTTTTAGATTTACCTGCTTTACTTAACGCTATAGCTATAGCTTGCTTCTGTGGTCTACCTGATTTCATCTCTGTTCTAATGTTGGCAGAGATAACCTTTTTAGATTTACCTTTTTTTAGTGGCATGATGATTCCTGAAAAGAGAAAAAGCCTAGCGAAAACTGAGGGAGAGACTAGGCTTTTCTTGGGAGTGTTTCTTTTCGCTGGGCGTAGTTATCCCAACAGTTCGATTGTATACGAAAACGCTTTATATGTCAAGCATTAATTCTTCTTCCAACAATAGTGAATAGGTTATCCATAGCTATGCTTAATTTTACTTCATAGTACATAGGTTTTTTAGTATTTAAGTATCTAGCATATACAGCCTTTTGCTCCTCTTGGTCTAAAGAATGTATAACCGCATCTAAAGTTCTTACATTGTCCATCTCTGACTCTTCATACATAGCATCAAACGCATCATAACTAGATTCACCGCCAGATGACATACCTAGAGATTTATTAGGATAGCCTAACTTATGATTATCTGATTTCATATAAAGCTTCCACTTATCTAACAACTCTAATAATCTACTTAGTTCCATAATTACTCCGTATATACTGAATCGTAATAACTGCCTGAATATGCAATCATAGTATTTTTACTGCCTGATGATTTACTTGTTCCTTGTTCTGCTTTTCTTACCTGCTTACCTTTAACTACAAATTGCTTTTCTACTTCAGCAGGACTTGGATATAGCAACTGCGCCAATAAACAATCATTCTGCGTTTTAAATAAATAATAACCGCCTCGTCTTAACTTTGTGTTAATGACCATATTATTTTCACGCATAACTTTCATAATGTTAAGCATTGGCTTTTCATTAATCTTTAGTTCTTTTGCAATTTCTTTTAAAGTCATGTTTTTGTCATCAAGTAAATCTAATATCATGTCTATAACTTCTTGGCGTTGATATTTTTTACCATCTACTTCATATTCATAATCTTTAAAATCATATCTACTTTTTACGATAAGTCTTCTATTTTCACTTCCCATTTTCTACCCTCCTTATAAAAACCCCATAATTCAATGCGTATTCCAGCCTCACGCACTTTCCCTACATTTTCATGTTCTGTAATCTTTTTGCGCCTAGATGACATATTGCTTTTAGATGTTACCTGCACAGCTAATACCTCATCTCTTCTAATAGCAAGAAAGTCTATGAATCCCCATAGGTCGTTCTTCTTACGACTGAATGTATTATACTTCTCTACATTCTCTACAAGATAACCTAAATCAGTCAGTCTTTTTCTTGTCGGTATGTTTAGATTTGCCGGCATCTTTCTTTCCAAATATTTTGTCCCAGTTTTCCTCAAATTGTTTCTGATTAGGTATAGGACGAGGTGATGACCCTTTACCCATAATAACTCCAATCTTTTTTACTATCGTTTTCTTTCCAATATTTATACATAGATTGAACAGAAGATATTTCATTTTCAACTTTTTTTATTTCTCTTTTGTTTAAATTTTTTATATTTTTATAAAAATCACCAACATTTAAAATTCCTTTATCTTTATAAATATGTGATTGAAAAATATGTCTGTAAAATAATGAGTCTAATGGCAAACTATCATTGATAATACCGTCTGTTTTTAATAAATGTTTCCTTAATTCTATTCTTTTTTTATACCAGCATATATCTTCAATGGAGTTGATTATAGATTGTTTGGTTGTATTAAATTTATTAGCAATATTTTCTATTTTTTCACTAGATTCATACAATTTTAAAATTTGCATTTTTTTGTATTGCACCCAATACTTACCTCTCTTATTTCTAATACCATCTTCTTTGATAATAATATGTTCTAATTCATGAATTTTAGATGTTAATGATTTACTTTTACGATGATAATTTTCTTTCAATATTTCTCTTTCATTTTTGTAATTATTCAATAAAGTTTTATATTCATTTAATTTATTGTCTTCAATAGTTTTAAATTCACTCATAATTTATCTCCCTCTTTACAAATTCCTTTGGTAAATTAATATAATCTTCATGTAGACATATAATGTATGGTGCATCTGGATAATACTCAGCTACATAAGCATTTGCGTGTGCACAGTCTACAAAGTTTCCTTGATACTGCGGTGATTCCATTGTTAAATATACAACTAATACATATTCAAACATTACAACCTCTCTTTGAGCCACTCCAACAGCTCTAGTTCAGTTCCGTACTTTTCTTCCCATACTTTCTTTCCACTATGGAATCCAGTGCCATACCCACCTTGATGATGAGCATGACATAAGGGTAAGCAATTATCAGTACTATTGCGTTGACCCATTCCCATACCAGTTCTGATATGGTGTATACAGGGCATCGTAGTAACATCGTAATGTTTTTTACAAACCACACATCCAAATTGAACCAGTTTATCTAAATATTCTTTTTCAGATTTCTTCATAATTAGGTAGTTTACATCCATACTGATAAGCAAAGAACTTAACCTGTTCGATATAATCGTTAAACTCTTTTGTATTCAATGTTGATGTTCTTTGTATAACTATGATAGTTTCTTCTGCTATCTTTTTTTCTTCTCTAAGGTATCGGTAAGTTAATAACTCATGCAGCTCTTCTGGGTCATAGCCAAGATGGTCTCCAAGTATTCTATAGATGTGCCATAAGTATTTGTTCTGGTCTACAGACCTACTATGTTTACCTTCTTTAACTTCAACTCGCCACATTTTAGAATAGTCCAGTTCTTTTAACTTTTGGATGAAACTACTTAGATTGTGCTTTGTTAGACTGAACCTCATAGTCTTCCCATCCTTTCGATTTAAATACTATACCATCTTTTGATGTAGCTTTGTAAACTGCATCTGGAAATTCTTTTCTAATTAATTTAATAAACTCGTTTACAGTCATGTTACACCTCCATGTTTTTAAATATATGTTTAATGACTTCTACTGTCCATCCATTACCTAACATCTTATATCTTTGTGTATTAGACACGCCTTCTGTATAGCCAACTGGCACAGTTTGCAATCGTTCACATTCTTCTGGGGATAGTTTATCTTTTACATCCATACTATGTAGTGGAACATTATTACCACCTGTTCCCATTGCTGCAACTAATGTTGGACATACACCGCTTTTATTTTCTCTAAAATATGACCTTCTCCATTGATAATATTTTTTATTCCAGCTTGGTCGCTCTGGAGGTGATTCTATTTTTATATTAGACCAATATAATCTATATCTATTTTGCTCTACAAATCTGTCAGAGTTTATGCCCATAGGCTCTACCCACCCCAAGTGCTCAGTAATAACATCTTGAAACTCTCGTTTCATTCTTACATTTTCTAGCAAAAAGTATTTAGGTTTGGTTTCTTTTAACAACCGAACAAACTCAAAGAACAATGCAGAGCGTGGGTCATTAAAATTTAATTGTTTACCAGCAAAGCTAAATCCTTGACATGGACTACCACCAATCAATAAATCTATCTGTGGTAAATCTTCACTTTTAATTTTAGTAACATCACCTAAATGTATTGTATTAGGATAATTCTTTTTAGCTATTTCGATAGCATATTTATCTATTTCTGCAGCATAATAATTATCTACTTTAATGCCTAATTGGTCTAATGCAATTTGACCACATGACATTCCATCAAATAAACTTAACACATTCATAAAGGTCTCTCCTTGTAAGTTAAACTTTTCTCATCAAACCACAAACTAAATGTTCCCTCAAAAGTATAATTACGCTGCTTCTGTACTGTCAGGTATGCAGTCGGTTCGTTGACTCTATCTTCTGGACAATTACCGGCAAACTTTAAATCTTCAACCTCACGATTACGGAAGCATAATAAAATATTATCACTTAAATTTCTAATATGGCTACTACCTAAAATGTTTGTAGCATCTGGCTTTTGATATTCGTCAGCCATTTTACGAGTATGGCAAACTAAAAATACATGAATGTTTAAGTCACGACAGTATGCAGCTAATCTATCAATAAAGTTCTTTTGTGCATCATAGTTGTCTTCAGATATATCGCCCATCTTCATCAATGAGTCAATCACGAATACATCTATACCTAAAATCTCTTTACCGTATTGTAATACTGCAAACATATCTTTTGAATCAGTAACGCCTTGCTGGTCGTAGATATATAACTTTTCTAGGTAATCATTACAAAACTCTTTTAAGAATTTCTCTGTTGGATGTGGGTCACCTAGTTTTTGCTGAACCATTCTAGATAATGTTAGTACAGGTTTCATCTCCATGCTAGCTATAAGGACTTTAGTGTAGTGCATTAAGTACAAACATATCTGTGATAGCATCATAGACTTACCATGACCGGATACACCAGTAAAAGCTGTTAGCTCACCCTTCCTTACTGCAAAGTTATTATCAGCTTTTGCAAAAGGTAATGAATATCCTGCATTGCGTTCTTCCTTGTAGTACTTAACCAACTGTTCGTAATAACCGTCTGTAGATTTAATCTTATAATCTGCTTGGGTTATCTTGCCTGTTTCTGAATCAACCTGTTCTTTGGTAATCACCAGTCTATCCATCAACTGTCCTACGGTCATCTCACTCATAACACTCTCCCTTTAATTCTAGGTTGGGTTGCTCCGCCATCTTCCCACCGTCTTTGATTAATCATAACTTCTGGACTAGGATTATAACCCTCTTTCCAATCTTTACAATTATTCATAGACTTTACCCATGAAATAATTTTGTCAGCCTCAGCATCAAGATTATTTTTCTTCCATTTTTCTAAACAACCTTTTTTATTAACTCTGCGTTTATCTAACAAACTATTCCAGAATTCTTCAAACCGATTACTTGTATATTCTTCTCTATTCTCCTCTTCTCTT
>Ga0222719_10004554_pt1 | contig 12149 bp, 14 predicted proteins | sample C33_34DmetaG_FD_165039 | JGI IMG/M metagenome (GOLD analysis project Ga0222719, IMG submission 165039) | Estuarine water microbial communities from San Francisco Bay, California, United States - C33_34D | ecosystem: Environmental > Aquatic > Marine > Unclassified | place: USA: California...
ATCAGACTTAACTTTAGCTACTGCATCTTCCCAATTAGTAGTACCATTAACTTTATCCCAGTATTGCATATCAAGCTGTTCTTGAATTGAAGGATAAGCAGTTGCTCTTGTACTTAAAACAGTTTGTAATTCTTCTTTAGCTTGTGCTTCAGTTTCTAAAGCATCTAATTGTTCTTGAGTTGGTTTAGCAATAGATAAATTCCATTCCTTAATGTAAGCACCTTTACCATTGCTATCGTCTTGAATTTTTACATCAGAATTAAAATCTACTTCTGAACCTACATATAATTTTATTTTAGTTGAAAGTTGTGTCATAATTAATCTCCTATCCTGTATGCACTAAAGTATGTATAGCCGTCAATATTTGCTGATGTAGAGTAAAACGTTGGTGTTCCTGATGTGTTATTTACTTGTCCAAAAAGTTCGAAATAATCTGAAGTTCCATTTGCAGAAGCAATAAAGGAAGTAGTTTTAGTGTTAAATCTTCCTGTATATGTATTTCTTGCATCAAGTCTTGATGCAGATAATAAATCTGCTCCATTTTTATAAATATAAATATTTGCTTGTTGTAAATTATTTGCAGTAACACCACTATCAAACCAGATTTGACCATAAAAACAATATTTACCAGCAACAGTAGGTGTAAAACGATAATTAGTTGTGTGGTCAAAACAATTATCTGTATCAAAATATTCTTCGTTTAAAGTTACTTTTGTGACAGCATTATCTGTAACAGTTTGTGAGCCTTCTAACCTTGCACTAAAAGCTGGATAGTTTTGACCAGATATACCACTAGGTAACTCTGTTACATCTAATAAAGAATTATTATTTAAGTTTATTATTGCCATATTATACTCCTTAACACATTAGTGAGCATGGAACGATAAACGAACCATCTTCATAAGTTTCTATAATTGTTGTTGATAATACTTTTGCAAAACTGCTAGATTTAACATTGTCATCAGTTTGTACTTTTGCAGTTCCATCTCCATTTGATTGAAGTAAATCTCCTTTAGCGATTGTTTCATTAGCTTTTATTCTAACTACAAATGAACCAACTGATGCTACATAAAAATCATTGTAACCTTCACCATCTTCATCGTAAGTCATAAATACACCATACACATTCTTAGCATCTACAGTATCTGATACTTTTGATTTAACGTGTTTAATATCTGTTTCTTTTACGATTGTGGCTTGAACATCTGTTCCTTCATAACTATGAGCAACAGTATCTCCAACAGATTGACCATCTTGTAATATGTGAGGAACTCTTTGAGTTGATGTGTTTCCTTCTTCGTCAGTTACATCAAACTCTAAATTATACCAATCACACATCTCATCTAAAGTTTCTAAAACTGTTCCTTTTAAAATTGTAGGTTTAGAATTATCTATAAATCTTGACCAGTGAGTTCCTGTAAAACCATTATAAGATACTGTTGAGCCAGATATACTAATTGAACCTTCGTTATTTCCAGCACTATAAAATTGTATTAAACCACCATCTGCTGTTCTATTTACAAACATAGGTGATGCAGCTGATGAAATAAAAAACTGTTCAGTATTTCCACCTCTTAACGATATTGCTTGTGTATTATTTCCTAGACCTGGTTGAACTTCTGTTAATGTATCTCCTATAGTTAAATCTCCAGTAGAATTTAGTCTCATATGAGAATCAGCATTTGTAACAAAATTCATATAATTATCACCATGGGAATAAAGTATTGAACCAACATTTACATCACTATCATCTCCAAATTCTATTAAACTAGAACTAGAAGTTCCACCACTAATCAATCTTAATCTAGAAATACCAGTTCCAGTATTTAATACTCTTAAATCAGTCGATGATGCACTACCTTGTATATCTAATTCATAAGTTGGAGAAGTCGTACCAATACCAACTCTACCAGAACTGTCGATACGCATACGTTCTGCTGCATTAACTGTTGTACGTAAACTATTATCAGAATGATTATATTGTATTATTCCAATATTATTATCGGCACTATCTCCAAAACTAAGATGTGCATTTCCTCCACTACCTGTAAGAATATTTAATCCACCACTACCACTACTTTCTATAACTAATTCGTCTGCTATTGAGTGTGCTGCACTTGAACCACTATCTCCTGTTTTAACATGAAGTTTTCCTAAAGGAGAAGTTTCTCCAATTCCAACTTGTTCTGAACTATCAATAGTTATAGCTGTACTTGTAGCATTGTCATCTATACCTGTAGAACTGAATGTTGTTAGAGGATAAGATAATTTAGCACTTGTTACTGTACCATCTGCTGGAATAGTAATTAATCCTGTTCCATAATGTAAAAAGAAATCGCAAGTAGATGTGCTTGGTATAGCAACACCAAAGTCTATTGTTGAACTTGATACTGTAAAGTTTGTAGCTTGAACAACACCATCAATAGAAATTAATAATGATTGTGCAGAGTTAGGTGTAAATGCTACTGAACTTTTTGTAATAGAGTAAGAACTAGAACCATCAAAGGTAATATTATCTAGTACCTCTATGTTTGATATTTTATCTGTGCCTCTGCCGATATAAGACATTACTCTCCACCCCCATTATCTATTACTGTTCCACCCTCTGCTATCCATGTCAGAATTGCTTGGTAATCTATGTTTGCTTCATTAATAGGAACATTTTTAAATTTATTATTTTCTAACTCTAATTTGATATGTGTTTTAGTAACACCTTCTATATCGTATAAATATTTTGCACTAATAAAATCCATTATAATTCTGCCTCAGCTAAAACATCATAAATACTCCAAGCAAAATCAGATCCATCATAAAGTTGTAAATTACTTGGAGTAGAATAATCAGTATCCACAGCACCTCCCCCTGCCGTTGCATAAGTTATAGAAGGTTGAGTTCTCATTTGTGTTGGATAAAATATGGTTACAAGTGACGCACTAGTTCCGTATCTAGCAGATAGTATGTAATTACCAACAACAAGACCAGCACCATAATTTGCCCAAGCATAACAATACCTCTGGCATCTCTGTAAATTCACATCATATGGTAAAAACTCAAAATCAGATGCTGATGTTCCAGCTTCTAATTGTATGCCTGTGATGTATAATTCATTGTTAGCTGTGGCACTCCAATCAACTTGACCTACTACTCTATTAGCAGTTGTTGTAGTTCCCCATGATGTTTGTAAAGTACCAGATTGATAACCTGAACCTGCTGAAAACCAAAAAGTTAAATCCATACTTCTAGCATTATCATTATCAAAAGCACCAGTAGTATCTCCAGCAAAAGTTATAGTTTTCTTTTCCCAAGTATCTGCGGTATTTACAGTATATGATTTTGAAATTGTTCTATCGTTATCTTTATCAAAAAGTTCAGCAATATAAGTTCCTGTTAAAGATGATTTAAACCAAAAAGATAAAGTTAAACTTTCCGCATTGGTAGTTCCTTTTTTTAAATATTGTAAATGTTGACCTTCAATTTTATAATTTAAACCAACTCCACCTAGAGAATCTAAACTTGTATCAGCAGTATCAACTAAATATTTTAAAGAATTTGTAAAACCTTGACCAGTTGGAACATCAGTTGATTGTGATGCGTCAATAACAAAAGTTTCACTGCCACTCTCTAAAAAATTAAATCTATCTACTGTATAAGTGCTGTTATCACTATTAGTCAATCCAGCGAAAGAAGTCCCTCTTTGAGCAATACTCATATCACCATTGATGATGATGTTTCTGAATGGTGCGTCTGTATAAGAAGTTTTAGCAGTTGTTACAGAGTTGTCGGCTAATTTAGAAGTAGTAATTACACCATCTGTAATATCGTCAGTTTCTAATACTGCATCTGCTGGTTTTGAACCTATATAAGCCATTAGGATACATCTGTTAAAAGTTGTAAATGAACGTCAGCATTACCAGAAGCATCATCTGATTGTGCTTGAATTTTGTCAGAAGTTTGTAAAACTATTTTAGGTAGTTCTAATGATGAACCTGTTGGTAAAGGAACATTCTCAAATATAAATTTTCCAGCAGTTGCAGAATCGTCATATTTTTTTAATGAAACATTTATTGAAGTAGTTGTTGTATTTGAAATTGTACCAGCAATAACTAAAGATTTATTGGTTGCAGTAAATACATCTGTAAGAGTTGCGTCTGTTAAACTTATTTGTGCGTCTGAAAAATTGTTAGCCATAATTTATCCTTTTACCCTAAAGCGATTGCAAATGGAATAGCACTTGGGTCAGTTTCTGTAATAGATACTCCACTAGGTAGTGTTATTGCATTGGTTGATGTGTTAATTGAAAATAGTTCTAAATCGTCTGTTCCGTCAAATAATTTCATAGCGATAGTATTAGTTGCAGAATTATCTAGCCATATAGTTCCAGCTACAGCAGAACTTGGTCTTGATGAACCAATGTGCTGTGTATTTAAAGCATTAATACTTTCATTTAGATCAGTTCTAAATTGAGCAAATGTTACGTTGTCTAAAGTTATTTGTGATACTTGTGCCATATTAAATAATTACTTGTCCTACTCCTTGTACTATATAATCAAAACTTCTGTCAATACTTGTAGCAGAACTATTAAAAAATTCAATAGTAAAGCCTGTTGTAGATTTAGAAGTTATTGTGTAATAATCTCCATTACCCATAGATTGAGCAGAGATACCTATTGCTGGATTTAATTTAAAACCAAAATCAAATGTAATTGCTTTGCCTCCTGTACCAGAACTAATATCATTACCACTTTCGTTTCTTTTTGATAAACTTGCAGTTACTGTTAATTCTTCAATTAATGATCTAGCTTTTAAATTATCAGATGTGAATAAAACTCTGAATTTAAAATATCGACCTATATGCTCTCCAATAGTAAATGGTTTAAATGCTGAATAAGTTACATTATCATCACTTGTTGAAATTTCTAATATAGTATGTGCGTCCCCTGATGAAGTTCCATCAAAAGGGTTTGGTCGTCCATCATCAAATAAAGTAGTTGCTGTTGGTCGTCCATTATCAAAGACTTCTGATACATCTTCAATAAATTGTATAACAGATGCTGTAAATTGTCCTTTAAATTTAGCACCTAAATCTATTGTATTTGAAAATTCATAAGTTCCTGTTGCTGGAACTCTAGTTGCAGTATCTCCTACTGTGCCTGTTGCAGTTAATCCAATATAATTAGTTCCATCTCTAGTAATTAATTCAACACCAGATTTAGTTCCTGTAAATCCTGTGTGTTCGTTAATTGTAGTTTGGTTAACAAAATTTACTGATGCAATATTAGTGGTTACAATAGTTTCATTAGATGATTGGTTTCCTAATTTATCCTGTGCTTTAATAAGGTATGAGCCTGTAAGTAGAGGTAGAGTCAAACTTGTAGCTGGTCGTCCAATTCTATCAACTAAGTCAATAGAGTTTTGCCATGTTGGATTTACTAAATCTGTACTAAATTTTAAAACATAATAATCAAGATCAAGATCAGGTATAGCACTCCAACTTAATAAAGCCTGATCTCCTAATACATTGATTGCAAAGTTTTCTACATCTTGTGGAACTGCTGTTTGACCTATGATCTGTCTTTGTGAAGTTACAAATGTAGATTTAACTCCGAGTGCATTTATTCCACGAACTCTAACTGTATATGTGGCATTATCAATTACGTTCAATACTTGATGTCTTAATGCAATACCACGTCCTACAACTTTAAAATCATCTACAACTGCTGTACCATTTCTATCAGTATCTTGTCTTAATTCTACTTCGTATTGATCTATAAATAAGTCTGTTGATGCACCAATTAAAACACTTAAACGAGTAATAACTGTTCCATCATTATATTCAACAAGATCGTCAGTTAATGTAACACTTGCTGGTGGTTGAATACTAAATGGATTAGGAAGATTAGTTGTTGGAGTTGTTGGTGCTTGTGTCTTAGTAGCCCATGTGTAATGACTATCTTGATGCTCTATTAAACTTAATCCAATACTGTAATCTTCATTAAAAGATATTCCAAGAACCCTAAAAGGTTTTGCAGAAAATCCTAATGAACTATGTGTGATATTTACAATTTCTCCAATAGATAAATCATAAGCATTAAAATCACAGTTAATTTCTAAAGCAATCGATTCTCTTGATCTTCTTAAAATAATTTCTGCCATTTCTTCAGCTTGATATAAAGATGTTAATGCTGGAAATTCAAATTTACCTTCAAGCAATACTCCACCATCTAGTGCTTTCATGGTTGCGTGTTGATCTTCACTTGGTAATCCTGAATCATCTATAGGTGGAAAGATAGCCTCATCTATTTGATAAGATTTATCAGGATTTATAAAACTAACAATTACTTTGTTATACTTATTATTTTTATCTGAACCAACTAAGTTATATCCACCAATAATATTATCTTCCGTTAAAGTAATAGATGCTGTTCCTGTTGTTTCAATAATTAATTGATACTTTCCTTGTGTGTAAGGAATATAGCCTCTGCAACCTTTTATCAATTCTCTTAAATTATCAATTACTTTTCTTCCTGTGTCTAGTACATAATTAGTATCAAATATATTAATATTACTACCACCTGAATATGGAGTTACTTGTGTTACACAAATTTGTGAAGCATCATAAAAACTTTGTAATTCAATATTAGATATTGATAATCCTTTTCCATATCTTTCATTTGTTAAGTAATCTAAAATACACCATGCTGGATTAGTAGAATATGCTGCAGTTTGTGCTACTAAACTAGAGTTATAAGAAACAACTTTTTTACCTTTTATCCTTGCTTGTACTTTTGGAATAGAACTAAATATATCTTGATTCCATTTAAACCTTAAAGCTAAATAACAAACACCTCTTAATCTATGATTAGAACCCCAACCAGATGCTGGGTCTAAAACACTTGATACAGTTTGACTATCAGTTCCAAAAAATGATTGAACTCTTATATGTGATGTAGAATCTTTATAAAAATTACTATCTCCACTACCTACATCTCTAACAGTTCCATTAGTTAAACTTCCTGTCCATGTAACAGGCTTATCATCTACTAATATTTGTTCTATCGAGTTAATTTCGCCCTCTGCTAAAACGATTGCCATATATAAATACTGATTTGTACTACCAGAAGTTTCTAAAAATATTCTTGTTCCACCTAATAATCTTTCTCCATAAACAACAGGAATTGAAGCAATGTTTGATTGTTTATTTAATAAAATACCTTGTTCATAAGAATCCATTGCACTTTCGCCAAAATTACCACCACTATCAAATGTTGGAAAAGATGGTGTTAGCCAAGATAAAGGTGCAGTTACAACTTTTGCAACTGTTTTAACAACTTTTTTAACAAATTTAGTTGCTGATTTGAATACTTTCTTTACTGGTTTAAAAGGATTAAAACCACCCATTATAACCAACCTTTTTTTGTAGTTCTAGTAACAACTCGAACAATTTTATTATCTTTAATTCTTAACCAATTAATTTGTTTTCCTATTCCAAATTTTTTAGTTAAAAATGATTTAGTCCATTTCATTATTTTATTAAGATTTGATTTACATATTGTTTCTATATGCCAAAGATGATTGCCAGAATTCCAATCTTCATTTTCTATAATTCCTGTATGTTTAAATTTCTTGTGTGCATTATCAGATAACAAAGCCCAATTTGTAAAACCTATTAATTCATTATTATAATAATGTTTTTGATATTGGTTTAAATTAATACTTGGTAAAAGATAAGATGCTAGATCATCATCTACACAAACATTAAATTTAGAGTAATTTCTATATAGTGAAATAATATCTTGCATTATTTTCTACCCCATTTAATATCTTTTACCACTTCTGATGCAAATGCAAAACCAACATCTGTACTAAAGAATCTTTGTTGAGATGTATTGTTTGTTTTTCTTCCTGATCTTTTATCAAAGTCTGCCCAATGTGATACAACTTTTAAATTAACAAAACTTGTATTTTTATTTTCATTTATTTCAAAACCATCAATAGTTCCTTTATAAAGTAATATAGGGTCTGCAATAAGACCATTAGAATTATCTAATAATCCTCTATAAATAGTTACATCATCATTAACTACATTTTCATTTAGAACTACAGATATAAAGGATTGTTCTGCACCAGATAAAGTTAAATTAAGTGTGGCTTTTGTAATATCTGTTTTTTCTTCAAAATTAGATACACCTAAAATAAAGTCACTTGCATCATAAGTAACAGATGAGCCAGATACAGATGATGTTAAAGGAAAAGAGCAATCAGTTATATTAACTGTAGAATTAAATCCTATAGTAATAAGATGTACAGGGTTAATATCATTTGTTGCTAATTGATTCTTTACTGCTGTTGTCAGGCTTCTCGTCATATTTCTCGTAATTAGTTTGGGTTACACTTTCTGTACCTTTTAACATAGTATATTCAAATTTACTATTAGGTTTCTTGTATTCTTTAAGATCATTCTTTTGGGTATCTATTTCATCTTCATTAACAATAATTTCAGCAATAAAATCGGCAGTTATCCTGTGGATTATTTTATACTTCTTCATTAAAGTGCTTCTTCAACATCAATTTCAAATTGATATAAAGCATTACCATCTTTGTCTGCACCTATTACTCCAAACTCTTGTATATCGTTTTTTAAAAAAACAGTAAAATCTACATTGTCATAAATAATAACAGTATTATCAGCAACATTAGAAATTAAAGGTGGCTCAAATGTAACAGTTGATACAGCACCTGAACCATCTGTATTTACATTTTCTACTATCATATAAACTTTACTTTGACCTGTGAATCTAAAATAATCTCCAGCTTTTAAAAAACCATTAACAGAATTTACAGAAGCATCATTTAAAGTAAATGTTGTAGCACCAGCTGTAATAGCACCATCAACAGTTAAAACCTCATTAGCAGAACCTCTAGCATCTTCTATTTCTGGTGGAACGATTGTAAAGTTTTCTTTGCTTGATCTTTGTTTCATAATAAAAGCCATAAGTTCTCCATAAACATCTGATCTTTTTGCAGCTATTATTTGTGCAGTAAATCCAAATCTTTGATTATCAATTTGTCTTGATAGTTTCTTACCACTATCAGTTATACTAATAATAGTATTTTGTGTGCTTTTTATTCCTAATGTAGAAAACTTAGCAGTTGATATTGGAAATACACCTGACATTAAATTACACTACCTCTACCTTGTTCATTTACAGCTTGATTAATTAATGCTGATATAGTTCCTCTTGATCTAAATAATAAATCTTCAAAGCCACTTGCATCTACTGTATTAATATTAAAATTAACTGTTGCACCACTTCCACCACCTGTGCCTCTTGCTGATTGTGTTATTTGTCCTGTTTGGTTAGGTACAAATAATTCTGGTCCGTTTTCTCCAACTAATATTGGGTTACCTTTAGATACTGCACCACCTTTTGCAAATCCTAAAAATCCACCAAAAAAACTTAATAATGAACCTCCTATACCACCACCACCACCACTTAAAGATGCTTGTTTTTGTTTTTCTCTTGTAATTAGTTTTTCAATAGCAAGTTCAACACCTTTTCTTGCAACAACTTCAATTAATGAACTTATTATATTTGCTAAAACTTGTTGTGCCATATTTCTTAATGTATCAGATAATTTTTCTCCAAATACAAATGCTTTTGCAAGTCCTTGCGACATTGTAGTAATTCCATTGTTAATTCCCTCTGATATTGTTCCTTTAATATTTTTAAATTTACTTTCTACATTTTTTAATGATTTTTCGTTTAGATTTCTTATTTTATCTGTCAAAGTTTCAAATTCTTGTTGTTGATTTCTAATTAGCCCTAATTCTCTTGCAGTAAGTTCTACTATTTTTTCTTTTTCTTTTGTAGAATCTACTAAAACTTTATATTCATCTCTTGCGATTGGTAAGAATCCTGCTCTTAAATTTTTTGTTTCTTCAAGCAATTTAAGTTGATCTTCTAATTTCTTCTTTTCTTCTTCAAGAGTTTTTAATAGATCGTTGTTAATGCCTAATTCTTCTTTAGTTAATGTTACTTTATTCCCAGCAATTGTAACAGTTTCATTTTGAATTTTTGAAAAATCTTTTATTTGTTGATTTACTAAATCTAATTGTGATTGTACTGATTTAATATTATTAACATCAAAAATTCCTAATCCCTCTTTTGTTTTAGTAATAAATTTATCTATTTGATTTATTAACAAACTCACTCCAGCTAAAGCAGCAGCACCTTTTTTACCAAATAAAAATGCCCCAATTATACCAACTTCCCTTGCAAACTCTGGCAAAGCCATAAATCCATCAAATATACTTTTTAAACCACTACCTATTTTTTGAATTGTTGGTATTAAATCTTTACCTATTTTAACAACATTAACCATTCCTTGTGCTAAATTTTTACCAACAGATTTTGCTATTCTATCTATATCCGTTGCATTATTTTGTAAGAATTTATCTAAATCTCCAAATTGATTTTTAAGTTCTTCAAAAAATCCAGCTTCTAATAATACTTTCTTAAAATTAAATACTTTATCTCCGATCATTGATAAAGTTCCTGTAAATGTATTTGCTAATTCATCTGTAGCTTTTCCAAATCTACCACCTTTGCCAAATGTTTTTTCAAATGCTGCTACTGTTTCTTCAATAGAAACTGTTGCACCAGCTTTGAAGCCAAGCATATTTCTAACACCTTTTTCTCTAAATAAATCTGCTGCACCTATACCAGCACTAAATGATCTTTGTATTTGCTCTCCAGCTGTTCTAAAATCTAATCCTGTAACTGCTGCAACATTACCTGTTATTTCTAACATTTCTTGTAAGTCATCAGCATTATCTGTTACTGTTGCAAGAATACCAGCACCAGCTTGTATTTCCTCTAGTGAAAAAGGAACTTTAGATGCAAACTTGGTCATATTATCAAATGCCTTTGCACCTTCATTAGTATCTTTTAATAAGAATTTTAATCTAACTCTTAGATTCTCTAATTGTTTTCCTGTATTAACTAAATTTCTAACTACTAATCCAGCACCAAGACCTAGAAAAGCAGTTCTAAGATTAAAGACAGAATTTTTTAATCTACCTAAAGATTTTTGAACACCTGTTAAAGCCTGTTTAGATTTATCTCGTGCTACTATGTCTATATTTAATCTTTGATTTGCCATTACTTAAATTTCCTTGCTTCTGATAACGATTGTTTTGTTTTATACTGTTCTTGTTCTTTTTTCAAGTAAGCTAACCAAAGATTATAATGGCTAACAGGCATATCAAGAACTTGTTGGATTGTGAGATGTAATCGTTCTGCTATTACTAAAAGCGACCTGACATCAGGGTCGCTATCTACTTTTTTTCTGCGTCCTCGTAATTAGTATCTAAAAGTATTTGATTGGCAATATTAGATATAACATTAGAGTCTGCTTTTTTTCTTAAAGCAAATTTATCTTCTGGACTAAAGGCTTTAATCATTTCGCCTTTGTCATTTTTGACTTGCAACTTCATTATAAGTAAATCAACAAGAACAGTTAAGTCTTGAAAATTACTAGATTTCTTAAAGATAATGTTTTTTTCTTCAAGGGTTAATGGCTCTGAATAGAATACACTAGCATTTCCATGCTCGTCTTTCCATTGTTCTACTTCAATAGTAGTAGTTTTAAGAGTTTCAAAATGAGTTTTTACTCTATCAATAACTGACATAAATTAGATTTATACAGTTCCTACAGTTAAAGCACCTGTGCCTTGAAAAGTTACAGTTCTTGAAACGATTGCGTCCATTGAGTTATTGATACTCATACCTGTTACAATACCTGTTCCTGTGTAACTTGCATCTCCAGCAGTATTACCTTCTGGTAATAAAACAAATGAGATAGAAGCACCAGCAAGTAAAGTTTCTTGTTGTGCGTCAGATTCGTCAAAGTGCATTTCTAAAGTTCCAGAGAATGAAGTTCTACCTGTTACAAATGATTTAGTTCCATCTGATAAAGCAGTATCTTCTACAACATCTCCTGTAGTTTCAAGTGTAAAGCCAGTTAGTTCCCCAACTGCTGTTCCACCTACTGTTACAACTCCTTCTTTTCCGTGATGTGTTGCCATGTCTTTTTGTCCTTGTTAGATTTAGTTTGTTTAGTTTCTTGCTCTTGCTTATAGCCAAGTT
>Ga0222719_10004555_pt1 | contig 12146 bp, 13 predicted proteins | sample C33_34DmetaG_FD_165039 | JGI IMG/M metagenome (GOLD analysis project Ga0222719, IMG submission 165039) | Estuarine water microbial communities from San Francisco Bay, California, United States - C33_34D | ecosystem: Environmental > Aquatic > Marine > Unclassified | place: USA: California...
ACAAAACAAAGAAAAGAGCTTTTAAGCGATATAGAGGACAAGGGAAGTAATGACTCTAGGTCTAGAAACAACCGTTGGTCTTGGTAGTTTTGCTACGAACAACCCAACAGAGCTAGATTATTTAAAGCCCAATGGTTTTAAATTTCTCATCACGAATATTCCAAACGTGGCATTTTTCTGTCAAGGTGCTAACGTTCCAGATGTTGGTGTAGGCGTTGCAACTGCATATACGCCACTATTGGATTATCCACTTCCTGGTGAGAAGCTAACGTATCAACAATTACAAATTCGTTTTTTGATTCAAGAAGACATGGCAAACTATATCGAATTGTATGAGTGGTTGAAAGGCATTGGCTCACCCACAAACACAAAAGAGTATAGTGACTACGCCGCGTCAAGAGAATGGACATTCCCTGGGATTTCAACATCTGGAAATGACAGGCTTTTGAGTGATTGCATTCTTATAATTCTTGACTCAAATAATAATCCCGTGAAAAAGATAACTTTCATTGACGCCTTTCCAACATCATTGTCGGCACTCGACTTTGATATAAGTACTGGTAACACAGACTACTTTGTTGGTCTTGCTTCATTTGCTTTTAAATATTATAGAATTGAAAACGCTTGATATAAGGATACATTATGACACTGGAAGAAATCCAGATAGAGTGGGATAACGACTGCTCTATTGATATTGACAATCTCGCGGAAGAAAGCATTCGTATCTCAAAGCTTCACGCAAAGTACGTTACTCTTCTTTCTAACTACAAACTTCACTCTCGCAAGGCTGAGTCAGAAATGTACGCCATGCGTAACAGAAAAGTAAAGTGGCTCTCTGGTCTTTTGAGTAAGCAAGAACTTGATGAACTTGGCTGGGAACAGTATCTTGGCAACAAGCCGCTGAAACAAGAGATGTCTGAAGAACTCAACTCAGATCCAGACATGAGAAAACTACTGGATAGAGTAGAGTATTTTCGCGCTATCAATACAACCCTAGAATTTATTCTGAAAAGTTTGCATGGTAGGACGTGGGATATTAAAAACGCAATTGAGATGAAGAAGCTCAACGAAGGATGGTAATTAGCGTAAAGAAAAAGAATGAGGCATACTTGATTGTTGACGCTGATGATAGCATCAAACAAGAAATATGCGACTTCTTTACTTTTGAAATTCCTGGTGCTAGGTATATGCCTTCATATAAGGCAAAGGCTTGGGACGGGAAGATGCGTCTCTACTCTCTGGCTAAGAGAGAACTTTACGTTGGCCTATTGGGTCACCTAAAAGAATTTGCAAAGAGAGCGGGGTACGACATCGATATTGATGTTGCTCCAGTTGGCGAAAAATATAGCGCAGAAGATTTGAATGCTTTTGTTGAATCTTTGAATCTTCATTCTCAAGGCAAACCCATTGAGATTAGAGACTATCAAAAAGAAGCAGTACTGCAAGCTATAAACCATGGACGTAAACTTCTTTTATCCCCCACTGCTAGCGGTAAGTCTTTAATACTTTATACACTGGTAAGGTATCATCAACTTCACAATAGAAAACAGTTGATCATTGTCCCCACCACTTCATTGGTTGAGCAAATGTATGGAGACTTCAAAGACTACTCTTCTAAGGTAGAGTGGAGCGCTTTGGAGAACTGCTATCGAATATATTCTGGATTTGCCAAAGATAATCGACACCCCGTAGTTATAACAACTTGGCAATCAATTTACAAAAATAGTCCTAAGTGGTTCTCAGAGTTTGATGTTGTTTATGGAGATGAAGCACATCAATTCAAAGCAAAATCTTTAGTAACAATAATGAACAGATGTTTCGATACTAAGTTCAGAATAGGCACTACAGGCACTCTAGATGGCACCAAGGTAAACAAACTCGTACTAGAGGGTATCTTTGGCCCTGTTTATAAAGTAACGAAGACAAAGGATCTCATGGACACTGGACAGCTAGCTTCTTTAAAGGTCATAGCGTTGATGTTAAATCATCCAGAAGAGAGCAAAAAGATTGTATCGAAATATTCTTATCAAGAAGAAATAGAGTATCTTGTATTAAATGAAAAAAGAAACAAACTTATATCACAGCTTGCTTTATCGCAAACGGGTAATACATTAGTATTATTTCAATTTGTTGAAAAACACGGTAAAGTATTGTATAATCAAATAAAGAAACTGTCAAACCAAAAAAGGAAAATATTTTTTGTATCTGGTGAAACTAAAACTGAAGATAGAGAAGCTATACGCAGAATCACTGAAAAAGAAAGAGACGCAATCATTGTTGCTTCTTATGGAACTTTTTCTACTGGCATCAATATCAGGAATCTTCACAATATTATATTCGCTTCTCCTTCAAAGTCCAGAATCAGAACCCTACAGAGCATTGGTAGGGGTTTGAGAAAAGGTGATGCCAAGGTGTCTTGTAATCTTTTTGATATTGGTGATGATCTCACATGGAAGAGCAAGAAAAATTATACGATGTTGCACATGATTGAAAGAATTAAATTGTACAACGAAGAAGAATTTAAATACAAACTGGAAAAGATTAATTTATAATTATCCTTAAACCACAAATTGATTATACACACGAGAAAAAATCGTGTCAAGGAGTATATGATGAAAGATAAGAAGTCCGTTCATTATGTTGACAACGCAAAGTTTTTTGAAGCGATGACAGCATACCGCGCTGAAGTGATTGAAGCCGAAGAAAGTGGAGAACCGCGTCCACGAATCTCAGAGTACATAGGTGAGTGTTTCATTAAGATTGCCAATCACCTTTCTCACAAGGCAAATTTTGTTAACTATAATTTCCGCGAAGAAATGATTTTGGATGCAATAGATAATTGCGTAACATACGCTCATAATTTTAATCCAGAAAAATCTAAAAATCCGTTTGCATATTTCACACAGATTGTTTACTATGCGTTCATTCGTCGGATTCAGAAAGAAAAGAAACTGTATGATCTAAAAATGAAGTTCTTGCAGAATATTGACTTGAATGAGCTTGTGGCACAGTCGGATGGCGACTCAGAAATTGAGGCTTACTTGAACAACCTTCTGAACCAAGAGGAGCTTTGGAAAACTTCAGAAGACCCCGCAGAACAAGCACCAAAGCCAAAGCCGCGAAGACCGAAGTACTTTGATGAAGGTAAATAGTTCACAATAATTTGTATTCAAACAGCATTCTTAATGCCGTATACTCTTAGTTAAAACATATCTAAAAGGAGTACGCATGAAAGAAATTACCATACTCGGCAATGGGCCTAGCATTAAATCCTATGATTTAAAAAAGCTTCCGCAACCCATATGGGGATGCAATGCAATTCATAGAGACCTTGAAGTTGACGCATTGTTTGCTGTAGATCCAGCGATTCAACATGAGATCTATCGCAAAGGCGTGGCGAGTAGAATTCCAGTATGGTTTCGTAATTGGTCTGAGTTGCCATCACTTGCATATGCAACATGTGTTGCAGAAGATACGAATGAATGCCCCCGTGAAGATGAAGAGTTGTTTGTCGCTCAAGGGACTAACGATGGTAAGACATATATCACATGGGTTTCTGAAGACAAGAGTAGGTATTTAAATATCATCCCAGAAGAGTTTGATACTTGGGGAACTGGCTCAACCGCAGTTCGCGTGGCGTGTGAAGTAGAGACACCAGATCTTGTGCACCTTTTTGGTTTTGACATGGAAGGTAAAAGCGTATACCATGGAACAAAGAATATCCCTGTCTATGATCACGACGAACCTTTTGCAGAGTGGAAAACTCAGCTTGAAAAAACTTTTGAAGACTTCCCATCAATAGACTTTATTTACTATGGAAAAAGAGCACCAGAAGATTGGAAGAGGTTTTCAAACGTGTTCGAAGGCTGGGATAGCTATTATCAAAGGCGCAGTTTTGTTTGGAGTATGTGATGAATATATTTTTTCTTTCCGCAGTTGCTCAACTTTGTGCTAAGTTACATTGCGATAAGCATGTAGTTAAAATGATTATTGAGTATGCACAGCTTATGTCCACCGCACATCGCGTTCTTGACGGTAGCGAGTGGTACGACAAAACTGCAAACGGCAGACGCATCAAGCGCTGGCGAATGGACGATGAAGACATGGAAGCCACTTTGTACAAGGCTTCACACATCAATCACCCGTCTGCTATTTGGGCGCGTGAAACTTCTGAAAACTACAAGTGGTTGTATCAGATGTGGTACGCTCTTTGTAAAGAGTATACACACCGTTATGGCAAAACGCATGCCACCTATGAAAAGCTTGCTCATGTTCTGGTTGACATACCCCAGAACATTAAGGCTGGTCATCGAACCACGGTTCCTCAAGCAATGCCCGACGATGTGAAGTGCGAAGACACGATTGAAGCGTATCAACAATACTACCGCAAGTACAAAAAAGATTTTGCTCGCTGGACTAAGCGCGATGTGCCAGAGTTTATGACTGCATGATACTAGACGTTCGCTTAGGACATAACGCAGAGTATACTCTTTCTTATGAGCTTTTTGATACTAGGGTGTCAGAAAGAGTTTGGAATAGAGTAAAATTTTTTGATCAAGAGTTTGTGTCTAGAACAGAATTTCACAACTTCGGTGAGTCTCGCGCAGAGATTAGAAATAAAATGGACGCATCCGTACAAAAGATTAAGCAGATGCGTCCCAACGTGTTTACAGATGCCGATGATTTAAATGCGCTTCATAAAAATTTTCCAGACATGATGAAGACCGCAGAGGGTGATTTAAAAAATGAGCTAAGTGCTTTTAATTATTACCTTCACCACCTTGAAGATTTTGATCGCGGTAAAGTTCAAGATCCATGGTTTCTTTGTGCGGCGAAAAACGATGATGGTGAACCATTAGAAAAAGAAGATTACAATCTGTTTACGCCAATATATATGAAGAACCACTTGTACATGAACTATCCGCATATTGGTAAGCACCTATTAGAAATTTATTACGACAAAGATCTTGATGTACCAGAAGATCATATAAAAACACATAGCCTTATAAAGAATACATTTGTTTGTTGGCTTGGAAGAAATGGTCGTCCATGGAGACGTGAAGCCTTAACGGAAAAAGTAAAGAATTTTTGTAAAAAAATTGAACACAAGCTTCCATATGATATAAATGATAAGAGACTTGCTATTGGGCATTTGCCTTTAGGAAGGTTGGCACATACCCCAGACATGGACAAGGTGTTTAAAAATCAATATGTGCACAGCATTGGAGTAAGATGATGAACTGGCTCACAAAACTATTTAAGAAGCCACTAGAAGAAAATCCTCTTGATAAGGCGATACTAGAAAAGCTTCCCAGCGTTGATAACCCAGAAGTAAGAAAGGTTTACGAGTCGCGCTGGGTATGGTATCATACTATCTTGGCGATTGAGATTGCTTTTACCAATCTCCTTCTTCTAGCAATTCTTTTTGTGTTGGCTATTAAATGAAGGTAGCGTTAGTAACAGATACCCACTTTGGTGGTAGAAACGATTCGAAAGCATTTGATAATTTCTTCAGAAAGTTTTATGAAGAAATGTTTTTCCCGTACCTAGATGAGATGGGCATTAAAACTATAATGCATCTCGGGGATTGTTTTGATCGCCGCAAGTATATCAATTACAACACACTTCAAAGTTGTCGAGAATACTTTTTCGACGCCGCCCGTGATAGAGGTATTCGATTGTACATGATACCTGGAAATCACGACACGTATTTCAAAAATACTAACAGTGTAAACTCGCCAAATTTATTATTAAGAGATTACGAAAACATTACGCTGATAGAAAAAGCGCAAGAGGTGGTCATAGATGGAACCCCGATATTATATGTACCATGGATTTGCCCAGAAAATGAACAGGAAACCATGGAGGCGGTTGCCGCAACCAGTGCACAATTTTGTTTCGGGCATTTTGAATTTAAAGATTACGATATGTATCGCGGCATTACTAACCCACACGGTATGGATGCTTCTCAGTTTAATAAATTTGTTCACGTGGTGTCTGGGCACTTTCATCATAGGCATACTAGAGATAATGTCACGTACATGGGCAATCCTTATGAGATTACGTGGGCAGACTACGGTGACCCAAGAGGTTTCGGAGTGTTCGATACAGAATCGGGGCATCTTAGCTTCATCAATAATCCGTTTAAGATGTTTCATAAACTCACATACGATGATACGAATCAACATGAAGATTACCTTTCCACTTTTGATTATAGGAGCCTTCGTGGATGCTCTGTTAAAGTGGTGGTTGTAACTAAAAATAATTTCGAAATGTTCGATAGGTTTATAGATAAGATCTACGCACAAGAAATCAATGACCTTGAGATATTGGAAGATTTTTCTGAGTTTGAGTATAGCGAGTTCGACGAGAATATCGATTTAGAAGATACCATGTCAATATTAAAAGACTATGTGTCAAACGTTGAAACAAACCTTGATAAGAATAGACTCCAGACGATACTTCAAACTCTCTTTATTGAGGCACAAGATATTACATGATTGTTTTTGAGAAGGTTAGGTGGAAAAACTTTCTTTCCACTGGCAATGCCTTTACTGAGGTACAGTTAAACAAGGCACCGACAACACTAATAGTCGGCAAAAATGGATCTGGCAAGAGTACACTGCTTGATGCTCTTACCTACGTGCTGTTTAACAAGCCGTTTAGAAACATTAATAAACCCCAACTTGTAAATTCAGTAAACGATAAAAAACTTATTGTCGAGGTTGAGTTTTCAGTCGGTTCGACAAAATATTTTATTAGACGGGGAGCAAAGCCTACACTATTTGAAATTTATGTTAATGAAACTCTCCTAAACCAAGATGCTTCTGCCAGAGACTATCAAAAGTATCTTGAAGAAAACATCTTAAAATTAAATTTCAAATCGTTTACTCAAATTGTAATTTTAGGTTCTGCCTCTTTTACTCCATTCATGCAACTTCCACTGGCCTCGCGTAGAGAGATCATTGAAGATCTTTTAGACATCCGAGTTTTCTCTACCATGAATGTTGTTTTGAAGCAAAAGATGGTAGAGCTTAAGGATACACTCAGAGACATAGAAAGTCAGTTAGAAGTTTGTAAATCAAAAACTCTTTTACAAAAAAAGTATATAGATACACTATATGCTGATAAACAAAAGGAAGTTGATCGGATTAGGGAGAAAATTGATGACAGCGAGAAGGCAATTCAGAAACTCAGCGAGCTATCAGAGAAGCTTAGGATCAAGACGGAGGCATTGGGAGATGTTGAAGGAGAAAGAAGAGTTCTTGACGGAAAAAGAGAAGAGTTCGAAAGGTCACTTGCAAGGCATCAAAAAGAGTTAGATTTTTATCACAACAATGAAAACTGCCCAACATGTAAGCAAGGCATACCACATGATTTTAGGGACAGTATTAAGGATGAGAAAGAATCTACAATACAAGATCTAGAATCTTCTCTTGAAGAAGTAGTAAAGAATTTTGAAGAAGTTAACAAGAAGTATGAAGAATACCTTGAGCTTCAGTCGGGGAAGATGAAGATTAATTCTGAAATCATATCAGAACAAAGAATCATTTCTGATTTGACGGAGCAACAAGAGTCATTAAGAACTCCTAGTGTTGATATTGAAACTGAAAAAAACAATCTGAAGCAATTAGCGGCAGAGGTTTTAGAAAAAAATAAAGCGAAGGGTGACTGTAATGAGCAGAAGCATTATTATGAAGTCATCTCTTCTTTGCTGAAAGACTCTGGCATAAAGACGAAAATCATTCGCCACTATGTACCCATCATAAACAAACTTGTAAACAAGTATTTGTCTACAATGGATTTCTTCGTTCAGTTTGAGTTAGATGAAACCTTCAAGGAAACATTGAAGTCTAGATTCAGAGACAGCTTTAGTTATGCAAACTTTAGTGAAGGAGAAAAACAAAGAATAGATTTAGCACTTTTGTTCACATGGAGAGCGATTGCCAAGCTGAAGAATAGCGCAAACACAAATCTTTTGATACTGGATGAGGTGTTTGATGGATCGTTGGACGGTCTTGGAATGGAACACTTAATGAACTTGCTGAACATTGCTTCATCTGACAACACGAATGTTTTTGTGATTACTCATCGCGGCGATCAGTTCTATGACAAGTTCAACGATGTTTTGTCTTTTGAGAAAAAACACAATTATTCTATTATGTCATAAGGTCAAAGATGCATAAAATAACCTTTGATGGAGATGAGCGAGACCATATTTGTTTTACATCCGCGTCATACATTCGGAATGACATCGATCAAGCAGACCCGCATCATGACATGTTTGCATTTTCGTTTGAGTTTTTAAAAAAACCTAGAAGATCTTTGTGGGTAGTGGCTAAAGCGGCGGCACCATCTCAAGAAGAGATGAAAAAAGAGTATCGCCCCCCACAAGAGTTTGATTTAAAACAACTTTTATCTGAGTCTCAGTGGGATATATTACTCAACACTGATTCGAAACTGTACGTAGACTTTAGTTTTGAGGGAAGAGGGGCCAAGAGAGCAAACATTTCGATGATGCTTGAGCGTTATTGTATTAACAATAATGTGCCACCAGACAAGATAATCTTTCTTACGGGAAATATTATTTATCATGATAGTACGTTGATAAAAAATATCTATGTCCCGCTGTTTCAAAATCATGCTTCTTCTACAGAGGTATCAACTCTAAGCGATCCAGTATACAGAACCAAAGTAGCTGGCGTAGAAAATTTCCCCAAGAAAATGTTGTTTTTGAATCGAAGGATTCGGTGGCATCGCACGTATGCTTTTTCTAAAATACTACAAGACTCAACTTCGAAGGCACAGTCTTTGATGAGCCATCCTTTAGTCACGGGTGATGACATAGAAACAGATATTGTGTACAAAGACATACCTTTCACCGACAATGACAAAACGGCGCTTGAAGAAAATACGCCAATGTTTGCTGACACTACAGACTTTGAGACAAATTTGGTAGTTAAAAATCCAGCAGAACTATATCAAGAAAGTTTGTTTAGTTTGGTGTCTGAGACAGAGGTTTCTTCAAGAGACAACACAGAGCTTTTTTATAGCGAAAAAACCTTTAAACCAATGATGTATGGTCATCCAATTTTAATCATAGGTCAGCAAGGTGCCAATAAACGTCTAGACGACTTAGGTCTTGTTCCTTACGATGATTACTTTGACTTGTCTTTTGATGACGAACCAGACGATATTAAACGAATAAATATGCTTCTAGAAGAAGTTTTTCGTATCCATAAGTTTCTCTTTCATGCTACACCAGTTGACGTATCTCAATGGTATCGAAAAGGAATACATGTAATTAAAAATAACAAAAATTTTATAAAAGAGAAAAAGTTTTTATAGGAGATAAACATGTCAGATTGGGATTTCGGTTTTACAGCAGTTGATGATATACCAGAGAGTGGAACCCAAACAACAGAAACAGTTGTTAACACTGTGTCTAGTGTTACCAATGAATTTAAAGAAGCCGTTATGGATAAGCTCGCACAAATCGAAGCTAGGATTTTAGATATGGATCAAAGCGGCATGGTCAATGAACATCGTGCACTTGTCGAGTCTGATGTTGCAAACAAACTTTTGGCGGTAGAGGAATTGATACTCCCGCTGTTATACAATCTGAAAAAGAATCCAGAAAAAGAATATATACATTGGCCTAACAGAACTGCTATTATTGATAAGCAAATTGAAAAGATTCAAGCAGTCACTAGGTATTATGAAAGGCTAAGTTAATAGGAAATTTTACCAAAAATTATGATTGTTGAAAATCTTTTGACTAACTTATACTTAGCATATGGGTAACAGGAGAAAGCCATGAAATATTTTATTGCAATGCTTGTTGTTGTATTCTCTTCACAGACCTTTGCATTGGGCAAAACTGAGGAAGGTGTTATCATAGGATTGGGTGGTGCGTATATCCTTCACGAAATTTTTGGTGAAAGATCTGACCGCAACTATGGTGGCTATGAGTATGGTAATACTAGTCGCGAATTCCCCCCATTCCGTTGCCGTGGTGATTCGGTGCGATGTGCATATGAGCGCGGAGTATGGGAAAGAGAGCGTGAAATCTGGCAAAAAGAGAAAGATCACGCATATCGATGTGGTCGCTACGGAGAATGTGAATAAAATCAATCACTTAGATTGTGTAAAAATACCAATATAAGGGCGTGACATGCGCCCTTTTTTTCGCTTATAATTTACGTATTGATAGTGAGGAATCAATATGCAAAACATTCAAGCCAAGTCAGTTCTCGCCAAGCTTCTCGCGGAAGAGAACATTTCAATTGAACACCGCAAAGTACACACTGCCTACTTTGATCTTGCCAATCGCACCATGGTGTTGCCTATCTGGGAGAACATGTCACCAGAACTCTATGATCTTTTGATTGGTCACGAAACCAGCCATGCACTGAACACTCCAAAAGAAGGCTGGCACAATGTCGTTTCTAATGATCGACAAATCAAAACCTTCTTGAACATCATTGAGGATGCGCGTATTGAGCGTCTTCAAAAGCTACGATACCCAGGTCTTTCTCGCTCTTTCTTGGCGGGTTACCGCGAACTCATGGAGCGCGATTTCTTTGGTATCTCTGGCCTTGATATCAATACCCTACCAATTGCTGACCGCATTAACCTACACTTCAAAGGTGGCAGTGCGCTTGCAATTAACTTCAGCGAAGTAGAACAAAACTTTATTAGTCGCGTTAATCTAGCAGAGACATGGAGCGATGTTGTTGCGCTTGCAAACGAACTAAAGTCCCTGTCTGATGAAGAAAAACCACGCCTTCAACAAATGATGGACGATCTTGTTTCTGAAGCAGAAGATCTTCAAGAAGAATTGAATGAAATTCTTCCCGAATCATTCAGCGATGCTAATGATTTTGATGATTTTGATGATGCCGAAGCTGATGAGAATGACGATGGCGAAGACTTTGGTACTCCATCCGACACATCTTCTGAGCCTGAAGATTCAACTGTTCAAGAATCTGACATGTCGGAACTGACGGATGAAGAGCGCGAAGCCGTTGAAGATATCGAATCTAAGCTTGAAGAAATCAAGAAAAAAATGGCACCGATCCAGAACGCGCTTGAAGACGAAGGCAGTCATACCGACGAGTCTTTTCGCGCCAATGAGTCTAAGTTGGTTGACGCGGATTCTACCAAAGAGCCATTTTACTCTGACACTTCCCGTGTTGACTACAAGCCATATATGGAAGACTATAAATCCTTTTACAAAGAGCCAATCTTTTATTGGGATAAGTGGGCAAGTGTATCAGCTATGGAAGAAAAAGAAGAACAATTTTCAACTTGGCTAGCACGTCAAAAAAATATTGTATCTTCAATGGCTCACACCTTTTTCTCTAAGCAAAAAGCACACGAAATGAAGCGCACCCGTGTTGCCAAAACTGGTGAGATCAATGTCAACAAGCTTTGGTCTTATAATACTTCTGAAGATATCTTTCTTCAAAAAACTTTGGTTGCATCTGGCAAGAATCACGGCATGATTTTTTATCTTGATATGTCACAGAGCATGTATGATCACATGCATGACACCATTCATCAACTTCTTAAGATGGTAATGTTTGCACGTAAGATTTCTGTGCCCTTCGAAGTATTTGGCTTCACATCTAGTCATCGTAATCAAGAATGCCCCGACTTGCAAGCTGGCGACTTTGTGCCGTTTGATCTTTACATGCCAAATCTTTTTTCTTCTCGCATGAGCAAAAAAGAATTTGATTCAGCAGTCAAACAATTTTGGTTTGTTGCAAAATCGTTTATGCGGAAAGAGTGGCAATCCCGTCGATTGAACACCACTATTCATCTTGGTGGCACGCCGCTTGTCTCTGCACTGGTGTGTGGCGCAAAGATTGCAAAAGATTTTCAAACCGCCAACAATGTTGAAATCTTGAACACCATGATTTTAACTGACGGTGAACCTACTGACAGAGTAAACGCTCTTCGCCAAAGAACCAATTGGAACAATGAGGAAGTTCTTCAACGTGATTCTTGTGATCGTTATGATCAATATCCAGTGCTTGTTGAAGATGGTGTGCAGACGCGAGTTAAAGCTGAGTACACGCACATGGAGCACCTAGCCACTGCCATTGAACACTATCGCAAGACTACTGGCTCTCGTATGTACA
>Ga0222719_10004557_pt1 | contig 12145 bp, 5 predicted proteins | sample C33_34DmetaG_FD_165039 | JGI IMG/M metagenome (GOLD analysis project Ga0222719, IMG submission 165039) | Estuarine water microbial communities from San Francisco Bay, California, United States - C33_34D | ecosystem: Environmental > Aquatic > Marine > Unclassified | place: USA: California...
CGATTGGTGTTGATGTGGCCACAATCTATGCAGTTGTAAAGCGCACGATAAATGGATCTGATCAATACTTTGTAGAGTATTTTGACAGTGATCTACACCTGGATAGTGCAGTCTACGGGACTGGAGTTGCAAGTTCTGCATCTGCAGCTCATTTGGAGGCCGAGACGTTAAAGGTCATTCTTGATGGAACGATCCAGGATGACAAGACTGTCAGCAGCGGGACAGTTACTTTTGATCGTGATAGCGCCACCAGCTATGAAGTGGGACTAAGCTATCCGGTCGTGATTAAGACCATGCCTGTTGAGCCTCAGATACAATCTGGCTCTCTGCGTGGATTTAAGAAAAGAATTATCGAAGTAAACGCCGAAGTGTTTGAAACTAAAGCGATGACAATTAATGGTCAGCAGGTGCAGTTCAGGCAATTTGGTGAGGGTAATTTAGATACAGCTGTACAAGCATTTACAGGTATTAAAACAGTCGGTCCTCTATTGGGATTTAATAAAGAGGGTCAAATAACAATCACCCAAAGTGTGCCGTTGGATATGACGATTCTCGCTTTGGATTACAAAGTATCAGTGGGCCAATAATATGGAATTTGTAGCAATCAGTGCGGCAGTTATCGGTGGCATACAGTCTATTCAGATGGGTAAGGCTCAGCAGCAAATGTACAACGTACAGGCTCAGCAGGCTGCAATGCAAGCTAGAAGCCAGGCATTATCGCAACGAGCTGATACTTTGGAATACAAGCGCCAAGGGGTTGCTGTGCTAGAAAACCTAGCAAGAAATTTAGCAACAATGAATGCCAGGGCTGCAACTGGTTCAATTGATCCATTCTCAGGTTCTGTTGCAAATTTAGCTATGGCTAACCTGGAGAAAGGTGTTACTGATTTTTACACCAGTAGAGAGAATGTTGAGTTAAGTACAGCTCAATCTAAATTGATTGAGGCTAGTGGGGATTTCCAAGCTGCTCAATATACGGCTGCTGGAGATTTTGCTAAGCGCCAAGGATACATGAATGCTTTAGCTTCTTTTGGCGAAGCTGCTTATATGGGCAGCAGAATGGGCACCGGAACAAATCAAAGACTTGGTGGCCCAGCTCCTATTGAAGAGCAATCGTTCCCTGCCAGAAGGCAATTCCAGTTCTCATAAAGGTTTCTTAAATGAGCGAAATATTTGAAAAACTGTTATATCAACCTGTAAGGACAGCTAGAGTTGGCGGTGTTCCATCGATAGATTTTGCAGCCAATAAGGAAGCAATTAGAAGCCAGTCAGCAACTGCTAATGCAATGAGCAGAATTGCTAGCTTTGCCTTTGAGTCAGCTAAGCAAAGCCAACAAATATCAGGTGCTGAACGAGGCGTTGCAGATGCCCAGGGAACTTTGGAATCATTATCAGGCAGAGATCGGACATCTTTTAGTTTTGAGGAACAGGCAGCATTTGAAGCGGCTAGTAAGACACTTAGCGTTGAACTTGGCATCAAAGCCAAAAGAGCTATGGGTGAGGTCATCCTAAAAGCTACTAATGAAAACTACAATCCAGAAGAATTAGCCACATCATTGGATGCAGTTGTTGAAGGATTCGCTCAATCTGTTGATCTTTTAGATCCCATATCTGGCCAAGAATTTAGACTTGGATTAGAAGATTCCAGGAATGCTCAATACTTAAATTACTCTGAAAAGTATTTAACAAACGAACGCCAAGAAACTAGAGCCAGAACAATCCTAAATGCCGATACCTTATTACGAGATATCGAAATGATGGCAGAACAAGGCACTGTCAATTGGGATGAGAAGATGGATCAGGCCATTACTCAATATATGGATTACCTCAGCACTGGATTGTTATCTCCATCTGAAGTTGCCATAAAGGGAGTTCAGGCTAGGAAGTTGGCTCATGTTGCTAGGATCAATGGAGAGTTTGGTCGGCTCAAGACGATATCGGAAAAAAGGGAATATCTCGATTCACTACAGAATGACATCATTACTGTTGATGGGAAAAAAGACTCTAAAAAAGTATCTGAGAAAGGTATTGCTAGGGGGCTATATAACTCTGAGGCTAAAACAGTATTAATCAGCCTGTCTCAAGAATTCAATTTCCAGCTGACGGGCCTAAACGATAAAGCTAAGTCTGTTGCTATTGATATGAAGAATAACGTCACTAGTATTGTGAATAGCGGCGGTGTTGTGTCTCAAGATAAACTGACTGATATAGAAACCAAGATTCAAGAGTTAGAAGAACAGGGTGCCCCTCTTGAGGTGATCAATGAATTAAAAGTAAATTTGCAGTCATCTAAAGAAGATCTGGATTACGTTAAATCACTTAAGAAATTAAATATTACTCAGTTGGGAGAAGAAATCGATCAGCTTGGTGAGCAATGGCAATCTGATGCAAATGGAGTTATTGCCTTTAAGTTAAAACAAGCAAGGTCGCAATTTGAGATTAGAAGGCAAGAATTGTTAGCGCAGCAGGCTGAGATCAAGCCTTTTATAGAAAGCATAGAAGAACAGTTAGACGCTATTCAAAAATTAAGTGATGCAGGTGAGCCTATTCAAGATTTCTTATTTGAAAATATAGAATCTGATTTATCTAGGATTCAAGGCATGGAAGGTTATGTCCCAGGCTCATTAGATGACGTCATAAAACAATATGCCGATGTAAGAAATTTTGCTAACTTTTCAATGAGCATTAAAGATTATTCGGCATCTGATTTAGAAGATACCTTAATAACAATTCAAAGCGCTTTAGAAGACCCAAATCAAAATCCTAATGCTGGAACACTAAGCTCATTCGAGGCAACTCAACTTTTGCAAAAACAGGCTACAGTCAAGAAAAGACTTGATGCTGTTAAAAGTGGGATTAAAAAAGATCCAATGTTATGGGCTAATGATTCTGGTCTTGTAGATTTAGAGACCAATCTTGTTGAAAAAATATTTCAGCCTCTAAAGTCACCAGAAGACAGAAACGCATTAAAGGCCGCAATCGACAAAAGAATAGAGCAGGCAAATCGTGTTCGTGATCATCATGACATACCAACTGCTCAAATCTTTACTGAAGTAGAGGCTGCAAGCATTGCCGATATGTTGAATTCACCAGATATTCCTATTGAGACTAAGGGCGCAATGCTAAATGCACTTGGCACTTCATTCGGGAAACACACTAGAAATGTTATAAGGCAAGTGGCGTCAAAAGAGACTGCTACTCAATATATGCACATTGCCGGGATCTTAGCCAATGGAGCAGATCCACTTGTTGTTCAACAAGCTCTTATTGGAGAGATTAAATACAAAGCAGGCGAAATGCCAACTAATGAAGCGGAGTCATTTATAAATCAAGCAAACAGGATTTTTGGAAGCCTTGGCATTCAGCCAGGAACAGTAAACACAATGGTCAATATTAGAAACGTTGCTAATTATATTTATTTAGGGGAAGGTAATATTGGATATGACGAAAAAAAGTATGAAGAAGCCATTCAAAAGGCTGCTGGACGAATTGGAGTAAATGATAACGCCACTGGTGGAATTGTTGAATATAACGGTAAACCTGTAATTATTCCTAACAATATATCTCACGAAAATGGTTTAGAAAATATATTTGATAGCTTGGAATCTATAAATGATTTAATAAAGTATGCGGTGAAGATAGATCGAGACGGTCAAATTTCTAAAAATTATGATGCGCCACAAGGAATAGTTGACGGGGAGCCGTTGACATTAAAGCAGGTAAAAGATGCACAATTAATCACTGTTGGTGATGGTTTATATAGGTTGATGGATTCTGAGGGACGAACCTTTTTTGGTGACGATTTACTTCCTTATGTAATTGATCTAAAAACCCTTGGCCCAGGGGCAAAAGTTCCAGACGATCTACAGACGTAATCCTATGACGATATTTTTCGACACATATTACAACTCTGGCATAGGCGAAACCCCAGTCCCTTATGGGGGGGAAGATATAGGTTTCATGCAGGCTCTTAGGGATTCGTATGAAGCCCAGAGAATGAGTTCTAATGTCGATACGATGTTGCGTCTGATGACAGATGAGCTAGATCCGTTGATTGGACAGATAAATCAAAATTGGGTCGATGGCAAAGTCGAATTGCCTAACGGTGAATCATTGGAAAACCCAGGTCATTATTTTTCAAATAGTCCGTTTGATGAGGATATTTATGAATCCAAGCGTACTAGCCTACTGGGGAAAATGTTTTCTCATTTGAAAGAATATCCAGAACTTTATCCAGATTATGCTGGGTACACTGAGCAGACTCTGACTGAAAATATTAAGAATAGAGCTTTAGAGTTTTTTCAGAAAAGCGAAGAAATTTCAGAAAGGACTTCAGGAACTGGCGCTATAGGACAGTTTTTAGGACAAGCTGGAGCTATGGCAACAGACAAGGGTATTGCTGATGTCGTGATGTCTCTGTCTTGGGCGCAAATGTTTTCTGGCATGGGGAAGCAAACACTAGGTCAGTTAGTTTTAAAAGAAGGAATACTTGGGGCCGGGACCGAAGCATATCTTCAACTTGACATACAGGAATGGTACAAATCTTTGGGGCTTTCATACACCTATGAGGATTTCCTGATTAATGTTGGTATCGGTGGTCTAGTCGGTGGCTCATTGCCAATAGCTGCAAAAGGGATTGGTGGTGCAGTCACTTTAACTAGAGATCAGATTAGGCGAGGGCTTGAGGCTTTTAGGGGTAAGGGAATACCTCAGGCTGATGCTGATTTGTCGATTAGACAACTAGAAGACTTTGATCAGTTATTAAGTCCTGAGGCCCCTGGAGGTCCGCTATTATTACCTGGGCAAACGCGAGAGGGCAGAACTATTGACCTTGAGGCAGGTGACTGGCAGAGAGTAGACCTTGGAACGGATCAGTGGAAAAGTCTATCTACAGCAGAATTAAGAGCTAATCCAGCTGTTGCAAATGTAGAATCCAGGATGAATTCCGTACCAATGACTGTTGATCAACCTGGGTACGGCACAGTAAAATATGATCTTGAAAGACCGTTCGTTAATCCTAAGGACGGCAGCTCAGTTATCGGTACTGAGTCCGCAGTCAATCTTTTATATAGCATATCAAGAACATTAGCCTGGGGCGTTGATCTCCCAGTCAATCCAAATAGATACGAAAAAAGAGCATTTATTGTTCTAGGACCCCCGGCCTCTGGGAAGTCTGCTATATCTGAACCTATAGCTAGGAAGTATGGCGCAGCTATCATTGATTCTGATGAGGCTAAAAAGATGATGCCAGAGTTTGATGGCGGGATCGGCGCTAATGCTGTGCATGAAGAAAGCAAATTTTTATCTGACATTGTTGAGGCTAAAGCTATTGACGATGGAATTAATGTCGTGATTCCTAGAGTTGGCGGCAAAGCAGAGAGTATAGAAAAACTAATTAACAAATATAAACAGAACGGGTATGAGATCGATCTGATTGGCATGGACGTTAGTGCCTTAAATGCCAGAAACAGAGCTATGGAAAGGCTTATTAGAACTGGTCGATATGTCCCATTAGATTATCTTGAAAGTATTGGCGAAAAGCCGATGCAGGTATATGACGCATTAAAACAAAAGGGAGTTGCTGATGGCTACACCAAAATTGACAACAATGTCGGACTCAACGAACCAAAGCCAGTCATTGAAGACACAAGAAACATCTTCGAAGACGTTGAGCTTCGATTACGAGGCAGCGGACGAGAGGGTAGAACAGTACATCCAAACGCCAGAAGGACAAGCGAGGATGCAGCGCCTCCTAGCAACTATGAAATCATCCAAGATCGAATAAATAAAACGGCCAAAGCGAAAGCCAATCTAGAAAAAGGCAATTTGCCTGATGATGATCTTGCGACTACGCAGCGTAGGCCAGCTCCACCAGAAACAAAGATTGAAGAACCTGATGTAGATAATTTTGTAGAGCAAGTCTCCAGGGATACTGATTTTGACAATATGGCAGATGACGAACTTTTAAGCATCGATTTAGTTGTTGAAGATCAGGTTGTGACGCAGTCAGTTAGCGGGGCAGATATCAAAAAAGACCTAGCCCAGGACCAACAGATGTTAGATAGATTACGAGGTTGTATCGTATGAGCCTTCTCGATTGTATTAATAACGCAGAGAAAGAAGGGCCAGATAATGGTGGTCTTACTAAAGAGCAGGCTGCCAGGGCAAGGGAGTTATTCAAAGAGTTTAAAGAAAATAACGCCAAGGACATGAGGATGGGTCCAGACGAGGCTGATGCTAAGGCTGGTAAAGATACGTTCGACGTTCTTGAGCATGAGGCCAAACAAAAGAAACGCAGAATTGTGCTCCAAAGGGCTGCTCAACGTAGAGTCTTGAATAACATCAATAACTACAAAGGTAAAAATAAAGGCGAGGCAATGGTGGCTCACCTAGAGCGTGATGGCAAAGGAAACACACCTTTCTCCAATGTGGCTGGTAGAGCTGCTGCGCTTAGAGGTATGGCCCACGCAATGATGAGCGATGTTATTGAACAGTTGCGTAAATCAAAAGTATTAGGACGAACAACCAAAGAGGCCAGGGCTAAGTCTGATGCAATGGTCAGAGAGATATTTGGTGAAAATACTGGAGATGCAGCTGCGAAGGATTTAGCTAAAGCCTGGAAGAAAGCAGCTGAGTTTTTGAGGCTCAAGTTTAACCAGGCTGGCGGTGACATTCCTAAAAGAGAAGACTGGGGAATGCCTCAGGTTCACGACAATGATGCTATTAGGAAGGCAGGGAAAGATACCTGGAAAGAGTTCATTCTCCCGCTGCTAGATAAAGACAAGATGGTTAGCTTCAAGACTGGCAAGGCAATGTCAGATGCTGAGTTTGATGAGGTGATGTCAGAGATTTGGGAGACTATTGCTACTGATGGATTCTCCAAGATTAAACTGAATTCTGTAGCAGGCCAGGGCAAATCACTAGCCAGAAGACGCCAAGACCATCGGTTCCTGGTGTTTAAGGATGCTGACTCATTCATGAAGTACAACGAGCAGTTTGGTGGCGGTGACGTATTTTCGGTCATGATGAATCACATCGAGGGTATGTCTAAGGATGTTGCGATGCTGCAGATCCTAGGGCCTAATCCTAATTCAACAGTTAGTTTTATGAAGACCCAAGTCACAAAGATGGCTAAAGAGATCGACGCCAAAAAAGGTAACAGTAGGGCTTCTTCTAAATTGACTAAAAGGTTTGATGAATTTGATCATATGTTTGATTACTTAACAGGAAAGTCTCATATTCCTGCTAACGAATTCATGGCTAGATCATTTGCAGGTTTGGGTAACTTTTTGACAGCTGCCTACCTTGGGTCTACATCTATCCTTGCAATTGCAACAGATCCAAACTTTAGTAGGATTGCCAAGCGCTTGGCTGGTATCCCAGTGTTTAGATCATCTTTAGCAAAATCCCTAGGGATGATGACAGCTGGGAAAATGACCAAAAAGCAGGCTATCAGGCTAGGACTTATTGCAGAGAATTGGTCTTCTGTGGCGTATGGCCAGGCTCGATACGCTGGTGAAATATTGGGGGGAAGGGTATCTGAGGCAATATCTAATGTTGCTATGAATGTATCTTTACTCTCTCCATTTACCCAGGCTGGACGATGGGCATTCGGCATGGAGTTCATGGGATTCATTGCGGATAATGCCAAATTACCTTATGCCAAACTCAATCAGCAATTCAGAGACACATTGCAACAATTTGGCATCACTGAGGCTGAGTGGGGGCAAATGAAGACCTTCAAGCAGTATGAGCATAAAGGTGCTAATTTTCTGCGCCCTGATGAGATTATGGAGACCAACCAAGAATTGGCATTCAAGATGCTGGAGATGGTGCAATATATGACCAACCTGGCTGTGCCAGTATCGTCTGTCAAAGGTAGAACTTTCTTGGTTGGAGGGTCTAGAGCTGGAACCATACCTGGCGATCTTCTTAGATCATTCGCTATGTTTAAAAGTTTCCCAGTCACATTCTTCCAAAACAATGTTATGGCTGTTTTATTCCAAAAAGGTAAAGTCAGGAAAGCCAGCATTGCTGCTGATCTATTAATAACTTCTACTCTTTTGGCTGGGCTATCTATTCAAATTAGGGAAATGACCAAGGGTCGAGATCCTAGAGACATGACAGATGAAAGATTCTGGGGTCAGTCTTTATTGACTGGCGGTGGATTAGGAGTTTTTGGTGACTTCTTATTTGCTAATACTAATAGATTCGGTGGCGGCCTGACAGAAACAGTTGCTGGCCCTAGAGTTGGATTCTTAAATGATTTAAGAGATTTAACTGTCGGCAATATTCAACAGTTGGCTGCGGGTGAAGAGACTAAATTTGGCCCTGAGTTGGTTGATTTTGGTGGAAGGAATCTCCCAGGGGCTTCTACCTGGTATTTGCGCCTAGCTATGGAAAGACTAGTTTTGGATCAATTGCAGTTGGTAATGAATCCAGATGCGCGCAAGAAGTTTAGAAGAATGGAAAAAACAAGAAGGCGTGAATATGGTCAGGAATATTTCTGGCGTCCTGGAGAGACTGCGCCTAGTAGATTACCTGACGTCCAGGCCGTAACAGGTGATTAGTGAATCATGGAGTTTTAGTGGATTTCATGTTAAAAAAGCGAAATGGAGCTTATGAGAGAAAATGGCAGACTATAGCATAAACGCGGTAAAAAGAAGACTTGTGGCTACAGGCAGCGTTGGCCTGGGTCCTTACAGTTTTACGTTTGAGATTCTTACCGAGACGGATATCGCGGTATATCTCAATTCGACTCTATTGACGTTGACGACAGATTATACCGTTACCATTAATGCTAATGGAACTGGGTCTGTCACTCTAGTCCTGGGCGGTGCAATTTCTGACACGCCTACATCCACCGACGAGATCACAATTATCGGTGCTAGGGACATTGAGAGAACGACAGACTTCGTGACAGCTGGAGACCTTACAGCCTCATCTCTTAATGAACAGCTAGACAGTTTGACTATCTTCGACCAGCAAATATCTGAGCGAGTAGACCGAGCCATTATCGGAAACATCTCCGACCCTACTAATCTAAACATGAGTCTGCCTTCTGTCAGTTCTAGGGCAAACAAGACCCTGGGCTTTGACAGTGATGGCGCACCATCTGTTGGAGAAGAGATTGGTGATTACAAGGGTGACTGGGCGGCTAGTACGACTTACGCAATACGAGACCTGGTAAAAGACACGAGCACAAACAACATTTTCCGGGCAAACACAGCTCACACATCATCTGGATCACAGCCGCTGACAACTAACACAGACAGCGCAAAGTGGGACTTGATCGTTGATGCTGAGGCTGCCGCAACATCTGCTACAGCTGCTGCTGCATCTGCAACTGCCGCTGCAACGAGTGCAACTGCCAGCGCTACAAGCGCAACTTCTAGTGCAGCGTCTGCTACAACAGCAACAACAAAGGCATCAGAGGCATCTTCGTCTGCTACGGCGGCGGCTGCAAGTGCTGCGGCTGCAGCGGCTAGTGCTGACAACTTTGATGATACATACCTGGGCGCCAAGGCGTCAGACCCAACAGTTGATAATGATGGTGACGCGCTGACAGTTGGAGATCAGTATTTCAATACGACCAGCAATGAGATGAAGGTCTACAACGGATCAGCCTGGCAAGTAACGGCTGTATCAACAGATGGCCTTTTAGCCGCGTCTAGTAACTTATCTGATCTAGCCAATGCAGCGACTGCCAGGACAAACCTTGGAGTTGAGATCGGAACTGATGTCCAGGCTTATGATGCGACAATTGTCGTTGATGCGGATATCGGGGTTACTGTCCAAGGATATGATGTTGATACCTTAAAGGCAGATACAGCTGATACGCTGACGGCTCCGTTTCGCGGGACTGTCACGACAGACAATGATCTTTCTTTTGACCTGAACGCGACCAACAACTTCAAGTGTACACCTACAGGTACAGGCGCATTGACGTTCACGAATCACACTGATGGACAAAGCGGGTTTGTATGGCTTGATAACTCAGGCGGTCATGCAATCACTGCGGCTGCAACGACGAAGATTAACGCAACGGATCTAACTGCCATCTCTACAGCTGGTGTTTACGTCTTGAGCTATTTCGATAATGGAACGAATGCTTACGTCATGGTAAGTCGGAGTTTTGCATGAGTCTTTTACCTGTTGGTATCGGGAATGCTGGTGGCGAGTACACACTAGACAACAGTCTACGGTTTCGTGATTCTGCCGGAGCTTACCTTAGTAGGACTCCAGCAAGTGCTGGTAATAGACAAACTTGGACTTTTAGTGTCTGGGTAAAAGGAGGTCCGTGGTCTAGTGCAGCTTTTCAAAGTCTACTAGCTACCCCTAGTTATTCTGACAAAATTTCATTTTATGCAGATTATATAAGATGGTATTTAGGTAATGGTGCGCCTTATCTTGTTGTTACTTATGGAACATTATTTCGTGATCCTTCAGCTTGGTATCACTTTGTTTTTACATTAGATACAACAAACGCTACCGCAGCTGATCGAATGAGAATTTATCAGAATGGGGTTCGTCAAAGTGGAAGTGGTTGGAGCAGTACATTACCTCCTCAAAATTATAGTTCTGGAAATATCAATAACGCTACCGAACATAGGATAGGTGATTTTGATAACTACATGACCGAAATCAACTTCATAGACGGTCAAGCCCTAGACCCAACTGACTTTGGTGAGTTTGATGAAGATACCGGAGTCTGGAAACCTAAAGAGTATGAAGGCACGTACGGCACCAACGGATTCTATCTTGATGGCTCAGGGGTGACTGACAGTTCTGGTAACGGCAACAACTGGACAAATAACAATCTGAATCTCACAACATCGAGTGCAACAACGTATGACTTGATGACTGACGTGCCGACCCTAACTGATGAGAATACGGCTAACTACTCTACGATTAACGCTTTAATAAAAGACTCTACAACAACTATTTCAAACGGTAATTTATCGTTCAATGGTTCAACAACTTGGGATAGTGTATTTGGAACAATTGTTATACCTACTACTGGTAAATGGTATTGGGAGCTAAATGCTGGTTCTGCTCAGTCTACTCTTGGCATTGTTGTATCTGATGCTAATTTTATGAGTGCTGCCACAACTTATCCTGGCAATGGCTTTGAGTCATACACTTATTATGGTGCAAACGGAAATAAATATTCTGGACCTGTTTATACTGCGACTTCTTACGGTGCTACTTTCGGAGCTGGAGATATAGTAGGAATTGCTTTTGACGCAGATGCTGGAACTTTGGTTTTTTATAAAAACAATGTAAGTCAAGGAACAGCATTTACTGGACTCACAAAACAATACGTTCCTATTTTTGGAGTTTACAACACAGCGTCAGATAGTGCTAACTTCGGCCAACGCCCATTTGCTTACACACCACCAACAGGATTCAAAGCACTCAACACATACAACTTGCCTGACTCAACTATTGTGGATGGTTTAGATCACTTTGAAGCAACAACATATAGTGGAACCTCTGCAAGACGAGACGTTTCTTTACAGAAATTTAACCCAAGTTTTATTTGGACGAAAGCTAGAAACACCGCATATAACCACTTTTTGTATAACGAGGTTGTAGGAACTAGCACTCATCTAAGTTCAAACTTAACATCAGCTAGCCAAGGTAATAACGGTTTAGTTGCTTTTTCACCCCAAACAGCAGATTTTGGTTATGACCTTACAAGCGGTCAAATTAATGAAACTGGAAAGACGTATGTTTCTTGGAACTGGAAAGCCAATGGTTCTGGAGTTAGTAACTCAGAAGGAGATATTACCGTAACGGTATCAGCTGATACGACTTCTGGATTTAGTATTGTAAAAGGAACGTATACCGGCGTAGCTTCTTCTCAGACCTTTGGACATGGGTTAGGTGCAACTCCAGCCATGATAATAACTAAAGACATAAGTGGCGCTTCCAATTTTGGAATTTGGCACGAAACCTATGGTGCTACAAGCGGCAATACTCAAATAATGATATTTAATACAAATGCTACGCTCTCCGCTGGAAATTATATGGGAACGGTAAGCTCTACTTTATCTTCAGTTTCCAGTGGTCTTATTGTAAACGGTAATGACTTTGTCCAGTGGATTTGGACTGAGGTAGAAGGCTTCTCATCGTTTGGCAG
>Ga0222719_10004560_pt1 | contig 12136 bp, 10 predicted proteins | sample C33_34DmetaG_FD_165039 | JGI IMG/M metagenome (GOLD analysis project Ga0222719, IMG submission 165039) | Estuarine water microbial communities from San Francisco Bay, California, United States - C33_34D | ecosystem: Environmental > Aquatic > Marine > Unclassified | place: USA: California...
AAGCATTTTGGGGTCTACTAAAATCAAGCGAACGTCTTCTGGTGTCGCTTTGTAAAGCAAGCTAACCAACATACAGTTAACCCCGACTGATTTACCCGAACCAGTCGTTCCTGCCACCAGTAAGTGGGGCATTTTTCCGAGATCAGCAACAATGGGCAACCCGGCAATGTCGTGACCTAAAGCAAGTGTTAATGGCGATTTACTGTCGTCAAAAGTTTTGGAAGACAACACTTCTTTAAAGTTGACGGTTTGGCGGTCGGCGTTGGGGATTTCAATGCCCACGACACTCTTACCCGGAATCACTTCGACAACACGCACCGATATGACAGCAAGTGATCGGGCCACATCTTTTGCTAAATTGGAAATTCTCGATACTTTTACACCCGCTGCGGGCTGGATTTCAAAGCGTGTAACCACGGGGCCTGGGTAAACCGCGGTTACCTCTGCACTGATCCCAAAGTCGGCCAGCTTTAACTCGAGAAGCCGAGAGAGCGATTCCAGCTCTTCTCGAGAGTACCCTCTTCCGCCTTTATCAGGGCCTGGATCTAACAAATCGAGAGGTGGCAATTCACCAGCGACAGGCGCATCGAACAGCATCACCTGCTTTTCCTTCTCGACGCGTAAGCTAGGCTCTTGCTTGGAGACTAGTGCTTTAATTTTCGGTGGCGTACGTTTCTTCTCTTTTTCGACATACTGTTCAATCTGAACCTTTCTTTGCTCTTGTTGTTTCTCGCGCGCGCGTCGATCGGCCATGGCATCGCGCGTTGACACCATCCAATGCCAACATTGGCGCGAGAGCTTGATACATTGGTTACCCAAATAATCAGTGACTGCCAGCCAACTGATATCCGCGAACATCGTCAGTCCTGCTAAAAATACCGCCAATAAAATCAATCGCGCGCCAACCGGGCTAAACGCACTGTCGAAGCTCTGGCCAATCCCCTGACCCAGTATGCCTCCAGCGCCTTGAGGAAGACCTGAAGCACCTTGGTCATTCAGTGCTGCGATAGAGGTAGCTGCGATGATAACAAGCACCAACCCAAGCGCTCTGAGGCCAAATAACGTCCAGTCGGTCGAGAGTTGATCGTCGTCGAAGAGAATTCGTCCGGCGCGATAAGCCAGCAAAACGGGAATCAGAAACGCAGCGTAGCCCACCAGAGAAAACAAAACGTCCGACAAGAACGCGCCGGTGATACCGGCTAGATTTCGAATAGGCGCGTCGGTACCACTGGCTGACCAACCTGGGTCGCTGTGATTATAGGTCGCAAGTGCAAGAAGCATGAACAAACAGCCTGCGGCAACGGTAACGAACAAAGCATCTCTTAATCGCCGTCGTGGGTGCGCTGTCTGATTGCTGTTAGAGCTTGATTGTTTGGTATTCGAGGCCACAAGGGTATCCGACGCGATGGTATTCCAGCAAAGTATGGAGTTTGAACGCTCAGGGCGACGAACACACACCGAAGCGCACTAAGTAACGCTGGATACCATACCACAGGAATGAGTATTTCATCTTGATTTCTTGTCGTTTTTCAGTGGCTTAACGAAACAAGCTAGTGCATGACACGATGTACTTTGTGGCCGTGCTCAGGGTGTTGTACCCTTGTCGCTCACTACAACTTGCTCTCATCGACACACACCAGATGAGACTTATCCCACGTTTGGACAACGCACAACATGACTACTCCTTCGCACCATCGATTAATTATCCTAGGATCCGGCCCTGCCGGCTATACGGCAGCTGTTTACGCAGCGCGCGCCAACTTGCAGCCTGTTGTAATAACGGGCATTCAGCAGGGCGGCCAGCTCACCACGACGACTGAAGTTGAGAACTGGCCCGGAGGTGCGGCGGATTTGCAGGGGCCGCAGCTGATGCAGGAAATGCAGGCGCACGTTGAGCGTTTCGATGCGTCAATTGTTTTTGATCACATTGAAAAAGTGGATCTCAGTTCACGTCCCTTTCGGTTGGGCGGGAGCAACGACTACACCTGTGATGCGCTCGTAATTGCTACCGGCGCCTCGGCACAATACTTGGGGTTACCCAGTGAAGCAGCATTCATGGGCAAGGGTGTTAGCGCATGCGCTACCTGCGACGGCTTTTTTTATCGTAATAAGGAAGTAGCGGTCATCGGCGGAGGTAATACCGCTGTCGAAGAGGCGCTGTATCTGAGTAATCTTTGCAGCAAAGTACATCTCGTCCATCGTCGCGACACACTGCGATCGGAAAAGGTACTGCAGGACCGTCTTCTTGCTAAGGCTGACGAAGGCAAAATCGTGTTGCATTGGCATCGGACCTTGGAAGAAGTACTGGGGGATGCTTCGGGTGTCACAGGCATTAGGATTGCCTCTACTCAGGGTGAACCTGCTATTGAAATCGCGCTGGCGGGTGTGTTCATTGCCATCGGCCACAAACCTAACACTCAGATATTTGATGGTCAGCTGGCGATGGAGGGTGGCTACATCAGCATCAAATCCGGACTCAACGGCGAGGCGACTCTCACGAGTGTCGAAGGTGTTTATGCTGCAGGCGACGTTGCAGATCACGTTTACCGTCAGGCTATTACGTCAGCGGGCTTTGGATGTATGGCAGCCTTAGACGCGGAGAAGTACTTAGATGCATTAAACGACGGGCACTGACACTAACGTTGTGGACTTTGAATTCCCCCCCACTGAAAGCGCCCTAGAAGACCCCAACGGCCTCTTAGCCGTTGGGGGGGACTTGTCCCCTAAGCGCCTAGTCGCTGCCTATGCTAGGGGTATTTTTCCTTGGTTTGACGAATCTCAACCGATACTGTGGTGGAGCCCTAATCCTAGGTCGGTATTGCTAGCGGGCAATTTTCATTGTTCTCGCTCGCTAAAGAGATCGATTCGCAAGGGAACGTTTAGCATTAGCGTAAATAGCGATTTTTCTGCGGTAATCCGCGCATGCGGGCAGCCGAGATCCAGTGGTCCGGGCACGTGGATATCCCCTCAAATGATAGTCGCCTATGAGCAACTTCATGAGTTGGGGTTCGCCCACTCGATTGAAGTTTTTCAATCTGGGCACTTAGTTGGAGGATTATATGGCGTGGCAATAGGAAAAGTTTTTTTTGGTGAATCGATGTTTTCACGCGTATCGGACGCGTCTAAGATCGCGCTAGCAACCTTGGCTAAAGCACTCGACTCCGGCCAGTTGTTGCTTGTTGACTGTCAGGTGGAAAACCCTCATTTGAGCCAAATGGGCGCCACTAATATTCCAAGACAAGACTTTGAAAAATTGCTCAGTAACGCTATAAAAGACGATCAACATTTGCTCGCTATGACGGGTACGTCGGCGGACAAGCTAATCCCCCGCTCTCATCCAGACTGGCTCAGTACTATTGGGGGAGATCCCGCGGGTCTATTGGAGAAACAGCTATGACTGCCTCGCTGAGAGATATACGTGTTTACACCACGTTTCCCCACGATTGCAGCTATTTAGAGGGCGAAGAAGCGACCACGTTATTTATCGATCCCCGTCAAAAAATATCATCAGAGCTCTATACCCAACTCTCCCTCATCGGCTTTCGGCGCAGTGGAGAGCATGTATATCGTCCACACTGCGCGCGCTGTAGCGCGTGTGTGGCGTCACGTATACCGGTTGATGCGTTCAAGCGATCAAAAAGTCAGCAACGTGTATGGCGGCGTAATCAAGATCTCCGGATCGTCGAGTCGAGCGATATTTTTGACACTGAAACCTTCGACTTGTATGCGCGGTACATAAAGGAAAGACACGCTGACGGAGACATGTATCCACCGGACAAAGATCAATACCAATCTTTCCTCAACAATGGGCTAGGAAATACGCGTTACTTTCGCTTGTACGATAAGCAGCGTTTGGTCGGGGTGATGGTTAGCGATCAAATGCTTGATGGTCTATCGGCTATTTACACTTTTTACGAGCCGACGGAGGAGCGACGGAGCTTGGGAACGTTCTCCGTGCTCTATCAAGTAGAGTTAGCTCGGACGTCTAATTTAGACCATGTTTATCTCGGTTATTGGATCCAGACCTGTGAAAAAATGAGCTATAAGGCCCGTTTCAAGCCGCTTGAGATGCTGGTCGGTGGCGAGTGGCAAAGAGAAGACGCTCTCTCTGGGCCGGATGATATTGCAGTGACTGAATTGTGTTTTGTGGAGAAACCCTAAAGGAGTGCTTTTGTGTGCACCGACTTTCGGGTACAGTTCAGCGCTATTTTAATAGAGGCTCAACCGTTAATGGCTAAAGAAGACCAAATCGAAATGGAGGGTGAAATTGTGGAAACCCTTCCAAACACCACTTTCCGAGTAAAACTCGAAAATGGTCACCTAGTGACCGCGCATATCTCTGGCAAGATGCGTAAGAACTACATCCGCATTCTTACTGGCGACAAAGTTCGCGTAGAAGTCACTCCTTACGATCTGACAAAAGGCCGCATCACTTACCGAGAGCGTTAATTCGGCGTACTTGCGGTAAGTAAGTGAGTAGACGTGGGCAGCGCGCGCCAGCACGATGCCCTACTGTCTTACGTCATCACTCAAACTTTTGTAAGGGCCTCTTGGTTTTCCGTTACTGCGACAACACGCAGTGCGGCTCCGTCAGGTTCTAGCACCACACTTGCAGTCCCGCCCTTACTTAACTCGCCAAAGAGCACCAAATCAGCAAGTGGTTTCTTGATGTGTTCTTGTATCACGCGTTCCATCGGCCGCGCTCCCATCGTGCGGTCGTAGCCTTTTTCGACTAACCAAAGTCTAGCGTCTTCATCGACTTCTAGCGTAACCCGCTTCTCATCAAGCTGCCCCTGGAGCTCCGTCAGGAACTTATCAACCACGGTTAGGATCACATCCTCACCCAGTGGTTCAAACGGTACAATTGCATCGAGGCGATTTCTAAATTCGGGGGAGAACATCCGGCTGATAGCTTCCAAAGAATCACTGCTATGGTCTTGATCGGTGAAGCCAATAGATCGTCGGCTGACGTTCTCTGCACCCGCATTAGTCGTCATTACTAAAATGACATTGCGGAAATCTGCTTTACGACCGTTATTATCAGTCAGTGTCCCGTGGTCCATTACCTGAAGCAGTATGTTGAAGACTTCGGGGTGAGCTTTCTCGATTTCATCAAGAAGCACGACCGAATGAGGATGCTTTGTCACCGCATCCGTGAGCAAACCTCCTTGATCAAACCCAACGTAGCCCGGAGGGGCCCCTATCAAGCGCGAAACAGTATGTCGTTCCATGTATTCCGACATATCAAAGCGCGTGAGCTCAAGACCCAATTGCAACGCCAGTTGCTTTGTAATTTCAGTCTTACCAACGCCCGTAGGCCCTGCAAGTAGAAATGAACCAATGGGCTTATCACCAGACCGTAATCCCGCTCTTGCCAACTTGATGGACGCCACCAGCTGGCTAACGGCTTTGTTCTGCCCAAAGACGACCATTTGGAGGTTGGATTCTAATTTCTCGAGCAAATCACGGTCGTCTGAAGTGACGGTTTTTGGTGGGATTCTAGCAATTTTCGCCACAACAGATTCGATATCACTCGGACCAATAACCTTTTTACGTTTACTCGCAGGTAGCAACTGCTGATACGCACCCGCCTCATCAATGACATCGATGGCTTTGTCTGGCAGGAAACGATCGGTTATGTACCGAGCGGCCATTTCTGTAGCCACCCTTAAGGCCTTATCGCTGTAGCGTAATTGGTGATGCTCTTCAAACCGCGACTTGAGACCTTTTAAGATTTTGTAAGCATCATCGACTGAAGGTTCCATCACGTCGATTTTTTGAAAGCGACGACTCAACGCTTTGTCTTTGTCAAAAATGCCACGATACTCTGCAAACGTCGTCGACCCGATACAGCGCATCTTGCCGGAACTTAGCAGGGGCTTAAGAAGGTTGCTGGCATCCATCACACCGCCAGAAGCCGCTCCCGCTCCAATAATGGTATGGATTTCGTCAATAAATAAAATGGCGTGTTCGCGATCCTTAAGGTTGGCTAACAGACCTTTAAAGCGCTTTTCAAAGTCTCCTCGGTACTTTGTGCCCGCAAGTAATGCACCTAAATCGAGTGAGTAAACTACTGCATCTTGAAGAGATTCGGGGACGTCTCCGTCAACAATTAGTTTCGCCAAGCCCTCGGCAATAGCGGTCTTTCCGACCCCCGACTCGCCGACGAGCAAGGGGTTGTTCTTACGTCTTCGTGCGAGGATTTGCGCAACACGCTCCACTTCCGCTAGTCGACCAATGAGTGGGTCAATTTGTCCTGTCTTGGCTTCTTCATTGAGGTTTGTTGCGTATTTGTCGAGTGGAGTCTCTTCAGGCGCGGCGCCTTCCTCGCTGGCCTCGGGGCTGCCGTTATCGCCGCCGAACTCACCCTCCTCGTCATCTTTAGCAATACCGTGAGTGATGAAATTAACGATATCAAGGCGAGATACGTCTTGGCTCTTTAAGAAATAAACCGCTTGAGACTCTTGCTCGGAAAATATGGCAACCAGAATATTAGCGCCCGTGACTTCTTGCTTGCCAGAGCTTTGGACATGGAAAACTGCGCGTTGCAACACTCGTTGAAAACCCAGCGTCGGCTGAGTATCGCGACCATCGGCTTCGTCGCCTAACAGCGGCGTCGTAGAATCAATAAATTCCACCAAATCGCCACGAAGTGCTTCGGTGTCTACCTGGCAGGCTTGCATAACCGTAAGCGCAGCCGAGTCATCTAGCAGTGCAAGCAGCAGATGCTCTACCGTAATAAATTCGTGCCTACGCGTGCGCGCAGTGCGGAAGGCTTCGTTGAGAACTTGCTCGAGTTCTTTGCTCAGCATGGCTTTTACTCCTCGTCTTCTGACGGCTCAACTTCACACAGTAACGGATGCCCGCTATCTCTGGCATACTGATTGACCTGCATTGATTTCGTTTCAGCAATATCTTTGGGATAAATTCCGCACACCCCTTTTCCTTGAGTATGCACTGCGAGCATTATTTGGGTAGCTTTTTCTCGGTTCAGACCAAAAAACATCTCGAGTACCTCAATAACAAATTCCATTGGCGTGTAGTCGTCATTCAGAAGTACCACTTTGAATAATGGAGGTCGCTTGAGCTTGGGTTTTGCAGGGGAAACTGCCAACCCGCCTTCAAAGCCGTCATCATGCTCAGGGGATTGGCTACGCAATGGCTGCGTGTGTCGCTGGACCGACACCTTTCTAGGATTCGTCATCATTGGGTTAGTATAGTTCAAACTCCGCGACTTTCAGCCTTACATTTAATAGGGAGATAGCATGAATGTGGTAAATGAACTGCGACAACTTCTAGGCGAGATCGCAGTATTAGATGCCAATAGTCTTCGTGAACGCGCAGCGGGCATATGGCGTGCCACTGAACCCTTAGCAGGACAAGCATTAATTCGCCCTTCCACCACAGAAGAAGTTTCAAAGGCTCTCGTCTGGTGCGCTGAGCGCGGTTTAAAGGTCGTCACTCAGGGCGGTCTAACTGGTCTAGTTCATGGTGCAGACACTGACCCAGACTGCATCGTTCTCTCGTTAGAGCGCATGAACGCTATTGAGTCAATCGACGCCTCTCAGCGCTGCGCGGTAGTGCAAGCGGGCGTAACCTTGCAAACCCTTCAAGAAGCTGCTGCTCCACATGGGTTGATGTTTCCATTGGATCTAGGAGCCCGAGGTAGCGCCACCTTGGGAGGTAATGCAGCCACAAACGCCGGAGGAAATCGCGTCATTCGATACGGAATGATGCGTGACATGGTGTTGGGTGCCGAAGCGGTTTTAGCTGATGGCACTGTAATTAATAGCTTAAGTCCCCTAATTAAAAACAATGCGGGGTATGACCTTAAACACTTGTTTGTCGGCTCAGAGGGTACTTTGGGCGTCGTTACTCGCCTATCGTTACGCCTGCGCGAGGCGCCCGTCAGCCGCGACATGGCCTTTGTCGCTCTTGATTCCTTCGACCATGTTAAAGCGCTGCTCCGGCACATGGATCAACAATTAGGCGGCGGTTTATCTGCCTTTGAAACGCTGTGGAGTGATTACTACCAACTGGTGACGACTAAGCCTGCTCATAGCCGGCCACCGGTGCCCCATGGCCATGATTTTTATGTGCTTTTAGAGGCGCAGGGCGCCGATGGAGAGCTGGACCAACAGCGTTTTAAGATGGCTCTCGAGAGTGCGTTCGAGCAGGGTCTACTCGTGGACGCAGCAGTTTCCCAGTCGGAGTCAGATTGCCACGCTTTTTGGCAAATTCGCGATGATGTGCAGCAAATTTTTCAGCTAGGCACCCCGCTCTTTTTTGATGTCTCTCTCCCTATCGACAGAATGAGTGCCTATGTTGATGATGTGCGCAGTAGTTTGACTACAACGGAAGCATTAGCTGTCTATGTTTTTGGACATTTGGGCGATGGCAATTTACATTTTGGCATACCGCTGCCGAACGATCGGGCCGCTGCCCTTCGCCCGCAAATAGAGGCCTGCGTATATGGTCCGCTGGCGGAATTCAAAGGGTCTGTTTCCGCCGAACATGGGATTGGATTGGAAAAAAAGCCGTGGCTGAGTGTCAGCCGCAGTCCTGAGGAAATCGCCCTAATGAAAACCCTCAAACGCGCCCTCGATCCGCATAATATTTTGAACCCGGGTAAAATTTTTGATGTGTGACGAGTACTAATGACTCCGACATTCTTCCGGGGCACTTTCTCCCGGGACACTTTAAGCCCATAAAAAAGCCCGCTTTAAGCGGGCTTTTTTCGCTAGGCCAAGCGCCTCTACATGAGAGGCACTACGGACTCAAGCGATCACATCTTAGCAACAATAGCCTTGCCAAACTCAGAGCATGACAGCAGTGTTGCATCATCCATTAAGCGCTCGAAGTCATAAGTGACTGTCCTCGCTTGAATAGCACCATTCATACCATCAATGATGAGGTCCGCGGCTTCATTCCAGCCCAGGTGACGGAGCATCATTTCCGCTGACAGAATCAATGAACCGGGGTTCACTTTATCCTGCCCTGCATACTTCGGTGCAGTTCCGTGCGTGGCTTCGAACAGCGCTACGGTGTCGGACAAATTCGCACCCGGCGCGATACCGATACCACCCACCTGCGCTGCGAGTGCATCAGACAAGTAGTCGCCGTTGAGATTCAATGTGGCAACCACGCTGTAGTCTTTAGGCCGAGTCAGGATCTGCTGTAGCATCGCGTCGGCGATGACATCCTTAATCACGATAGGCTTGCCCGTATTTGGGTTTGTAATCTCTACCCATGGACCACCGTCAAGCAACTGACCGCCAAATTCGTCCATGGCGAGCCCGTAACCCCAATCACGGAACGCACCTTCGGTGAATTTCATGATGTTGCCTTTGTGCACTAGCGTGACTGACGGCAGGTCTTGGTCAATGGCGTATTGAATGGCTTTGCGAACCAGTCGCTCGGTACCCTCTTTCGATACGGGTTTGATACCTATACCTACATTGTTTGGGAACCGGATCTTTGTTGCGCCCATTTCATTAATGATGAAATCAACGATTTTCTGCGCTTCCTCCGTACCCGCTTGATACTCAATGCCGGCGTAAATATCTTCCGAATTCTCACGGAAAATTACCATGTTGCAGTCACCTGGCTTTTTCACGGGTGACGGAACACCCTCAAACCAGCGGACAGGACGTAGGCAGGTGTACAGATCGAGTTCTTGGCGCAGAGCAACGTTCAGCGAGCGAAAGCCGCCACCCACAGGTGTCGTCAGTGGTCCTTTGATTGCAACGGAATAGGTTTTAATTGCATCGAGTGTCTCTTCGGGGAACCAGTCGCCTTCATAGAGTTCAGCGGCCTTTTCTCCCGTATAAATTTCCATCCACGAAATCTTTTTACTGCCGCCGTAAGCTTTTTCGACTGCGGCATCAACAACATCAATCATGACAGGACTGATATCAACACCAATACCATCGCCTTCAATATAGGGGATAATGGGGTTGTTCGGTACTGTGAGGCTGTAGTCGGCGTTAACTGCAATGATTTCGCCAGTCTCGGGTACCTTGATATGCTTGTAGGCCATGGTGTCAGGATCCTTTCAGGTTAGGTAAGGTTTCTCTTGTTGGTTTTGATTAGACTCCACTCACTCTTGTTTTCGCCGGATTGTGGCGCATCGCTCGTGGAGTTTGGATGGCTTTTGGCCACCTCGAGGTAAAATTTTAACATCAAACTAAGGGAAAGAGTTTGCCAGACGTCATCATTTTTAATAAACCTTTCAGGGTTCTTTGCCAGTTCTCTGACAATGAGGCGACTGAAGATGCGACCGAAAATGGTGCACGCGAAACCCTGGCCGACTATTTAACACTACCTGAATATCGCGTTGCCGGTCGCTTAGACTTCGATTCTGAAGGCTTGTTGGTTCTGACAGACGATGGACGCTTGCAGCAGCATATCGCTCACCCACGATACAAAAGCTGGAAAACGTACTGGGTGCAAGTAGAGGGGCTCGTTCACGACGAAGCTATTGCCGCATTAGCGCATGGCGTGGAACTGAAAGATGGAACCACGCTGCCCGCGCGAGTGCGGCGTCTCATTAATCCCAAATTGTGGGATCGCAGCCCGCCTATTCGTTACCGGCCATCTGTCCCCGACAGCTGGTTAGAAATTTCATTATGCGAAGGTCGGAATCGACAAGTAAGACGTATGACGGCGGCAGTTGGTTTCCCAACCCTGCGTCTGGTCCGCGTCGCCGTGGGCGATTGGGCGCTCGACGGGTTACAGCCAGGGCAATTTAGAAAGGTAAAGGTACCTAGCCCGCCGGTAAATACACACCGGCGGTCAACACATTCCCATCGAAACAAGCCGAGCAGCTGATCAGAACGAAAGGCTTACGCACCGATGTGAATGCGGTTAACTTTACGAGACCGTAATGACATTGATAGGAACTTTATGCAGCCATCTAACCGCTGGTGTCCACACGCTACTGTTGCAACAGTCGTTGTGGATCAAGATCGCTATCTTATGGTTCAGGAAATTGACCGTATATCGGGAGCCGTTGTTTACAACCAGCCCGCGGGTCACCTTGAGCCTGGTGAATCTTTAACTGAGGCGGCGCGGCGAGAGGTCTTAGAGGAAACGGCTTGGTGCGTCGACCTGATAGGCTATCTGGGAGTCGCGCGATTGGTTGGCGCAGACGGTATAACGTATCTACGCCATAGCTTTCTCGCGACACCCTCCTATGAAGTTAGCAACCAGACCCTCGATGACGGTATCATTGCCGCTCACTGGCTCACACGCGACGAGATTATTGCACTAAGCTCGCAACTCCGGAGTTCTCTCGTCATGAGCGTTATCGAATTACACCGACAGGGAAACGTTGCTCCCCTGTCACTGGTTTTGGACTGATGACCGTAAACAAGCAAATCAAAGTCATTGTTGGCATGTCTGGAGGTGTGGACTCATCAGTCTCTGCCCTATTGCTGCAACAGCAAGGGTATACGGTTGAAGGCCTGTTCATGAAGAACTGGGAGGAAGATGACGGCACCGAATATTGCACAGCAAAGCAGGACTTTGCAGATGCACAAGCGGTAGCACAGCGGCTGGGTATAAAACTGCACGGCGCAAACTTTGCTGCCGAATATTGGGACAATGTATTTGAGCACTTTCTAGCGGAGTACAAGGCGGGACGGACACCCAATCCCGACATCTTGTGCAACCGTGAAATCAAGTTCAAAGCTTTTCTGGAATACGCGACGCACTTGGGTGCAGATTATATTGCCACAGGACACTACGTTCGCACTGAGCAACGTGAGGGCGCCGCAGTGCTCCTAAAAGGACTTGATGGCAATAAAGACCAGAGCTATTTTTTGCATCAGGTCGGGCACCAAGAGCTCGGTCGAACGCTATTTCCAATTGGGCATTTAGATAAACCACATGTGCGTGCGATTGCAGAATCAGCTGGCTTGGCTACTGCAGAAAAGAAGGATTCAACGGGTATTTGCTTTATTGGTGAGCGACGTTTCACCGATTTCCTGCAGCAGTATTTGCCGGCGCAGCCCGGTGATATTGAAAGTTTAAGCGGTGAGCTACTCGGCGAACATCAGGGGCTCATGTATCACACAATGGGGCAACGCCAAGGTTTAGGCATTGGCGGGCTCGCAAATCATGAACACGCACCTTG
>Ga0222719_10004561_pt1 | contig 12135 bp, 12 predicted proteins | sample C33_34DmetaG_FD_165039 | JGI IMG/M metagenome (GOLD analysis project Ga0222719, IMG submission 165039) | Estuarine water microbial communities from San Francisco Bay, California, United States - C33_34D | ecosystem: Environmental > Aquatic > Marine > Unclassified | place: USA: California...
ATTCAAAAGAGGGTTTCAATCTAAAGCTATATAACGTAGATATAAAGGGATAGCCATGCTACACGTTTTCAAGTTAATAAGTGGTGAAGATATCTTCGCATGGATAAGAGATGAGAACGAAATGGGATACATTGTTGAAGACCCCTGTACAGTTCTTTTCAATCCATCTAGTGGTATTCTTCTAAAGCATTGGATGAGCCTAACTGAAGATAATGTTACATATCTACTTAAGTCAAACATTCTTTCTGATTTGGGTAAAGCGAATGACCTTGCTGAATACTACTATCATACATATATGTATGAAGCAAAGAAGGTAAATGCTGCTGCTCTTGAGTCTTACCAGAGCAGCATGAAAGAAGAAGATTCAAATATTGATGATTTCTTCAATCACATGGTACCACCAAATAGAAACGATTATAACTAATCTAGTGTTTCATTGGAGCATAAATGCTATTATACAGCATTTGAAAGAAAAGTAAATACTTTTTTGACATTTTTATTATTTATTTTAGGTTGACATTCATATCGTTTTCGTATATATTATGTTTATAGATTGAATTTAAGTGGACACAAAAAATGGCTAAAAGCAAGAATCAGTACATCGACAACAAGAAGTTCTTCGAAGAGATGGTGAAGTATCGCCAATCTCGTATCGATGCTGAAGAATCTGGAGAAGAACGTCCAATCATTCCTGACTATATTGGGCGCTGTATGATGGATATCTCAACGAGACTCTCATACAAACCTAACTTCATCAACTACCCATTCCGTGAAGAGATGGTTGCTGATGGAATTGAGAATGCTATTAGAGCGCTCAATAACTTTGACCCAGCAAAGTCAGCAAATCCCTTTGCATATTTCACTCAAATCATCTACTATGCGTTCCTTCGTAGAATTACAAAGGAGAAGACGTTGCTGTATACAAAGCAGAAGATGTATACGTCTATGGCAGTGATGGGTGAATTGTATGACGATGCTTCTGGTACAGATTTGTCTAACAGCCAGAGTTCATACGCCACTGAGTATATGAACGATTTTGTAACTGAATATGAGAAGAATCTAGAGAAGAAGAAGGTGCTTAAAGTAAAGAAAAAGAGCGGTATTGAATTGTTTTATGATGACGAAGATGAGGAAGAAGTATGAAGATTGCGATTATAACAGACCAACATTGGGGTGTCCGGAATGACAATAAAACTCTTCTGGACCATCAAAAATCTTTTTATGAAAACATTTTCTTTCCAACCCTGCGTAATAGAGGTATTACGCAAATCATCGATTTGGGAGATTCTTTTGATAGAAGGAAATATGTAAATTTTGTAACCTTACAAGAAGCAAAGAAATCTTTCTATAATAAAATCGCCGAATATGAAATGACGATGAATTGTATTGTGGGAAATCATACAACTTTTTATAAAAATACAAATAGCGTCAATACTATGGTTGAACTTTTTGACAACGAAAATCATTTGAATATTTATTGGGAGAAGCCTGTAGAGAAAGACTATGATGGGTTGAAGGTGCTTCTTGTGCCTTGGATTTGCGATGAGAACTATGAAGTAACAATGGAAGCGATTGAGAAAACAGATGCTCAGATTCTTATGGGACATTTTGAGATACAAGGATTTGAAATGTATCGAGGTGCAATTAACCATCACGGACTTAGTAAAGATATTTTTAGTAAGTTTGATATGGTACTGTCTGGTCATTTTCATCATAAGTCTACCCACGGTAATATCTCGTATCTAGGCTCTCCATATCAAATGACGTGGAGCGACTACAATGACCCTCGTGGTTTTCATATCCTAGACACTGAAACACGAGAGTTAGAGTTTGTTGAGAATCCTCGTAACATCTTTCACAAGCTATGGTATGATGATACTGATATGTCCGTCAATGACATTGCAGAGTTGAAGTTCGAAAAGGGATTGACAAATAGCTATGTGAAGGTAATCGTGAAGGAAAAAAATAATCCTTATTTGTTTGATTTATGGATGAACAAACTAATCGATATGGCACCGGCTGATGTAAAAACTGTAGAGGATCATCTAAATCTTGATGTTGTCGATGAAGACAACCTGATTGACGAGGCTGAAGACACTCTGACTATCCTGCACAAATATGTTGATGGTCTAGACATTCGTAATAACAAAGATAGAGTTGACAATACTGTGAAGTCATTGTATCAGGAGGCAATGAATCTGTGATTGAATTTAAGACTATAAAATATCAAAACATTCTATCTACGGGCAACGCTTTCACTACAATCTCACTTAACGACCAGAGGACTACTTTGATTGTTGGTGAGAATGGTGCTGGCAAATCTACGATTTTAGATGCTCTTTCATTTGCGCTCTATGGTAAGCCTTTTCGCAAGGTAAACAAGCCACAGCTACTTAACAGCATCAATCAAAAAGATTTGCTTGTTGTGCTAGACTTCAACATTGGGCGTGACGAATATACGATTCGTCGTGGTATCAAACCCAATATCTTTGAAGTCTACAAGAATGGCACGCTTCTAAATCAAGATGGTGCTAATAGAGATTATCAGAGTCACCTTGAGCAGAACATTCTGAAGCTGAACTTCAAATCGTTTGGTCAGATTGTTGTTCTTGGTAGCAGCACTTTCGTTCCTTTCATGCAGCTACCAGCAGCACATCGTCGAGAGATTATCGAAGACCTTCTTGACATTCAAATCTTTACTAAGATGAACGTTCTGCTCAAGGAACGTATCACACAAAACAAAACTAACTTACAGAATATCAAATATCAGATTGACCTGACTACAGACCGCATTGCTTCTGCTAACAAGCATAACGATTCTATTTTGAAAATGAAACGGGCTGATGCTGAGAAGACTCAATCTCGTATTCAAGAGTTGACCGAAGACAATAATGTTCTTCTTGACGATGTAAAAGAGATGGAGATTGCAATTGGTGATCTAAAGAAGTCTATTGGTGATGAGAAGGCTGTCAACAAGAAGTATATGGAACTCGTTCGTCTTGATAAGAACCTTCGTTCTAAGATTAAAGAGATTACAAAAGAACTGAAATTCTACGAAGACAATGATGAGTGCCCTATCTGTAAGCAAGGTATTGCTCATGATCACAAAGCAAATATTGTTTCTGAAAAAATCATCAAGCAAGACGATATTGAAAAGGGTCTTGAGAAGATGGAAACAGAGATTGAACTTGTAGAGGCCCGTAAGATTGAGATTGGTGAGGTCCACAATCGTATCAATCAACATGGTTTTGATATGAGTGCTAAGAACGCTACATATGCTTCTAACCAGCGTAATGTTCTATCGCTACAAGCTGAGTTGGCAGATACTCAAAAGCAAGCAGAGTCTATTGATAACAGCACGATTGAAGCACTACATACTGAACTTGAAGGCTTCAATAATGACCATCGTGATTTGACCGTTGACCGTGAAACGATGGGTGTCGTTGCTAACCTACTCAAAGATGGTGGCATCAAGACACAAATCATTCGTCAATATGTGCCTATCATCAACAAGCTAATCAACAAGTATCTTGCTGAGATGGACTTCTTCGTTCAGTTTGAACTTGACGAGCAGTTCAATGAGACCATTCGCTCACGCTTTCGTGACGAGTTCTCATATGAATCCTTCTCAGAGGGTGAAAAAATGAGAATTGATCTGAGCCTTCTATTCACCTGGAGAGCCATTTCAAAGATGCGAAATTCAGTTTCAACCAATCTTTTGATTATGGATGAGGTGTTTGATGGCTCTCTTGATGCTAATGGTACAGAAGAGTTCATGAAGATTTTGACTGATATCACTGGTGACTCGAATGTGTTCGTTATCAGTCACAAGACTGACCAATTGATTGACAAGTTCGAGAACACTCTTCGTTTTGAGAAAGTAAAGAACTTCTCTAGGATTGCAGCATAATGGGTAAGAGAAGTTCGTTTGAGAGGATAGAGAGAGATTTCTATCCTACTCCACTTGATGCCGTGGTACCACTAATGTCTCATCTTCCGAAGAGTTTTACCTTCGCAGAACCCTGTGCTGGCGATGCAAGACTGGCACTTCATTTGGACTATCTATCAGAGTCTGAGGCTCTTCCAACAATGCTATCTGACATTGAACCACAAGATAGTGGTGTTGAACAGATGGATGCCTTTGACTTTATTGTTCCTCCCAACACAGATTTTATCATAACAAACCCACCTTGGAATCGAACGATACTTCACCCGTTGATAGAGCATCTATCTAATATGGCACCGACGTGGTTGCTATTTGATGCTGACTGGATGCACACAAAGCAGTCTGCGCCCTTTATGGACAGACTACATAAGATTGTGAGCGTAGGTAGAGTCAAGTGGATTGAAGACAGTAAGTCAACAGGTAAAGACAACTGCTGCTGGTATCTGTTTGATGCGAAGCATGATGGAGAGACGAAGTTTTATGGAAGAAAGGCTTGACATCCCTCTGAATATGAGATATAATGTATATTCACTTTAGAGATAAGGTGGTTTTAAGAGATTTGATTAAGCAATTTTCTGTGCAACTTCAATTTGATTGAAATTTTTATACCAACTGCTTAATCAAATAATGCTAATACAGTAAGGAATTTTCAAAGTAACTCCAATTTGATTGGAATTTTGTGTCTAACTCCTTACTGTATTAGCATTATTCTATTAACTCCTTGAAAGGAATTTATAATGACACCAAGATATATTGCAGATTATGGTAAAAAGAAATTTCACGTCTATGATAGGCTGAAAGATGAAATTATTGATAATATTTCATTCGACGAATTTACAACTCTTACATGGATGAAAGAACCGGGAAGCCTAGCAATTGAAGCCGCACATGGTGCAAGATATTCTAAGTGGTCAAAGGCTCAACCGTGGAAAGATAAGACTCAAATTGCAGGATGGTTTTCATTATGTGAAGAACGTGGTGTTGAACTGCGATTCTTACCAGAAAGATCATTGTTTAAATTGAGACAGCTATATTCTCCAGACTTAGAAAAGACTGATGAAGTTGACCTTCGCATCTGGGCAAAGGCAATAACTAAGAACCGGCATATTTGGGATGTAGCATTACGTCCAAAAAATGTTGAGTTTAATGACCCAAACGAAGATATAGATACAGAAAATCTAACACCACTCACAGCAGGAAACCTATATAAGCAAGGCTTAAAAAATTCTTCTCGTATAGTTTCAGCAGATGTTGTTAAATATAAACATACAGTACCCGGCAAAATAGCCTATGAGTATGATTGTATTGATGCTGTTGCCAATCGATTGAGTAATCACAATTCTAATTCAAAATCTAATCGTGTTAAGATTGTTAATGGAGTAGCATATGGTAATTTTAATGGACAGGATGTTGAAATTTCATTGTTAGATATTCTTGGTATTGAAAAGAATAAAAAGAACCAATGGAAACCTCCATCTAAACACACACAATATGTTACTTGTATGATGTTATTGGTTAATCCAGATGGAGAAAGATATCTAAATCAATTAACAAAAAATCCGATTGGCTTTAAAATGATCAAACAGTTTGGAATGGTATCTTCTGGTTTTCATAGTAAGCCAGGGTTTATTCGCCCAAAGTTTTATTATCATGGCACAAAAAATTTAGTTAAAAATCATTTTAAACAAGTTTATGGCATTGAGAAGATGGATATGTCAAATTTTGAACATCAAGAATTTAAAACTTTTATCATGACTACTGCCCGAATTGCTTGGGAACAAACCGTAAAAGCAATGCGTGATTACTTAGATACTACCAAAGCAAATTTAGAAAGGTTTTTCGGTTAAACAATTTTTGAAGCAACTTCAATTTGATTGAAATTTTACCGCCAACTGCTTAATCGAACAATGATAATATCAACAAGGAATTTTATGAGTAACTCCAATTTGATTGGAATTTTAAATCTAACTCCTTGTTGATATTTTAAAAAAAGAAAATGATGAGAAAGTGCTTGACATCCCTCTGAATATGAGATATAATGTCTATTCACTTTGGAGATAAGCATGAACTTCTATACAAACGTCAGACAATTCGGTAACAAAATGCTCGTTCGTGCAATTCGCAACGGCGAACGTATTCAATATGAAGACGAATATAAGCCATACTTGTTCGTAAGTAGTGCAGACGGAGATTACAAATCTCCTTTTGGTGACCGTGCTGGTAAGGTACAGTTCGATTCAATTCGTGAAGCAAAGCAATTCACAGAACAATATTCAGACATTAGTAACTTCAATTTCTATGGTATGACACAATTCGTCTATCCTTACATCAATGACAAATGGACTGGTGAAGTTCAATATGACCGAGACCTTATCAACGTTGTATCTCTAGATATTGAAACTATGTCAGATGATGGTTTCCCAAATGTTGAACTGGCGAACAAAGCGATTACCGTTATCACCATCTCAGATGGTAAAAAGTTTGTTGTTATTGGTATCAGAGACTTCAAGACGGATAGAGACGATGTAACCTACCTGCAATGTAGAGATGAGAAAGAACTTCTACTTACCTTTCTAAAAGAATATCGTAAGATGGACCCAGACATTTTGACTGGCTGGAATATCGAATTTTTTGATATTCCTTACCTTGTCAATCGTGTCAGAAACATCTGTGGTAAAGAATATGTCAAAATGTTCTCTCCTTGGAAGTTCGTTCGTGATAAGAAGCAGAAGAACAATAATGAAGAAATCACTACCTATGACATATTCGGCGTTCAAATTCTAGACTATCTTGCAGTCTATCGTAAGTGGACATACACGCAGCAAGAGTCATACAAGCTAGACCACATCGCTTATGTTGAACTAGATCAACGCAAGCTAGACTACTCTGAATATGGTTCTCTTCATAATTTTTATGAGCAAAACTTTCAGAAATATGTTGAATATAACATCATTGATACTGAACTTATCAATAAGCTAGATGACAAGCTGAAGTTGATTGACCTAGCACTGGCTCTGGCTTATGATGCTAAGTTGAACTATGTTGACGCCTATACATCGGTTCGTATGTGGGATGTTATCATTCACAACTATCTGCTCGAACAGAAGATTGTGATACCTCAGTTCAAGCAAAATGATAAACCATATTCGTTCGTTGGTGGTCATGTAAAGAATCCTATTCTAGGCAAGCACGATTGGGTGTGTTCTTTTGATTTGAACTCTCTGTACCCACATCTAATCATGCAATACAATATCTCACCAGAAAAATATAACTCAAGGGTTAGTTTTCCTGGTTGCACCGTCGATGGATTTCTTGATGGTGTGCTGAACAATGAAGATATCACAGAACACTTGAATGCTGAAAATCTCACAATCACGCCTAATGGTTGTTTGTGGAACCGTGAAGGTCAAGGGTTTCTTCCTTCTTTGATGGAGAAAATGTATGAAGATCGTTCTCGCTTTAAGAGAATGATGCTTGATGCTAAACAGAAGTATGAAGATACAGGCAATCCTGAGCATCTCCGTGATAGTATTCGTTATGATAAGATTCAACATGCCAAGAAAATTCAGTTGAACTGTGCTTATGGCGCTCTTGGCAATGAATGGTTTCGTTGGTTCAATCCTAACTATGCTGAGTCTGTCACGATGGGTGGTCAATTCTCTATTCGCTGGATTGAGAAGAAGATGAATGATTATCTGAATAATCTTTTGAAAACAGATGATGATTTCATCGTGGCTTCTGACACGGACTCGATTTACATAGTCATGGATAAATTTGTAAAGAAGTTCAAACCTGATGCTCCTGTTGATGAGGTTGTGAAATATCTAGATAAGATTTGCTCTAAGGCGATTGAGCCTTTCCTCAATAAATCTTATGAGGAGCTTGCTAAGTATGTCAATGCTTTCTCTCAGAAGATGTTTATGAAGCGAGAGGCGATTGCAAACAAAGGAATATGGACTGGAAAGAAGCACTATATTCTTAACGTATATAACAACGAAGGCGTTCAATATTCTGAGCCTAAACTCAAAATCATGGGAATCGAAGCAGTTCGTTCTTCTACTCCACAGTCCTGTCGAGAGAGTATTAAGAGTGCAATCTCACTCATTATGAATCGAGATGAAAGCGATTTGATTGACTATGTTCAAGAATTTCGTGGTAAGTTTTTCAAAATGTCGTTTGAAGAGGTGGCTTTTCCTCGTGGTATGAACGGTATCAATAAGTATCGTGATGGTGATAGCTGGCGTTCTGGTACTCCTATACATGTTCGTGGTGCCTTGATCTACAATAGAATGCTTGAGAAACACAAACTCACCAAGACCGTTGAGAAAATTAGAGACGGCGATAAAATCAAATTTTGCTATCTTAAACAGCCAAATCCTACGATGGAGAACGTTATCAGCGCTATCGATTCTCTGCCAAAAGAGTTTATCCTGGAAGACTATATAGACTACGAAACACAATTCGAAAAGAACTTCCTGTCGCCGCTACGCTCTATCACTGATGTGATAGACTGGCAGCTAGAGCAGAGAAGCACCTTAGAGTCTTTCTTTTCGTGATGCGGGCGTCGTATAATGGCATTACCTGAGATTTCCAATCTCATGACGGAGGTTCGATTCCTTCCGCCCGCTCCAAAATTAATTTCAAAAAAATAAAAAAAGTGCTTGACATTTGGCTCTAGAACGCCTATATTATAGTTATGAAAGAGAGAGAAACGTCCTCTCTCAAATGTGAAGGCGAGAAAGACATGAAATTAGTAGTGGATAACAAACGCCCTAAATGTCAAGTGCCGGGTTGCGGTAAAAATGCTCAGTTAATAAGCACACTTTCTAAGTGGAGATTTCGCAAGTCAAGTTGGGTAGCAGAAAAATTTGACTGTGAAGGCTATGTCTGTGCAAAGCATCATTCACAAAAGTATGGTATAGGAGGATGGGACTACAAAATTTATCGTAAAGATTATTGTGAAAATGTTGATAGTCGTCTAGGTTTCAAATGCACCACCACAATCATTGATCCAGAGTGGCAGTTAGATGCTGATCATATTAATGGTGACCCAACATCACATTTAACAATTGGCGCTGCTGCTATACAGACATTGTGTAAGTGTTGTCATGCTATTAAAACTAAGCAACAGCGTGATTATATGTCTCCTGGACGAAAAGTATTAGGCATGGCAGCGTGAAACAAGGGAGAAAACTATATGACTAACTTTGGAAAAGTAGAAGAGTTTATGGATGCGTTTGGTCAAAATGTTGAGGCTGAACCACAATGGTCTTCTGTTGCTGAACTACGCTATGCCTTGATTGAAGAGGAACTGCATGAACTTCGTGAAGCATTAGACGATAAAAATATCATAGAGGTCGCTGATGCTCTTACAGACCTTCTCTATGTTGTCTATGGTGCCGGACATTCTTTTGGAATTGATCTTGACAAATGCTTCGAAGAAGTGCATAATAGCAATATGAGCAAATTAGGCGCTGACGGAAAACCTATATATCGTGAAGACGGTAAGGTTCTCAAGGGACCTGATTATTGGAAACCAAATTTGAAAAAGGTGATGTACCCAATATGGTAATTAGTGAAGATGAGAATGTACAGAAACAATATGATGAATGGCAAGATTCGAATCCTATTGAAGATGATGTTATCAGCGAAGAAGAGTTACGAAATCGTATAATCTCTGATCTGACTACTGTAAGTAAGATGCCTGTTGAAGAATATACTCTATATCAAAAATATTTAGAAATTCATAACAGATATCCAACAGAAAATCGTGCGACTCTTTTTGGCGAAGAACTTGACTTTGTTGATGAGACTCATCGACAACTCATCCATGAATGTAAAACTAATATCTGGATACCAGAGTCTCCTGAAGACTTTGACAAACTAGATATTGAAATGATTTACACCAACGAAAACACTTTACAGAATGGACATAGCAAAGGTTCGACAATCAACAAGTGGAACTGTCTTCGTACCTTCATCAGTACAATGAAGAACAATTCTAATATTGGTCGCAATATGCACTATATCATTCGTGATAGAGTGACTGAAAAATATCTTGGCGTAATCTGTATCACAGGAGATTTCATTGATTTGACTCCTCGTGATGACTACATTGGATGGGACAGAGAGTACAAAACTAAGAGTGGTAAACTCAATCACACTTGTATCGGCTCTTCTATTGTACCTCTACAGCCACTTGGTTTCAACTATGTTGGCGGTAAACTACTTGCTCTGCTCTGTCTATCAGATGATGTTCAGAACCAGTGGGAAAAGAACTATGGTAATAAACTTGTATCCGTTACCACAACCAGTCTCTATGGTAAATCTAAAGCAGGTGGTCTAAGTCAATATGACAATCTGAGGCACTGGAAGAAAATGGGATACTCATCTGGTTCTCTAACCTATGAGTTGACAAAAGATACCGAGCGTGAGATGCTTCGTTATTTTAAAAAGAATGATACCGAAAAATACTTTCTACACTATGTGGCTAAGAATGAAAAAGGTCTTATGTTGAAGCGTGATCATCGAAACCGATATCGTTCACGCACCTTTACTAAGCTGAAGATACCTAAAGAAATCATTCGTTCAGACCATCAAAGAGGCATCTATTTCTCTCCTCTTTATACGAATAGTAGAGAGTTCTTGAAAGGAGATATTGAAGAAAAAAATCTTGACAAAGCATTTGATACTAGTGTAGAATATCTTGTTAATCTATGGAAGACCAAGTATGCCTCAAAGAGAATCAAAAGTCTAATCAAGAACGAAAGAACCTCTCTTGATGAAACATTATTCTATGATGATATTTGTTTTATGACATGGGAAGAAACTAAAGATAAGTATTTAACACAGGTGGGAAGATAATGTATAAGTATAGTGAAGACAAGCTGCTGGCAGAAATCTTAGAGTATGTGAACTCTACCTACAGCCAGCATTATTCGCAGAACAGGTATCAAGCTACTGAGTTCATTCTAGATAGTGGTCATGGTGCTGGGTTCTGTATTGGTAATATCATGAAGTATGCTCAACGATATGGTCATAAAGGAAGCGTAGAAGATTGGCGAAAAGACTTGACAAAAGTCATTCATTATGCTATTATCGCTTTACACAATCACGACACAACACATGTAACAAGTGAGGAAGATGTGAATGGAACTGAAAATCCAAGTTGAAGAGCTACGAAAGGCGAAGGTGTTCGTCGCAACACCTATGTACGGTGGACAATGCGCTGGCATGTACACCAAATCTACCAACGACCTTGGCATGGCTGCCACCAAGTATGGAATTGACCTAAACTTCTACTATCTCTTCAATGAATCTCTTATCACTCGTGCTAGAAACTATTGTGTGGATGAGTTCCTGCGTAGTAACTGCACTCATATGATTTTCATTGATAGTGACATTGGCTTTCATGTGAACGATGTATTCGCTCTTTTGGCACTGCAACTAGCAGACCCAGAGAACGTAGATATCATCACTGGACCATATCCTAAGAAGTCTATCTCTTGGGAGAAGATTGCTAAAGCAGTGAAGATGGGTCACGCTGATAAGAATCCGTTTGCTCTTGAGAACTTCGTAGGCGACTATGTGTTCAACCCAGCAAAAGGTATCACCGAGTTTCGTGTTGACCAACCAGTAGAAGTATTAGAAGCTGGTACTGGGTTCATGTGTATTCCTCGTGCTACGTTTGAGAAGTATGAAGAAGCATATCCAGAATATCACTATCTACCAGACCATATTCGTACAGATGCTTTTGATGGCTCTCGTGAGATTATGGCTTACTTTGATTGTATCATTGATCCAGAGTCGAAGCGCTATCTATCAGAAGACTATATGTTCTGTCAGAATGTTCGTAAAGCTGGTATGAAGGTGTGGATGTGCCCGTGGATGGAACTCAAGCATATGGGTTCATATATTTTTGGTGGTAGTCTTGGTGCGATGGCTGCGATTCAAGCATCGCCGACTGCAAGCGATGAATCAAACAAAAAATATTATCAGGAAGGCAACAAAACTCGTATAAATAAAGAGCGCCAAAAGACTAAGAATGCTCGCACTTCTCGTAAGCGCAATCGCAAATAATTGGAGAACTATATAATGCAACTAAACGATTATACTATGGACATTCTAAAGAACTTCTCTTCTATCAATCCTTCTATCGTTATCAAGCCAGGCACGACACTGAGTACAAT
>Ga0222719_10004564_pt1 | contig 12134 bp, 6 predicted proteins | sample C33_34DmetaG_FD_165039 | JGI IMG/M metagenome (GOLD analysis project Ga0222719, IMG submission 165039) | Estuarine water microbial communities from San Francisco Bay, California, United States - C33_34D | ecosystem: Environmental > Aquatic > Marine > Unclassified | place: USA: California...
CGACCAATCGGAATTCCAGATTCGCCACCTTCCCAAGAATACGCTTAGCTTCAGCGGTGTCCTGAATACCAGGCAGCTCTACAACAATGCGATTAGAACCTTGACGCTGCACCAGCGGCTCAGAAACACCGAGTTCGTTTACACGGTTACGGATGGTCGTTAAATTCTGTGACACCGCGTAGTCAACTACTTCGGCGATTGTTTGGTCAGTGACCTCCGCGTAGAGCAACCAATCGTCATCTTCCTCGACACGATCGAGAAATAATTCGGGGTACAGCTCATAGACCGCCCTGCGTGCTGCCTCGCGCGACTCTTCATCTCTAAATCTGAGCGCAACTCGACGCCCGTTAAGAGTCACCATGCCCCGTATACGCTGCTCACGCAGGCTGCGCTTAATACCCGCCTCATACATTTCGACACGCCGCTCGGTCGCGGCTTTCACGTCGACTTCGAGCTTAAAGTGCACTCCGCCAGAAAGATCGAGTCCTAACTTCATTGGCGTCGCGCGGCCTTTAAGAAGCCAGTCGGGCGTTGTCGGTGCGAGATTCAACGCGACAATAAATTCATCACCTAGGGCCCGACTAACAACCGTTTGCGCTCTCAGCTGAGCGTCGCGGTCTTGGAGTCTAAGCAGAGCGGTCTTACCACCGTCCTGTAATTCCTCGCCAAAAAATGCGATGCCTTTCTCTTCAAGTGCACTCTCTGCGCGCTTGAGAATTTCGTCGGATATTGCCTGTGAGCCCGAGGCACCGCCAATTTGTAGTGCGGGATCTGGGGTATAAAGATTTGGCATCGCGTAATAAAAGCCAAAAACCACGGCTGCCACGATTATGAGATTTTTCCAAACTGGATAACGATTGAGCATTCAGGACTCGTTGCTTAAGGGCCTCTTTTCGACCATTGCAAATAAGAGGCGTGAAAATTTAGGCCGGCGCGAAGTTTAGCCGCTGAGGAGGCGCTTTGACAGCCCTACTCCGGCAGGAATTAGCCAAGCCAAACCCGCGCATTTCGAAATAGGCGCATCCATCCGGAATCTTCCTGCCAATCTGGAGGAGACCACGAGAGCTGGGACGCCCGATACACCCGCTCTGGATGAGGCATCATTATTGTTACCCTGCCGTCATCGCTAGACAAACCTGCGATACCGTTAGGCGATCCGTTAGGGTTAGCGGGATATCGCTTGGCAACATGAAGCGCGTTATCGATATAACGCATGGCAACAGTACCCGACTGATCAGCTTTTAACAGCGCATTGTCTGACGAAAATTGGGCCCGACCTTCTCCGTGAGCGACTACAATGGGCAAGTGGGATCCTGCCATACCTGCCATCATAATCGAAGGGCTAGGCTCTACCCGAACCAATGTCAGCCTCGCCTCGTACTGCTCGGACGTATTGCGCGCAAATCGAGGCCAGTGCTCGGTTCCGGGAATAAGCTCCTGAAGTGCCGAGAGCATCTGACAGCCATTGCAGACGCCCAAAGTAAACGTATCCGGGCGGTTGAAATAGGCAGCAAACTCACTGCGCACGGTATCGTGAAACAAAATGCTTTTCGCCCAGCCTTCGCCCGCTCCCAGAACGTCGCCATACGAGAAGCCTCCGCAGGCAGCAAGACCGTGAAAATCTGACAGCTTCACCGCACCAGAAAGCAGATCACTCATATGAACATCTACGGCAGTGAAACCCGCCTTATCGAACGCAGCAGCCATCTCCAACTGACCGTTGACGCCTTGCTCACGTAAAATTGCGACTCGAGGTTTCACACCTGTAGCGATCATAGGTGCCGCCACATTTTCATCACAGTTGAAGGTCAACTGCGCCGATAAACCGTTGTCCTTCTCAGCAAGTAGCGCGAACTCTTGATCCGCGCATTCCTCGTTGTCACGTATGCGAGCGATACCATGACTAACCCGCGACCACATTTGCTGCAAAACGCCACGGCGGCTATCAACCAGCTCAAACTTCGGACTGTTAACGACGATACGTTCATCAAGGCGAGGTTTTGCAACAACGGTGACACAGTCACCCAAACCAAAAGACTGTGCGAGTGCCTCAACCGTATGCTGATCGTTATCAGCAATTTGAATCACCACACCGACCTCTTCAGAAAAGAGCGCTGCAATCGCCTCGGCACCATCACAGCTGAGATCGATATTAAGACCACAGCGCGCCGCAAAAGCCATCTCTAACAGCGACACCAACAAGCCGCCATCGGAGCGATCGTGATACGCCAACAGTAAATTTTGTGACCGACAGGCGGTAATGAATTCAAACAGTGCTTTGAGGTCGGTGGCATTAACGTCGGGGACTTCGCTACCGACTTTGCCCCAGCATTGCGCGAGAACTGACCCACCTAGCCGATTATGTCCACGGCCAAGATCAATAAGCATTAACTGAGTTTCTTCATCGCGCTTTAATTCAGGCGTCAGCGTTTCGCGAACATCGCCGACCGGCGCAAAGGCGGAGACCACCAGTGAGACCGGTGCAGTAACGACTTTCTCTTCACCATCATCTTGCCACGCAGTGCGCATAGACATCGAGTCTTTACCAACGGGCACCGTGATGCCGAGAGCGGGACAAAACTCCATACCCACTGTGCGAACAGTATCGTAGAGCACCGCATCGTTGTCGTCATGCCCCGCGGCACACATCCAGTTAGCAGACAAGCGAATATCAGACAGTGCGGCTACGGGTGCAGCTAAAATATTAGTCACGGCTTCAGCAATTGCAATGCGTGCAGATGCCGGGCCATCGAGCACCGCAAGAGGAGTTCGCTCCCCCATGCTCATGGCCTCGCCCAAATGAGAATCGAGGGATACGGTAGTCACGGCGCAATCTGCAACCGGTACCTGCCAAGGCCCCACCATTTGATCCCGCGCAACCATGCCTGTCACTGAACGATCACCAATGGTGATCAAAAAGCTCTTGCTACCGACAGCTGGGAACGTCAGGACTCGCTCCACACAATCACTAATGGGTAAATCGGATGAAAAGTCGTCTATCGGTGGCAGCGCACGAGTTGCCGTACGATGCATTTTTGGTGCTTTGCCAAACAATAATGACATGGGCACATCAACCGGCTTATTGTCGAATTGACTGTCTAAGAGGGACAAGTGCTGCTCCTCTGTGGCCTCGCCAACCACCGCATAAGGACAACGCTCACGTCGACAAATAGCGACAAAAACATCTAAATCTTCAGGCTCGACGGCCATCACATAACGCTCTTGCGATTCGTTACACCAAATCTCAAGCGGGCTCATACCAGGCTCGTCGCTAAGAATACTGCGCAACGCGAATCGACCACCTCGCCCTCCGTCTTTCACAAGTTCTGGCAGTGCATTGCTCAACCCGCCTGCACCAACGTCATGAATAAACGCAATAGGATTGTCAGATCCCAGAGCCCAGCAACGATCGATAACCTCTTGGCAGCGGCGTTCAATCTCCGGATTCTGGCGTTGCACGGAAGCAAAATCTAAGTCCTCGGCGCTGTCTCCGCTAGCCATTGATGATGCGGCACCTCCGCCGAGACCGATGAGCATTGCGGGGCCACCCAGGACAATCAGCTTTGCTCCAGGTCTGAACTCACCCTTTTCTACATGCTCTTCTCGAATGTTGCCGTAGCCACCAGCAATCATTATCGGCTTGTGGTATCCCCGGACTCCTCCCGTCGTGTACTGCTCATAACTACGGAAATAGCCCGCAAGATTAGGCCGCCCAAACTCATTATTAAAAGCAGCTGCACCAATGGGGCCATCAATCATAATTTGTAGGGGTGAAACGATGCGGTCAGGCTTGCCATGATCGATCAACCACGGTTGATCAACACCTGGAATGGTTAGGTGAGATACCGAGAAGCCAACTAATCCTGCTTTTGGCCTCGAGCCTCGCCCTACAGCACCCTCATCCCGAATTTCTCCACCGGATCCTGTGCCTGCACCTGCGAACGGAGCTATCGCTGTGGGATGATTGTGGGTTTCAACCTTCATCAACAAGTGAATAGGCTCTTGATGGTACCGATACTCGGCGCTCGTGGGTTCGGGATAGAGACGACCCGCTGTGTGACTCGCCACTACCGCAGCATTATCTGAATAGGCCGACAGCACACCCTCACCACCTTGCGCATAAGTATTTCGAATCATGCCAAACAGCGAATGCTCACAATCTGCGCCGTCCAACGTCCAGCTGGCATTAAAAATCTTATGGCGACAGTGCTCAGAATTCGCCTGCGCAAACATCATCAACTCGACATCGGAGGGATCTCGACCCAACTGAGTAAAGGCATCGACAAGGTAATCGATTTCATCATCCGCCAGAGCGAGCCCCAACTTCGTGTTCGCATCGGCCAACGCATTGCGCCCACCCGCCAAAACTCCAACGGTACTGAAACTGTCCGCTTGCCGATGGGCGAACAATGCTTCGAGTTGGTCATTGTGGCCCAGGACAGACTCAACCATTCGATCGTGAAGAAGCTTATCAACGGCTGCCAATTGCTCAGATGACAAACCTGACAGCCCCGCGATCACGTAACGTATGCCACGCTCAATGCGCGTCACAGACGAGAAGCCACAATTGTGGGCAATGTCAGTGGCCTTCGAGGCCCAGGGCGAAATCGTTCCCAAGCGCGGAACGACAATACGCGAAGCTTCACTGCTTAGGGATTCTTGGACAATCTGAGCAGTACCCGGCGTCAGGAGGCGACCCAAGCGGTCTAAATCAACGTCGGGAGCTGCCTCAACCGCGTAAAAGTAATTAGCGCCAGTCAGTACAAGAGTTTCACTGACACCGGTCAGCTGTCTTTGCAGTGTTAAAAAACGAGGTGAACTGAGGGCTGCGTGTCCTGGTAGAAGAAACATGTATAAAGTCCCGGAATTGGAACCGGTAGTATACCTGCCAGAACGCCGAGGCTACAGCGGTGCAAGCCACAGAAAAGCCGGTAAACTGTGTAAATGTTAAAACGTCTGACAAAAAATATAGCTGCCTTCGCGTTCTGCGCCGTTCTCATAGGCTGCAGCCAGGAAATGGCGTTTGATCAGCTGTCGCCTGGGGATGAATTGATCGTTGTAACTCGCAATAGCCCGACCACCTATTTCTTCGACGGTGACGAGGCCACGGGATTCGAGTACGAGTTGGTCAAGCAGTATGCTGAGACACGCGACCTGTCACTCAGAGTAAAAGTTGCCTTCACACTCGAAGAGCTAATCGGCATGCTAGGAGATGGTGAAGGCCATATCGCTGCTGCAGGACTGACATTAACATCAGAGCGCGACAGTCAATTCCTCGCAACAAATAGTTACCTCACCCAGCAACCGTTGGTAGTTTATAAAAGCGGCATGTTGCGACCTCGTACGCTTGCGAATCTGCAGAACAGAGATATCGTCGCCCTCGCCGGAAGCAGTCATGTAGAGCTGCTCACAGAGATAAAAACGGAGTTTCCCGATTTAAGATGGCGTGAAATTCGAGCCGCAGATACGCTCGAATTAATGCAACAAGTTACCGAAGAAAAAGCTGAGTTAGCCATCATCGATTCCGTCGAGTTTCGTATTCAGCAGCGCCTCTTTCCACGTCTAGTGACCGCAATGGAGTTAGATGGCGAAGATGGCATCGTTTGGTACCTGCCTGACAAACCCGGCGCGAGAACCCTTCTGGAAGACATTAATGGATTTCTGGCGCAAGCGACGGAAAATGGCACTCTTGAGGCGCTTAAAGAAAGGCACTTCGGCAGCATTGAATTTGCATCTCGGATTAGCTCATTCACATTCCAACGCAAGGTGCGATCAGAACTACCACAGTGGCAAGCACTCATTGAGGAGGTAGCGAGCGAGTATCAGCTTGACTGGCGATTATTGGCTGCCGTTTCCTACCAAGAATCACATTGGAACCCAAAGGCCAAGTCTCCAACTGGGGTTCGAGGCATGATGATGATTACTCAAAACACCGCCAAAGATCTAGGTGTAAAGAACCGTCTAGATGCCCGTGAAAGCCTGCGAGGAGGCGCCCGCTTCTTAAAAAATCTCATGCGACGCTTACCCATCGATATCGACGAACCTCATCGCACGTGGATGGCGTTAGCTGCCTATAATATTGGCATGGGCCACCTAGAGGATGCACGCGTGCTGGCTGAGCGCGCAGGCCTCGATCCACATCGGTGGCAAGATGTTAGAGAACAGCTTCCGAAACTACAGAACCCGGATATTTATCCGACAACGCGCTATGGTTTCGCAAGAGGCAAAGAGGCCCTAACCTACGTTGATAACATTCGCCACTACTACGGCATGCTTCAATTAAGGTCGATGCCTGACAACAAAATGCAGCCGCCCTTGCATGCAGATGATCTACTGAAGTTTGATACGACCGATTTATTGCCCCTAACTCTGTGAGGATAAAATGAGCGATATAGGAACGCCCTTTTCTGATTCAGCGACTAAAGTTCTGCTGTGCGGCGCCGGCGAGCTAGGCAAGGAAGTGGTGATATCACTGCAGCGGCTAGGCTGCCAAGTAATTGCTTGCGATCGCTATGCTAATGCCCCTGCTATGCAGGTGGCCGATAGCTCACATACGCTGTCGATGCTCGACGGAGAGCAACTGCGGCGCGTGATTATTACCGAGCAGCCCGATTACATCGTCCCAGAAATTGAAGCCATTGCTACCGGCACGTTGGTCGAGCTAGAAGCTGAGGGATACAACGTTGTCCCGAAGGCTCGAGCCGCTCAACTCACAATGAACCGCGAAGGGATCCGCCGACTCGCGGCTGAAGACTTAGGCCTACCAACATCACCTTACTACTTTGCAGACAGCTATGAAGACTTTGTGATCGGTGTCGAGACAGTTGGCATCCCCTGTGTCGTCAAGCCCGTCATGAGCTCCTCTGGCAAAGGCCAGAGCACGATAAAGACCCAAGAGGACATCCGTTGCGCGTGGGATTACGCCCAATCCGGTGGCAGAGCGGGTGCCGGACGCGTCATTGTCGAAGGCTTTATTGATTTCGACTACGAAATCACCTTACTCACCGTGAGGCATCGCGATGGCACTAGCTTTTGTGAGCCCATCGGTCATCGCCAAGAAGACGGTGACTACCGCGAGTCTTGGCAGCCTCAGGCAATGGCGCCCGCTGCACGCGCAGCAGCAGAAGACGTCGCTACGCGGATTACCGAAGCTTTAGGTGGCTGGGGACTATTTGGTGTTGAGCTATTTATAAAAAATGATCAGGTTTGGTTCAGTGAAGTATCACCGCGACCTCACGATACCGGCATGGTTACCATGATTTCCCAAGACCTATCGGAGTTTGATTTACACGCGAGGGCATTTCTGGGGCTACCTATTCCCGCAATACGTCAACTGGGCCCCTCCGCCTCTGCAGTAATCTTGGTCGAGGGTCACTCCACAAATATTCGATACCGGAATGTTCACCTCGCGCTGCAAGAGGCGGGGACCGATTTAAGACTGTTTGGCAAACCTGAACTTGCCGGCAAAAGACGCATGGGCGTAGCCTTGGCGATTGATGACACCATTGATGCAGCGGTCGAGAAAGCGCTCCGCTCTGCCGATGCGATTGACGTGGCGCTTGAGACTTGAGGCAAGTCCTCTGTCACCTGTCACCTGTCACTGGTTACCCGTGAATGCATCGCTAAGTCAGCTGCATCAGAGTTTGTTATTGGCTGCTTGTTTACGCCGTGCGGCAAAAAATGCTTTGAGAAGCGACGCACTTTCGTGTGCGAGCACCCCTTCACTCCATGTCACTTGATGGTTGAGTGCGGGGCTGTCTAACAGTGAGGCCGTGCTAACCACTGCGCCCGCTTTGGGTTCTCGTGCCGCGAAGACGACATGATCAATCCTTGCATGTACCAGTGCGCCACAGCACATTGTGCAGGGTTCTAGCGAGACATAAAGCGTTGTACTGGGTAACCGGTAGTTACTCATCACCGTTGCAGCCATGCGCAGCACCCTGATTTCTGCGTGTGCAGTCGGGTCGCTCGTGTTGATTTGCGCGTTGCCCGCTTGCGCCAATACCTCGCCAGCTTCCGAGACCAACACTGCGCCAACCGGCACCTCTCCGCGCTCACTTGCTTCAGCGGCACACAACAGAGCCCTGCGCATAAAATACTCATGACGCTCACGTTCAATAGAGGTCATAGTGGTGCCTCGCTATAATACTTCCAGCACAACAGTGCTAACGCACTACGATGAGGTGCAAATGCTTCAGCAAGAATCTGTGTTTGTTTGGGTGTCGGCCGCTCTTCCAAGCCTAATAGACGCCCAAAACCAGCGCGCACTGCCAAGTCCCCCACAGGCCAAACATCCGGCCGACCGAGGGAGAACATCAAATACATATGCGCTGACCATTCACCAAAACCACGCACAGCGGTGATCAAGCTGACCACATCGGCATCTGTAAGTTGAGGTAAAGCATCTATTGGCAGAGTGTCATTATGAACAGCTTCTGACAGCGCTCTCAAATAGCTAACCTTTTGGCGCGACAGCCCAGCACTCCGCAATGATTCATCCGACGCACTAATAATTGCTTGCGCCGTTAGTTGACCACCCACCGTATCGACAAGGCGACCGGCAATTGCCCGGGCCGCATGGGTGGACACTTGCTGGCCAACAACTATTCTTACGAGCGGATCAAAGCCATGCTCGCGACGCCTCGAGTCAGGGTAGCCAACCTGCTCAATCGCCTTTGCAATCCGCGGATCACACGCGGCAAGTTTATCAAGACTCGTCCGGATAGTTTGTTTTGTAAGTCGATAGCGGGTGCTGGCCATAGAGACACCATTAATAGGTTACGGACCAAAGAATACGTTATTTGGGCAGATGAATAACGGCAAGTTATAAAAAAACCCGAGGGGCATGTAATACCGCTCGGGCTTCTTGTTACGCTAAAGGTGCGCTAGAGGTTACTTGCTCTTTGCAGCCTTGCGCTCTTTCTCTTCTTCAATAACCTTCGCCGATACGTTAGACGGGCATGGCAGATAGTGCGAGAACTCCATAGAGAACTGACCACGACCTGAAGTCATTGTGCGTAGCGTGCCGATATAGCCAAACATTTCCGACAGCGGTACGTCGGCCTTAATGCGCACGCCTGTAGCGCCTGGCTCTTGATCCTTGATCATGCCACGACGACGGTTTAAGTCACCAATAACGTCACCTACGTGATCGTCAGGAGTGAACACATCGACCTTCATCATCGGCTCAATCAACTGTGGTCCCGCTTTAGGCATACTCTGACGGAATGCGCCGCGTGCCGCTAGTTCAAACGCGATTGCCGATGAGTCAACGGCATGGAAACCACCGTCGTACAGCTCAACTGCGCAATCCAGTACCGGGAAGCCAGCCAAAGGACCTTCGGCCATCATGTTCTTGAAACCCTTCTCAATAGCTGGGAAGAATTCCTTCGGTACGTTACCGCCCACAACGCTTGAGGTGAACACGAATCCAGTGCCTGGCTCGCCGGGCATGATGCGGTAATCGATCTTACCGAACTGACCAGAACCACCTGACTGCTTCTTGTGCGTGTAGCTATCTTCAACTTTCTGAGTAATGGTCTCGCGGTAAGCAACCTGTGGCTGACCGACAACCAACTCTACGCCGTACGTTCGACGCAAGATGTCGATCTTAATATCCAGGTGCAATTCGCCCATACCTTTGAGGATGGTTTCGCCTGAATCTTCGTCAGTTTCAACGCGGAAAGAAGGATCTTCCGCGATCATTTTACCGATAGCGATACCCATTTTCTCTGAGCCGCCCTTATCTTTAGGAGCAACCGCGATAGAGATCACAGGTTCAGGGAAGACCATCGCTTCGAGGGTACATGGGCTGTCAACACTACAGAGTGTGTGACCCGTTTGTACGTTCTTCATACCGATACAAGCAATAATGTCGCCCGCTTGTGCAGAGTCGATTTCGTTACGGTCATTGGCGTGCATTTCAACCATTCGGCCGATACGCTCAGTTTTACCCGTTGCAGAGTTAAGGATGGTGTCGCCCTTCTTCAACTTGCCCGAATAAATCCGAACAAAGGTGAGCGCACCGAAACGATCATCCATAATTTTAAACGCCAAGGCACGCAGCGGCTCATCAACCGATACCAGTGCAACTTCGCCTGTAGGCTCACCTTCCTCGTCAGTCAACGGCTGGGGGTCAACCTCAGTGGGGCTTGGCAGGTAATCGACAACAGCGTCGAGCACCAACTGAACACCTTTGTTCTTAAACGCCGAGCCACAATAGGTTGGGAAAAACTTCAATGTGCGCGTGCCTTCACGAATACAACGCTTAATGTCTTCCATAGAAGGCATCTCGCCATCCATGTACGACATCATTAAATCGTCGTCGAGCTCTACGGCTGCCTCAATGAGCTGCTCGTGATACATCTCGAGGTCATCGACCATGTCTGCGGGAACGTCAGTGATTTCAAAATTTTCGGGCAGACCAGTATCGTCCCAAACGTAGGCTTTCTTGGTCAGAACATCAACGACGCCAACAAAGTCGTCTTCGCGGCCGATGGGCATAGTCATAATCAGCGGGTTCGCACCAAGTACTTTGCGGACTTGATCAACAACGCGATAGAAATCGGCACCGATTCGGTCAAGCTTGTTGACGAAAATGATGCGCGCAACTTCTGAGTCGTTCGCATAACGCCAGTTAGTTTCTGACTGAGGCTCTACGCCACCTGAACCGCAGAATACGCCAACCCCGCCATCGAGAACCTTCAATGAACGATACACCTCAACCGTGAAGTCCACGTGTCCGGGTGTGTCAATGACATTCAGACGATGGTCTCTCCAAAAGCATGTGGTCGCTGCAGACTGGATGGTGATTCCGCGCTCTTGCTCCTGGTCCATGAAGTCCGTCGTGGCGGCGCCATCATGCACTTCACCGGTTTTGTGGATCTTGCCGGTTAGCTTGAGGATACGCTCGGTCGTCGTCGTTTTACCGGCGTCAACGTGGGCGAAAATACCGATATTTCTGTAAAGGGATAGGTCTGCCATTGCTCCACTCATTTCGTAGGAAAATATGATTTTGCTTGTCTTGACCGGCGGCTTCAGTGAGATTGCGCTGAGTTAGTGGACTGCTGAGCAGTTGACAAACCCATCGTTTCACTCACGAAAGATAAGGGACATCCAAGACGCCAATAGTGTGCTGGCAGGCCAACTTTTATGACCTAGGGACACACTTTCAAATTTGAGGGCGCTTTATACAATATTCAGCGCCGAGTCTGAAGGGCAAGGGATGGCAAAATGCCCATTTTCGACTAATCAGGTCACATTATTTGCATTTTGTGGTCTGAGATGCGTTTTTTTGGTTATTTGTCTCTCATTTTAATCTGGGCAATGCTCTCCCGAACCTAGCCATATTACCCAGTTTCCTCAAAAAATTTCGCTCTAATGCGGCCCTACCGAGGTTCTTTCACGGTAAAGTGAGGCACCACGCTTGGCCTCGAGGTCTGACCTTGCCCCACCCTAGACACGTTTCATCTACATTGATCAACCGAGATCTCATTTTATTAATGATCAGTCAGATGATCTTCGTATCAGGCTCGGCGATGACGGTGACTATTGGGGGCATTATTGGGTCTAAGCTCGCGCCGACATCGGCACTATCAACGCTGCCCATATCGTTAACAGTCGCGGGGACTGCGCTCGGAACGCTTCCTGCGACCGGATTAATGAAGCGATTTGGTCGAAAGATGGGCTTCAGTAGTGCCGCATTGTTGGCAACCGTCGCCTGCCTGGTGTCACTTATAGCAATCTCCCAACAAACATTTTGGCTCTACTGCATCAGCACCTTTTTGATAGGTGTCAGCCTAGCATTCAGTCAACAATTTCGCTTTGCGGCCACGGAAACTGTAACCATTGATAAAGCTGGGAGTGCTATTTCTGCCATCCTGCTAGGCAGTGTTGGTGGCGCGATTATCGGACCTGAGCTTGTTAGTCAAAGTCAGCACCTATGGCCTGCAGCGAGCTTTTTAGGGCCTGAGAAGAACTTTAGCGGTGCCATTGCCGGTGCTGGCTTGCTTTATCTCGTCGCTGCCATACTGCTGCAAGGGTTGACGTTAACAAAAGAGCGATTCACCACACAAAGCATCCAAGCTGAACCGAGGTCACTGCGATTGATCGCAGCGGCACCCCTTTTCTTGTTC
>Ga0222719_10004568_pt1 | contig 12130 bp, 13 predicted proteins | sample C33_34DmetaG_FD_165039 | JGI IMG/M metagenome (GOLD analysis project Ga0222719, IMG submission 165039) | Estuarine water microbial communities from San Francisco Bay, California, United States - C33_34D | ecosystem: Environmental > Aquatic > Marine > Unclassified | place: USA: California...
ATAATAGTTCAATAGAAGTTTCTGCTGACGCATTAAGAGTTAAGGCATTAGGAATTACAGACGCTATGTTAGCGGGTTCAATTTCAAGTGATAAACTTACTGACCCTTTAAACTTTACAGACGAATCATCCACACAAGGTAGTGTAAGATTAGGCGGTACATTAGAGTTTCTTGCTGGCGAAGGTTTAAATACAGTTGCAAGTGGAAGTACATTAACAATTACAGGTGAATTAGCAACAACATCAAATATTGGTGTGGCGTCATTTACTTCAGACAATTTTACAGTAACATCTGGTGATGTTGCAATTACAACTATTGACGGAGGATCATTCTAGTGGCAACTTTTGCTGAATTAAATAACACAAATGAAGTTATAGAATTACACACACTAAATGATAGTTCATTTAGTAATGAAAGTGAGGCAAACACAAAGCTTCAACAGTTAAATAGTAGTACAAATGTTTTTAAACAATATTATTTTGATGGAACAAGAAAAAATCCTGCTATCAAAGGAGGAACTTATGATAGTACAAGAGATGCTTTTTTAGATATTAAACCATACTCTAGTTGGGTATTAAATGAAACTACTTGTAAATGGGAATCACCTATTGTTCAACCAACAAATGAAGATGAAGAAATTACTTATGTATGGGATGAAGATGCTTATGTAGCAGACAATACAACAGGATGGGTAGAAACAGATAGAAATACTTTGTAATATGACAACAGTTATTAAATTAAAAAGATCAGAAACACCAAGTCAAATACCAAGTGCTGGTTCATTAGAAGCTGGCGAATTGGCAATGAATGTAACAGATGGTAAATTTTATACAAAAACATCTGGAGGAACAGTTTTAGAAGTTGGTGGTGCTGGATCAGTTACACTACAAGACGTAACAGACAATGGTGCTGTTACAACAAACGATTTAACTTTAAATGGATCAAATTTAGTATTTGAAGGTGCATTAGAAAATGCTTTTGAAACAACTTTAACTGTAGCCGAACCAGATGCTGATAGAACCATTACTTTACCTAATGTTAGTGGTACAGCTATAACAACAGGAAATTTAACAGGCATTACAAGTTTAGGAACTTTAACAAGTGATATTACATTAAATAATTCAAATATTATTTTTGAAGGTTCTACTGAAGATGATTTTGAAACAACCTTAACAGTTACAGATCCAACTGCTGATAGAACAATAACTTTACCAAATCAATCAGGAACAGTTGCAATGGATGGTGACGCATTAGCATATTCAATTGTATTTGGAGGATAATTATATAAATGGCAAGTTCGTTTAAAAACGCAGGTATGTCTGTAGTAACTACAGATGACGCAAGTGCTAATCTTTACACAGCGTCTGGTGTTACTGCTGTTGTTCACGCTGTTTATATTTCAAATAAAAGTTCTTCAAATGAGGCAAATGTAGATGTTAAAGTTACTACAGATGGCGGTTCTACTTTTTATCATATTGGTAAGTCATTAAGAATACCTGTAGAAAATACTTTAGTATTAGATAAACCGATTAATTTAGAAACAAACGACATATTAAGAGTCGTTGCGGAAGTCAATGCAGATTCTTCAGCACCAGATGTCGAAGTTTATGCAAGTATATTGGAGATTAGTTAATGGCAACTTTAGGTTATATAGTTCCTGAAAGTCAACAGACTAAAGAAACATTCCACGGTTTAAGAAGAACAACTGAAGGTATGTTATATTATACTAAATTTAACAAAGATGAAAATGTATCAATTGATCCATCAAATGGTAATCCTAGTGATACACAATTGCCAACAAGTGGTGCATACGTAGATGAAACATTAACTTTACAAGCTAGTCAAACACAATATTTTACTGGAGATGGTTCAACAACTGCTTACACCTTATCAACTCCTGTAGCTGATGGTGACCGTATTGCAGTTTACGTAAATGGAATTTTACAAACAAACAAAGTTGAATTTACATATTCATCACCTACTATTACATTTAATATTGCGCCATTTAATGGATCGCAAGTGGCAGTAGGATTAATTAATAAAAATTATAAAAATAACACAACCGACAAGTATCAACAATATATCTTTGAAGATGGAGATGCTACTTATTTCGTTGATTCTGACGGTTATCTAATTAAAAGGGAAAACGTAGGATATGGGTTAACGGCTTTAGCAAGTGATGATTTTGATACATTCGAATCAACATCTACTGTAGCCTCAACAAGTTGGCAAGACGCAGTTTAACTCGTATAAATAGTAATAAAATAAGGTTATCAAATGGCAGATTTTAAACTAGGTAGAATTAAATTTAAGTGGAGAGGTGATTGGGCAACCTCTACAGCTTATTTAATAGATGATATTATAAAATATGGTGGTAATACATATGTTGTTACTACAAACCACACATCTCAATCAACATCAGCAGGATTTTATACAGACATTGCATATTATTCATTACATTCAGAAAGTTTGTTTTTTAAAGGTGATTGGGCACAGTCAACTCACTACAAATTAAACGACCTAGTTAAATACGGTGCATTTCAATATAGAACAACCACACAACATACTTCAACATCTACATTTGATAACACAAAGTTTGAAGTTTTCGGTGAAGGATTCCAATTTGAAGATACTTACAACGCAAGCACAACTTACCAAGATGGTGATGTTGTAACTTACGGTGGATACACATATGTTTATATAAATTCAACACCTGCTTCAGGTCAAACACCTACAGACAATGTATATTGGGATGTTCTAACAACAGGTTTTAAAACTACTGGAAATTATTCACACGGAACAACATACAAAACAGGTGATGTTGTTAATTACGGTGGTAACTCTTATGTGTGTATTGCAAATCATACAAATCAATATCCTGCCGTTCAAGCTACAGGTGCAACAAATACATCTTATTGGAATTTAATTACAGAAGGATTTAATTATCGTAATGAATATTCTGCCCTAACAACTTACAATATAGGTGATGTTGTAAGATATGTTTCTTCTTCTTACATAATGTTAAAAGACAGACAATCAAATGTTACACCAGGTACAGACGCTACTGTTTGGGGAGTTGTGGCACAAGGAGATACAGGTGCTGTATTATCAACAAGAGGTGATTTATTAATACAAGGTGTTTCTATTGGGGAAAGACTTCCTATAGGACCTTCTGGTGCTGTTTTAACAACAGATGGAACAGATCCGAGTTGGTCAAATGCAGAAGGTAAAAACGTATTATACGTAGCAAACTCTGGATCTGATAGTAATCCAGGAACACAATTTTTACCATTTAAATCAATTAATCACGCATTATCACAATCAACAAGTGGTGATATTGTTGACTTTGATACAATTACAGGTGGTACAGGCGGTACTCCAGGTACATATGATTTAGGTCAATCAGCAACAACTGGTTCTGGAACAAGTGCAGGCATTAGAGTTGTACTAGATGGTTCATCTATTCCTACATCTTTAATTATTACAGACGGTGGTTCAGGTCACGCTGCTGGTGATACAATAACTTTTGATGCTAGTGCTAGTGGAAATTCAAATATTACAATCAACGTGGTATCAGCATCAGTTGGTGATGTGATCTATGTTAAAAATGGTGTTTATAGAGAAAATTTACCTTTGAGAGTACCTGCAGGAGTTACTATACAAGGAGAAAGTTTAAGAGGAACTGAAGTAAGACCAAATACAGGCAAAGGTTCTCAAATAAAATCTATTTCAGGTATTTCAGGAGGAACTGGTGGCACACCAGGAACTTATAATTATGTAAGTGGAACAGGTAGTGCTGATGGTATTGGTGCAAAATTTAATGTTACAACAGATGGTTCGTCAACACCTACAGTTACAATTTATCACGGAGGAACAGGTTTTGCAACTGGTGAAACTGTAACCATATCAGGATCAAACATAGGTAGTGCTACTGATATTACACTTTCTGTATCAGATAGAGAAGATAATATTGCTTCTAATATGTTCATAATGAACAATCAAACTAATCTTGTTCAAATGTCAATGAAAGGTTTAACTGGTACACCAACTGCTGGTGGTACTGGTAAAGCTGCTGTTGTTTCTTTAGACCCTAGTGGTTCAATTACAACTGCTTCACCTTATATTCAAAACTGTACTTCAATAAATTCAAACGCAACAGGTATTCAAATTGATGGTAACTTGCATAGTTCAGGCAATAAATCAATTCTTGCAAATGACTTTACACAAATCAACTCCGATGGTCGTGGTGTTCACGCAAAAGGCGGTGCTCGTGGAGAAATGGTTTCTGTCTTTACATACTATTGTGATAAATCGTTTTATGCAGAATCAGGCGGATTTATTAGAGGTCTAAACTGTTCGTCTGCTTACGGAGAAAAAGGTGCTGAGGCAACAGGTACTTTAGCTAGTGAAACTGCTGTAAATGTACAGACAAGAGGAGAAATATTAAAATATAATCCAACATCTTTTGGAGGAGATGCTACTGAAAGTGATATTGAAGATTCTATTACAACATCAGGTTCTGGTACTGCTACACTTGTAGGCGGAACTTCAGGTGCAACTGCCACAATTTTTAGAGTTAACGTTGCATTAAATTATTTACATATCGAAAATAGAAGTGGTAACTTTACACAAGGTGAAACTATTACAATTACAAAAGAAGATTCTTCAACATTTACGGTTGATTTAGATGCTGCTTTAGGTGATAGTACAGCTGCTCAAGTAGGGCAAATTGGTCCATTAATAGCTGTATCTTCAGGTACGACCTCTTTAACTTCTACTGGTTTAATAACTGTTGGATCAAATATTTTATTTACAGGAGATAGTACATATTACAGAGTTTCTGCTGTTACTGAAGAAAATACATCTGCTGAAACAGCTCTTGTAAGATTAACAGCTAATGTTGCAGAAGGAGATGCTAAAGCAGATAATACAGTTTCAAATGTAACAAGTAATTTTTCAAATATTCGTTTGACTGGACACGATTTCCTAGACATCGGTACTGGTGATATTGTAACAACAAATTATCCAGGAATACCTTCACAACCTGCTGATCAAACAGACGAAGTTGAAGAATTAAATGGTGGTCGTGTTTACTTCTCATCTACTGACCAAAAAGGTGACTTTAGAGTAGGTGATCTATTCAGAATTGAACAGGCAACTGGTGTTGCAACTCTTAACGCAGACGCATTTGACCTTTCAGGTCTAACAGAATTACAACTTGGATCTATTGGTGCTCAATTAGGTGCAACGATTAACGAATTTAGTACAGATCAAACCCTAGGTGGTGATAGTAATACAGCAGTTCCAACAGAAAGAGCTGTAAAAGGTTATTTAACAAGAGATAATGCAGGCACAGGTGCTTGGGTACCACCAACTGGTACAACTGCTCAAAGACCTACTGGAGGTAGTTTATACACTGGTGCAACAAGATATAATACAACCCTAGGAATATTAGAGGTATATAACGGCACTAAATGGAGTAGAACAAATAATGATATATGGTCAACTGTAGTAGCTGATGGATCAACTACATATAATGCTGTTGCAGGAGAACAAATATTTGTAGATACATCTTCTTTTGGTCAAACAATAAATTTACCAGCTTCTCCTAACGTAGGAGATCAGGTTAGATTTGTTGATGTAGCAGGTAATTTTGGAACTTTGTTCCTAACTGTAGGAAGAAATGGTGAAAATATTAACGGCACAGCGGCTGATTTAACTGCAAGTATTGATGATACTGCTTTTTCATTAGTTTATTCTGGTGCAACATACGGATGGAAAGTAGTAGAAAACGCATAATAAATAAAAGGACAATATGGCTGATTTAACAACAATAACAGGAAAAGATAGAATTTTTAATGGTGTAACTAATTCTGGAACAACAGATATTAGTGAATTTGTTGAAACATTAACAGATTTTACACAATCTGGTAATGCTTGTACTTTAGATTTCACATCAGGAAACGTTTTTTATTTTACAGGAACTGCTTTTGGTGCTAACTATACTGTTAATCTAACAAATGTTCCTACGTCAAATGGTAAAGCAACTGTTTTTTCTATAATTCATACACAAGACTCAACAGGATATTATCCAAGTACATTAAATATTAATGGTGCTTCAGCAACAATTAAATGGTTGGGAGGCGCAGTACCTACACCAACTAATAGTGGATTAGATGTATTTACGTTTACAATATTAAGAAGAGGCGATGCTTTTGAAGTTCTTGGTAGTAGTCAAGTTGCATTTGCTTCTGTATAAAATTAGGAGATTATATAATGCCGTTTATCGCAAGTATTAGAGGAAATTTTTCTGCAATAGGAAGAGGATCAGCTGGTGAAGAAGTTGATTATACTTTAATTACAGGCGGATCAATCACAGAATCTGGCGGTTATCGAATCCATACTTTTAATAGTTCAGACACGTTTGATATGTCATCATTTAATGGTGATCCTTTAAATGTAGAATATTTGGTTATTGCAGGAGGTGGTGGAGGCGGTCCTATTGGTCGTGCAGATGGTTCTGGAGGAGGCGGAGGTGCTGGAGGGTACCGTTCAGGAACAAATCCTTCAACTTCACTTTCAAGTTATCCTGTTTCTGTAGGCGGTAACACAGGATCGGGTGGTAAAGGCGGTTCATCTAATTGGAATAGTTTACCTGTAGAAGGTGGTGGTTCTGGAAACGGTGGTTTTGGAGGTTCTGGCGGCGGTGCAAAATTTAATGCAGGTTCAGGAGGTTCTACTCCTTTTGGTAATCCAGGCGCTGGCGGAAGAAACGGCAATCCTTGGTCTGGAGGAGGCGGAGGTGGTGCTGGTTCATCTGGTCGTCCTGGAGGTCCTGGTCCTGGAGGTCCTGGTGGTGATGGATTATCATCTTCAATATCTGGTTCATCTGTAACCCGTGCCGGCGGTGGCGGCGGAGGATGTGAGGGGCAACCTGGTGGTTCAGGCGGTCCTGGTGGCGGCGGTAGCGGTACAGCAAATGGTTCTGGTAGTCCTGCTAGTCCAACATCAAATAGGGGTTCTGGCGGTGGCGGTGCTGGTGGTATTAACGGCGGTCCTGGTGGAACTAGTAGTTCTGGACTTGTTATATTAAGATATTTATTAGAAGAATAATAATGTGCCAAGATTTTGTTCAACAGCAAACATTTTAGTAGATCCTAAAGTAGGAGAAGAATTTGATCCTAATTGGATGGATTCAAATAAATTAATTTTACCTAAAAATAAGAAATGGGACTATAAACGTCCTATGAAATTAGAAGATGTCAACTTGTGGGAAATTATATACGAAGCAAGTTATGGACAAGGTGTATATGCTGCTTGGGATCCATATGCAGAATTTTATTTAATTACGACTGGTTGGGACTGGGATTTAAAACCTTGGCAAAAAACTAATACTAGATTTTATGAAACGTATTACGGTCCTGATTATGGACCTAATATTACACAGATATTACATAATAGATGTAAAGAATTAAAATATCCTATAAAAATAGGTAAAACTTGGGTAGATGATGAGGATATGTGGTTATATAAAAAAGAAAAAGAAAATAAAATTATTAAGTATTAATAATATAAGGTTTTTTACTTATTGTATTTTTTGATTTATTGTTATTTTCACCTATAGTTTTTCTTTTATCAAATTTAAAATCTTTATAAGGACCATTTTTATCTACATAATGAAAAAATCCTTGTACGTGCCAAGCTTCTTCTTGTATATCAAAAACATCTCTAAAGTGTTCTAGTTCACATCCTTTATAGATAACTAAATCTCCTGGTTTTAAATTTACTTTGTTATTGTTCATATAGATAGGCCATTGATATTTTTTTGTATCATAACTATAGTTAAAACATAATGTTGCTGATATTTCACAACTAGGTCTATCTTTATGTTTTTTTAAATCATCTCCTGGTCTATAAACTCTATGATAAGAATATGTTGGGTATAAACTTAATCCAGTATTTTTTTCTACAATACTATGTAAATGTAATAACATTGTTTCCATAGTTGGATCAGCATATTTTGAGTGTGAATTAGGTGCCTGTAAATCACCTAACTTTAAATTTTGCATTTCATCAAATAGTGCATATTGAGTAACAAAATCTCTTAACTCTTTTGATATAGCATCTTTGACTATACAATAACGATTTTTTTCAAATAATTTTTGCATTTTTATTTCGGTAATGATTGTTTTAATAAACCATTCCACTTTATGTTATTCATTCCATTATGAATGTAAATATGATCTTCAACAACCATCCAAGCAAGCTTAGAATCATTTGTTTTGTAATCATAATCTTTTCTTACAGATTCTAAAAATTTTTCACCAGTTCCGATTATTGAATTATTTAGAATAAATTTTGCTTTTTTTGTTTTATCTTTCCAAAAAGAAGTTTTATAGACTGATCCAAAATGATAATGATATGCTAAACAAAGTTGTTGTGAATAAATTCCATCAAGGTAAGTTAAATTTAATCTATCTTTGTTTTGTTCAGTAGGATTTTTTAAATATTCACATATCATCATAGCAAATTCATTACTATAATGTAAAGTCATAGCTTGTAATGGTTCAAAGAAAAATAATCTGTTACCATTATTAGCAAAAAATTTATTTTCAATTAGTTTTTTTCTATATCTAGGTTGCCATTCATATGTTTGATAAACCTCACAATCTTTAGGTAGTTTTTTAATTGCTTCTTCTTTTGAGATATAATTTCTGTTGAATAAGTATCCACATTTATGCACGTCTTTTTTAGGAAAAGGCAATCCGAACTGCCATCCATCTTCAGTTGCTAAATGTAAGGTATGATGTTTACTGTATTCTGGATAATGTTTTCTGAATAGTATTGCTGTATTTACAGTTTCAAATATAGGTTCATAATAATTTTCACTATCTTTCCATCCTGCACAATTTATTACAAAATCAAATTCTTCATTGTGTATTTTTACAATATTACTTTCTGTATCATATTTTTCAACTTTTTTAGCAATATATTTAATTTTATTAGTATTAATTAAGTAACTATTAATAAATTTATTAAAATCTTGTGTTTCAAAATGAAAAGCAACTTTGTTGTCTATAAAATGATGATGAAATTTTTTACCTTTACCCCATTTATCAAATTCTATACCGTTTTTGTATGAACAAATACCTGCATTTACTAAATCGTGTAATGAAATACCTAAAACATTCCATAATAATTCAGCAAATTGTACTGTTGTTGACTCACCAACATTTATGTGTGGAGTATTAGGATCACTAAAAACTGTAACCTGATGATTGTCTTTTAACAGATTTAAAACCGTGATGATTGATGCTGTTCCTTTACCTATGACTGCTACTCTCATAATATTTTATCTGCTAAAAATCCTGTTTGTAATTGAATGTGATCTATATATGTCATTGATCCTAAATTAGATGAGGTGTCTTTATATTTCATATCAAATTTTATAAATTCTAAAAATTTTTCATCAGTTCCTCTATATGTTGATTTCATAATATCTTTTGATAATTTTTTTATATTATTCCAAAAAGGTGTTTTGTATTTTGATCCAAATTGATAATGATATGCTAAACATAATTGATTTGCATATATTAATTCATTATAATGTTTATTATTTTCATCTAAATTTTTTTTAGTTCTTTCGTTTAGATAATTGGATATTAATAATGAAAATTCATATACAAAATGTAAAGTCAATGCCTGTAATGGTTCAAAAAAGAATAATCTATTACCATTATATGATGTAAGTTTGTCATCAATTAATGTTTTGCGATATTTTGGTTTCCATTTTATGTGTCTGCTTACCTGAGCATTTTTAGGTAAGTTTTTAAATGCTTCTTCTTTTGAAGTAATTTTATCATTAAAAAGATATCCACATCTGAATAATTTACTATTAGAATAAGGAAGACCAAACTGCCATCCATCTTTAGTTGCTAAATGTAAAGTATAATTGTCATCATAATTTTCATATTCTTTTTTAAATAACCAAGCAGAGTTTACAGTTTCAATCATAGGATCGTAATAATTATTATCATTATTCCAACCTGAACAATTTATTAAAAAATCATACTTATCTTTACCTATTATTACTTTATCATTTTTTTTAATAACTTTACTTACTTTTTTAGGTATGTATTTTACATCTTTATATTTACTTAAATAATCTTGTATAAAAGTATTAAATTTTTCTGTTAAAAAATGATGAGCGATATTATTATCTTCCCAAAACTGATAAAATTGTTTTCCTTTACCCCAATTTATAAAATTAATACCCATTTTATATGAAAATAATTTACTATCAACTAAATCGTGGATACTCAATCCTAATGTTCTATAAATTAAATTTCCTATTATAGGAGTTGTTGACTCACCAACATTTATGTGTGGTGTATTAGGATCAAAATATACGGTAACATTGTGGTTGTTTTCTAGTAATACAAGTGTATTGATTATTGATGCTGTACCTTTTCCTATAATTGCTATTTTCATAATTGTCTATCTTTTATCCAAGTAACTAGTGCATACTTTGTTCCTGATGTAACTGGATGTGCTATGTGTGAATAAGCAAAGTTTGAGGGAAATAAAATTAACATATTTTTTTGAGGTTTTAATTTAAAATTAAAATTAGGAAACTCTAATTCACCTCCTTCAAAATCATCATTTAGATAACAAATTGCAGATATTATTCTTCCTGTTGATGTTTCGCCATCAAAATGTTGTTTATATTCTTCTCCTCCAGAATATTTTAATAGATTATAGGGTTCGTGTATTAATTCATTATCAATATAATATCTTTTTGCATAATTTAAAGATGATGCTAAAAGTAAGGTTCTAAAATTATTGTGTATATTTTGAAATAATTTATTATTAGAATTTTCAGCTTCATAGGTTATACCTATATCTTTATTTGTTCTTTCGTGTTGATATACACCTTTACCTAAAGTTCTTGCTCTACTCCAAGATATATTTTCATTATTTGATATTTCACTCTCTATTAATTCTACTGTGTTAGATTCTTGCCAAGCGTTTTCGTAAATATCTATACATCCACCAATAGTTTCACTAGGTTTTAACTCACCTAAAAATAATCCATTTATATAAACTGTCATATTTCTATATTATCACACCTTTCTTAAAAAGTCAATGTTTATTAGTTATATATATATACTTATATGTATGATATAAAAGAATTAGTTTGGGAAGAACACAAGAACGCCGAAAGACAAGAGTTTGTAAAAATATTAATGTCAGGCGAAATCAATCCTGAATTATATGCAATATACTTGTATAATCAACTACAATGTTATGCTGAATTAGAAAAATGGGGCAATCACAATGGACTATTCAGACAAACACCTGGTCTACAAAGAGCGGAAAACATACACAAAGACTATACAAAGTTGTGGACTAAATCAGAAAAACCTGTAATTACACAAAGTACAAAAGAGTATATTGAACATATTAATACAATTACAGACGATCCTGAAAAGTTATATGCACACATTTATGTAAGACATTTAGGTGATTTATCTGGTGGTCAAATGATTGCTAAAAAAGTACCTGCAAAAAGATATTACGACTTTGGTGCAAATGGACAAGAGTGGAAAAGAATAGTAAAAGAAATTATTAATAATTATCTTAACGCATATGAAAAAAATGTAGTGCCAGAGGCAAAACTATGTTTTAATTATGCAACAAGATTATTTGGAGAAATGAATGATTTGGGACAGACTTATAAAGTGTAAAGACGAAATAGTATCAACACTTAATACACATTGCGAAGAATATATCGAAGAAGGTATGAATAGATTTAACAATCCTGATTACGGTTGGGTTAATCGTACTTGGAAAAATAATAATATAAGACGAGCTCACGTTGATGTTGTTGACGTAAGACATACAAAAAAACTTTGGATGATGCACGTTTGCCTTTTTCCTAACTTAACAAATGGTGGACCTATTTACGGATTTGATATTATTGCAGGAGAGAAAAAAGTAACAGGTGCATTCCACGACTTTTCTCCACTTCTTAAAAAAGAACACCCATTAACTAAATGGTTTTTAGAAGAAACTAAATGGTTTAAACCGAATAAAGAGAGAGAATTACCAGATTGGGCAAAGGCTATCT
>Ga0222719_10004575_pt1 | contig 12123 bp, 10 predicted proteins | sample C33_34DmetaG_FD_165039 | JGI IMG/M metagenome (GOLD analysis project Ga0222719, IMG submission 165039) | Estuarine water microbial communities from San Francisco Bay, California, United States - C33_34D | ecosystem: Environmental > Aquatic > Marine > Unclassified | place: USA: California...
GTTAGCAACATCTTCCTGAGTAGCCCGATGCAGCTTACTCTCCACGACAACATTTTGCAGACCATCTAGACTGGCACATAATTCATCGGCCGACACGGCACCCTGTCGTAACACAGTAAGGCGATAATTTTGTTTTCCGGATTGTTTAGTGGAATAGTTGTGGCTGTCACTTTCGTCTGGAACTCGGTCTAGCTTAGCGACCGTGCTTTCCACGCCTACATGACAACGGTGTGTTTCGTTTACAATCCAGACGTCTTCGTCGTGCAAGTCATCCCACACGTGCTGCGCTGTAGTTGGCGAGACATGACCAAATTTATTTGCGGATGGAGCTGCCAGTGGAACTCTTGCCGCTTCAATCAAAGCTCGTGCAGTCGGATGCGACGGTGATCGACAGGCAACAAAACCGGTGTTGGCCATGACACAATCGGGAACAATACTTCTATTAGCCCGGGCCACAATTGTCAAAGGGCCAGGCCAGAAGGCACTGCACAGCGTTGACAAAATTTTTGATTCATCGGAGGGTATATTTGAAGAGGATGCCTCCCATAATTGATAGGCCTCTGACGCTTGTAGCACATGTACAATCAATGGATCAGTCGATGGCCGTTCTTTGGCCGCAAAGACGGATCGCACAGCCGTTTCGTCCAGTGCGTGACAGCCCAATCCGTACACGGTTTCCGTAGGAAATGCCACCAGCTTTCCAGCTCGTAACCGTTCTCCGCATGCCTCTAAATCATTTGTCGAAACCACCTTGGCCCTTGCCTGGATTCCATTGGTTTTCGACAGTAAAGATGCATCTTTATGCGCGACTGGATCAGGTTGATCCACAGTCGGTGATCCACCATCTTGTTGGGAGAGGACCATATTACGGGCCGTAGATACTGCGTACTGACTTCTTTTCGATTGGGTATGAGACAAGACAAAGGATTGACCTTGACGTATCAAGGCCGAGAGCATCCAGCACCCGACAACAAAGGTGAACGACCGTCGACTATCAATTCGTACAGAGTCACACACAACAACCAATCCTGGTTTTGATCGCTTCTTCATTCAAAAAAGTGGATAATACTATGTGTTGGTTCTTGATCTTTTGACGACAACACTGCGACGTCCTTCAAGTCGTTGTTCATGGAACACCAAGAAAAAAAGAAAATTCTTTCGAGTGATTCGAGGACTGCGTTTGTGGATTCTGGAGCAACGAGTTGGACCTCTTGTAAAATCTCTGCCTCAAATAACCTGTCCCTAGGGGTTTCGCGAGTTGGGCAACGAAATAAAGGAGCGGTTGTGGAGACGGAAGAAGTATCGTGTAGTCCCTGCCTCTTGTGGTTGTTGTTCGAGTCGCCGTCGTCGTCTTGATCTCGTTGTTGGTTGGCCATTCGGTTGGTCTGTCCGTCTCTTCACGGAATAGGAGATATGGGTCGTCTCCAGTATAGGTAAGGGTATTTAGAGATTGGGATTTGTGACTCTTGCGAATTGTGTATGGACAAAGAAGTAAATACTTCACTGTTCTCCATTGACAATGAATGACCGATACGTGTCTGAAATAGCTACTCTCGAAAATGAGCTTCCAAGAAGGGGGGGCGAACCTACTCCAGAATCCTTCACAGAGACTGAGTGCATTCTTATCAAGGAGACAAACGCCTCTCTCCGTACCCTCACCATCATTGCATTCTCTTCAGAGCGAGAGATAGAGCGAACCCAGCCAGGACAGTGACTGTGTTTTTCACCTTGACTTTGTTGGAGACATTACGAGTGTGTGTGAGTTGAGTTTGCTTTTTTAGTAGCGGATGTTTAGCACGATAACAGATTCTAGTTCGGAGGTATCACGGAGCACCATGAGCCGAAAATCGGAGGAAGATTTGTATTACTTTGGATACGGACCAGTAAGTTGCAATGTCCTTTCGAGAGACAGTTCGGGACATTATCTGTCGATGATTCGTTGCCCACAGTGGTCTTTCTCACGTCCCCTTTGTTTCACTTTGTCTCTATTAGATTGTTAATCCTTTGGTTCGAAAAAGACGAGGTGTCAATACCTATGCTGAACGACCGGCCATTCTTCCCGAACATCGTTTGACCTTTTCGTACGGCGCCACGGCCAGCATAGTGCCCAAACGAGGGTACGAAGTTCATGGTGTCGCCATGAAATGGAGAACCGAACAGGATTGGGAAAAGATGAAAGATCCGGGATACGAACGAGTTATCGTCGATATTCTTCCCTATGATGATGACGACGACGGAGATGCCGTCAGTGTGGGTGGATCGTCCTTTTCGACAAGTGGCAAAACCTTGAAAGCAGTGGTCTTTGTCCTTAAAGACTTTGACGATGAAAAGTTGGAAGCGCCAATTGAAACATTACCACAAGAACGCTATCTACGGCTCATTGCGCAGGGGATGCGGAAATACAATATTGATGACGATTATATTGCCGATCAAATCATGTCAGTTCCTTACATACCATCGAGAAAACCATCCGAGTTCTTGTCCTTCCCCGTGGCGTCTTCTCTTCCGGTGGTTTCCATGAATCAATATCTAAGAATATGTCGAAGAGAGACACGAAAGTCTAATCGAATATCTGAAAAGGCCAAGTCCAAACGAGGGAAATCCGATCTGTACTTTATTGTGGGAAACAGCGTGTTTCGAGTCGGGGACCACGACCCGGGCAATCCTGTGTGTGTCATGCTACGAAGCAAGGCTCATGGACAGGGAGATATCACCTTCGCCACCTACAGTGTCATCTTTGACCCGGATATACCCGAATGCAATTCACGCGATGACATTTTGCCGTTTCACATCGCTTGGGCCGAAGATATTCTGGTTGACATGTTGGGCCAGGCTGGTCTGACCGCCACCAAAGTCATGCTGCTCGAAGATTCCAAGAATCAGAGTGAAACAACGTTTAGTTTCCGTCGCTTATTGCTGGGGTCTTGTTGTTCGAGTTCGCCGGTTAAAACGAGCAAGCTGGCAGCAGGAGGTCGTGAAATCACCACAACTTCAATATCAACTACGACGGCTGGCGTAGAGAATGAGTAACTCGGGGTTTTTTTTTGTGGCTGCCGATTTCGTTTCGGTTGTACACCACGCGATGCTCGTTGCCATATCTACTGGTGGTGTTCGCCATCATTGGCAGGATTGTAGGCAATGGGTTCTGCACATAACAGATGATCAGGGCTATGTGAATATAATAACTGATGTTGTAACAAGTGAGCTTTGCACTAGATTGCTAGCCGCAATCTTTGTTTCAGATTTTTGTTGCGATCTAGTAATTTTGTTTTCGACGGCACGAGTAAAGTATTGAATGTGTTGGCTTAGGGTACGAATAAAGAAGTTTAGGGAGCTATGCACTCTACTAGAGAATACAGACATTTCACTGACGGTGTATGCAGTCCAATTTGTAAGGGCGGGATTGTGGTCTTCCTTCGTGGGATGAGTTTGCAATGTGCATATCCACAAGTCTCTCAGCGTCGTCCGAAGAAACCGAGCGCCGGAAGGAAGAGAATACTCAAGATCGACGAGTATCCCAAACTGCTGGTCTTATCTGTATCAGTCTCAATAGGATAGGAAGTACTCGCTTTGGACTCGGGGATCGCGTAACAAGTTTGATGCCAATCTTCTTCTCCGTGAGCCAGAAATGATGAGGAGATAGATTGATTCGATGCATAGACAACTTCAGTATGTTCTTGCTCACCCATCACATCGCGATAAATTGCATACAAGCTCATGAAGAGAATGAGGAGTACTGGAAGTGTGACTGCAATGTGCCACAAAGAATCCCAAGTCCGCTCCGTATTCTCGTCCTGCACTTCCATGCCTTTATCGTCCGCGAATCCCTCTTCCATCGCTAAATCGTAGTCGATGTTTACGCGAGCGGTGGAACCACTGTGGTGGATACCTTCAGTCACAACATTCGTGCTAGTTACTGGAGGCGTCTCAGGAGCCTCTCGGTGAGGGGGCACTACTTCGTCATGGTCATCCCATGGGTTACCGCATTCACCGTCCTCGTCATCACTTGACTCCGCCTGACCGTTCTGTCCCGTGAAAGTAGACGATTCCTTATCAGATCGCGGCGTAAAGATGGTGCCTTTCGCCTCCACCTCACTGATGTTTCCGGTAAAAGGAGTCGACTCTTTCTCAGAAGTCGGCAAAAACAAGGAGGAGTCATTCTCAGTCTTTTGACTTTCCGAGGCTGCTTTATTCAAGTAGCGGGGCGGGGTTTCTGTGCGAGTCGTCGGCCCGGAGGACAGTGAAAACGAGCCACTTTTTTCTTTGACGCGGCCCTGATACTGGGTAGCTTTGAGGACCAGGTCGACTTTGTCGTCTAGTTTCACGGGCTCGTTTGTCTCGTTGTGTAGTTTGAGCGTGCCTTGGGTGAGTGGGATGGTCGTTGTTTCCGAGATGCTTGAATCCAAACTGGATCGCGGATGAGTCTTCTGAAAGACGACTGAGAAAACAAATCGATGGTTAGATAAACTTGACACTCCCCCTTTGTCTTTCCCGTAATAGTTACTTACTGTCCATGGCCACAGCCTTTCCTTGACGTTCGTCTAGTGCCAGCAACGTTCGGTAGGACTTGCCAGTTGGTGGGATACCACGAACAAAAGTCGCGCCAATATTAGATTTTGCATGAATACCCTGGCTCTTAAGAGAAGAGATTGGAATAAGATCCGGGAGTTTTGTCCAATCAGATACCTTTTGAATGGCGTGAAGTGCCGACCCGAGAATCCGCTTGACCAACTTGCTCGACCCTTCCGCTTGATCCTGTGTGGAGGTGAAGCCGTCAAAAGCAACAACCGTCAAAGATCCAATAAATGCATCAGAGATCTCACTCGGAAGGTTGGTCTGGTGAGGGGTCACAACAATGACTCGAGATGGTGTCGCTTTCGCTGGAGAATCTGGATCAGAGCCATTACCGATGCTGCGGGAACGCTTCAATGTGAGGTGCCCGAGACGGCAGCTCGTGTGACGGAACACAATACGAATACCGGCCAAGTCATGCGCATGGTCCATTAGAGGTCCGAGGCGTTTTGGCAATCCATATTGGTCTTCAATAGAAACTTTCCACTTTCCCTCCATGAGTTCGTAGGGTATTTCGGCCAATCGTCCGATTCTAGGGAAACCATCACATCCGGCGGCGAGAGCACGGGACATGTAATCGCCGGGGTTTCCAACGGCGAAACCTTCGACTACGCCAAAACTTTGCCCTCGAGAAACCGAGAACTCTTGAACCACAGGTTTCATAAAAGTCTTTCCTCCAAAGAGGCTCTTACGGACCTTGCGGGTGGCCTCGGTCAGTGGTTTCTTCGTAGCATGACGTAGAGCGTAACCGGCACGAATTTTTTTTGTAGGACTTCGTTGGTTCGTCGGTGCGACAACGATTCCTTCATTAGCCAAACGAAATCGACTGCTCTTACCCTTGGTGTGAGTAAATGTTGACGTTGTCTTACTGGCACTTTTCCGTGCAACTTCACGATAGATCAAGGACTTCTTGCTCCAGTCGTGATGGGAGAGACGACGACGCAACGGCACGAAATTTTTCGGTTCTTCTGTTGCAGCAGAATCAATGCTACCACGACCAGCACGTACCATGGCACTAGCTGTAGACTTGGCAAAGGAACTGATTCCTTGGACTCGAGTTGATAGGTCGGACAGCTTGGCTGCCTTCTTGGCTGGAGGTTTCAACACCTCTGGTGAAGGGTTCGGCACGTTCCCCGCCTCCGAGTTCGAAATATCTTCGAATGGCCCTACGGAGCCGGCGTTTTTGCCATCACTATCTCCGTTGAGGTGAGAAGTGTCCTTGTGTGAGTCCATAGTTGTATTACGATGCTAGTATCGATAATATTGAACACTTTGCGACGACGAATTCGCAATCAAAATGCCATGGTGGGATCACATCTGAGGATGCTTCGAGCTGGCCCAACAACGGATCTTAGTTTTTGTCGCACCGGTACCCAAATTAACCGCTGTACGAGAAATTTAGTCAGCTTGGGAGAATTGTCGACATTAAGCTTCTCGAGCTAGTAGCTAGTCTACTCTCTCTCTACCTTACTGGCTAATCTTTCTCTCTCTCTCTTTCTCTACTAGAGCTAGAGAGGGAGGAGAGAGAGAGAGAGAGAATAGAGCTAGAGAGGTAAGGAAGAAGACAAACGATAATTTCCTATCTGCTCTTATTGAGCGAACTTCATGTAGACTGCTCCGGCGGCAACGGATGCAGCACACGCAGTGTACACGTATGGACGAGCGAGCCTTCCGAAATACAAAAAGACAGAAGCTTCACCGATACTGTCCACTTCGTAGGCGCACCGCCACAGCCCACCGTGGAAAGATCCGTAAGAAAACAACTGGTTTGGGTTAGCCAATGAAACCTTCGGATTGCCGGAACTCTTTGGATCATTGAGATCATAAAAAAGCAAAGCTGACATGACAGCATTCGAGGTCTCCGGCGCGAAGATCTCGAAAGGCTTAAAGTAAGGCATACCTTCATACGCCCAGGCAAATGTACGGTTGTGAACAACCGAAACTGTTGAAGTAGAGGGTGCAATATTTGACGACACGATGCAGCCCTTACTACGGGCGACAATTGCACGCCAGTGCTGCATGCGCTTGGCCAAAGCGTAGTTGGGACCTTGTGCGACACTGATACCATTTACTAAGTAGAAGTCGCCACCCTTACCTGGGACCGGCTTCTTGGCGTTCTTTCGCAAAAACTTTCCGCCACTGAGGAGGCTCAAAACAGTGCCTATAGGAAAGACATGACAGAAAGAGAGACAATCACGTGAGGTGATGGTTCAAGGGATTTAAAACCATCCCGCTCCATAACATAAAACTTACAATACAACTTCTTCGAATACTCCTTGTAGTAAGCTTCTGCGTCATCGTGTGCTTCTTTGGGGATAAGATGCAGATCTGTTGGTGTACAAAGATACGCCAGGCTCGTTCCTTTCCTCTTCTCACTCAAGTCACGGCAAATTGCGTCCATAGCCAAAGACACTTGAACGTGCAAGGCGCCGTCCAGATAGGCATAACTACCAACAGTAAAGGGCTTGTTTTTAGGATACAAGTCCAGGAGCCAATCTCGAATCATAGGAGTATGCGTAAACAGGTTGCAACCAGCAGCAGCGAACAACTCGTCGTCCGTCGTGCAAGTCTTCTGCTCAACCTTGAGCGGGAATGTGATACTTCCCGAGGAGGCTCGTGCGATCCCGATTAATCTCTTCCAAATGTTTGGACGGTCCAAGTCAATCGCGATTATATTTGCGCCTAAAGCCATCAACACATGGAGAGGGCCCATAGCAGAGCCTGCACCCAAGAGCACAAAGTATCGGTTTGACACGTCCAACCATTTGGGATTGTCAACACACTTGATCATGGCGTCTCCGCAACTGGGTTCGATGGTACCATAGTCCACCCAAGCTTGAATCTGGTCCTTCAAGCGCTGGCCAGACAGTATTTCTCCTTTGTACGGTACCTCCAATTTCTCCGTTCGTTTCGTACCCGTTCCCTGAACGAATCCTGTACAGAACTTATCAGTATTCTTAGCATTCATGGCCTCTTCGAAAGACACGGCAGAGCCATCAGCATCAATAAATTCAAATAACTCGTAAGCCTTGGCCAATCCTGCTTCGGCGATCTTCAAGGCTGCCTCCGGTGATTTACATTGTTCCTCTACCAACGCACGCAAGTGCTTGCCGTAACTGAATCGCCAACTCTTGCATTTCAAAATGGCCTGTGCCTTGTCGGAATTGACCGCACCAACAGCGGCAGCAACGATGGCCTTGTTGACTTCGGTCGACGATCGTTGACCCTTGGAGTCCACCGGCCAACACAGACCACGGGGTGGAGGAGGGGGCTTGGCAAACCGTTTCTTGAAGGCACTCTTCCGATTGGCAACCATGTTGAAAATCATGAAGGGACTGCCAAAAAAGTAGACAATGGGCAAGACGACTCCGTAAAAAGTAGCGGCCACGGTCGAAAACGACTGGACAAAGGCAGCATCGGTAGCCGCCTTGCGAAAGACACTCATTTCTCCCATAATTCCCGTTGGGTATAGAACGGCAAACAGGGAATAACGAAGCCAAAAGAGAACATATGGAGTTTTTTTGGTAGCATCACCCGTCACCAAGGCGGCCACGTAAAACAAATAGCGAGGAACTTCCACAGATGCCCAAGACAGTATCATGACTCCAGCACCCCATTGATCTAACGGAATTCGTAAATAAGACGACGGGACGAGCGTGTCAGAGACAGAAAGATTGTTAAGAAAAAATTGTATTCCAAGTTTCCGAGTCAAACCGTCTCGATCTTTGGAGGGGTACTTACTTTGTGCACTGCTCGCATGAACGATGGCAATCAAGGCCACGATACGACTACTAACTTGCATAGCGGTAACCAACACGGGCGATCGGACCAATCGCAAGAATGCGTGAACTATTTCCAAGAGGGCGGCCATTTGACTGTAATACAGGAGAGGTTCCATTTCCGCGTTGTACACACTCGACAAAGCGTAGGACAATTGATCAAGGAATGATCCACTCGTGTCCTCTGGATCTGACATCTTGGTCAAGACGGTCGTGACGGCCGTCTTCCAGACCATGGCCCATCCCAAACAACAGGCGAAATTGTACCCGATGAGATACAAATCTTTTGGTCCAGCCATTTTCTTGCTAGTTTCTTCGTTCGACTCAACCTAGATGCACTGACCAGTACACACTAATCTTTAACAATCAAGGACGAGTTATGGCCACTACTGGAGAGAAGAGGCGATGCTCGATTGCGTCGTCTTGTTGCTGCTGAAGCACGGTCAACCTATCGTCGTTGGTGATTCTCGGCGGTTGTCGTCGTCGTTGATGATGCAATGACGGATGAAGTTGGAGGTAACGCGATCTTGTCGAGAATCACGACGCCTTGAGGAATACGGAATCCAGAATCATTTTAAAATCTACTCGATCGAACACACAAAAACGAAAAACAAACGAAATATCTACTAGAGTAATGATGAAAATAGAAAAACAAGTACCCTATGTTTTCTTTTGAAACAAATTTACCGTTTATTAACAATTATGAGATAAAATGTTTACAATATTTCCAACTTTGCTCTCGTCCGGTTCGATTGTTCTGTGTGATCGCTGAGTCAATCACCGACTCGAAGACTGGTCGACGACACAGCAAAGCATCAGAGTTACTGATTTGACAACAACTTTCACTCTCTCTCCATCTCGGAAGGCTGACAAGCAATAGTCTCACTCAAGCGGAGACTCGCGCATTTGCTAATTTTTGTCGCATAGTTTGTTTCAATCTAGGTGCCTTTTCCAGTCACGAGAGGCAGCTCCTCTTTGACACATCACGACGAGACATGTACATGTCGTTTGTTCTTTGTAACCCTGTGGTGACCGTGATACTGCTTTGTACGATGCAAGTCTTCGCCTCGCAATCGGCACGGGGCGTGGCCTTTGCCGCGTCAAAAAGTGCTACTAGGAAGAATCTTCACAGCCGGACGATGACATGGGCTTCTTCTACCGACGTTGCATCCTTGTCGTCCGCCTCGGATCCGATTGTTCCCCGAGCGACGTCACCGATTATAACAGTCAAGAATATGCAATCCCGTGCGCTCTCATCCACATCAAGTGATGCAGATAGCGACAAGAAAAAGACTCAAGACGACGAGACGGCCTCGTCTTTGTCAGATACGGTCGTGTTGGATCCCTTGATTGTTTGTGGTCCCAGCGGTGTTGGAAAGGGCACAATCATTCAACGCTATATGGAACAAAAAGAAGGTTCCCGGCTCTTTGGTTTTACAGTGTCGCATACAACGCGGGCACCTCGTCAAGGCGAGGTCCATGGTCAACATTATCACTTTTGTTCGCCCTTGGAAATGCAACAGCTATTGGCTGAGAAAGCCTTTTTGGAATCAGCCCATGTCCATGGTAACTACTACGGTACTAGTTGGATGGCCATGGAAACAGTCCAACAAAAGGGTAAAAAGTGTTTGTTGGATATCGATGTCCAAGGTGTCCAACGTATCAAAGCGTTACAGGATGAGCAAGAACAATCTTCCTCATCGTCCACCATGTCGTCTCGTTTTAGGCTGCAACCCCGTTATATTTTCATCGCACCACCCTCACTGGCAACACTGGAGGAACGCTTGATTGGTCGAGCGTCGGAATCAGCTGAAAGTTTGCAAACCCGACTTGCCAATGCCAAGGCCGAGGTGCAATACGGAACACTCGATCATTTTGATGCCATCATTGTGAATGATCAATTGGACACCGCTGTCCAAGAATTTGCCCGAGCCGTAAACGACTTGTATGATGACGTATAGAAAAATCAAAATCTGCACCAAGATCCGCGGAGAGTTATGGCTCTGGTGGAAGCATACCCTAGGGCGGTTGCCACCAATCGCAGTTCGACCTGTATCTGACGGATCGATTATCCATACTACGTGAACTTTCGAATATTGTAGAAAATCTTCTCTAAAGAAGTGTAGATATTGATAGACCCGATCCTCAGTCTCTCTTGACAAACATACAAACAGACTCATCGGGACGCACTTCAAACACGAGTTGTCGATAATGGAAAATATAGCTCTATCCTTATTGGTACCCGGTTGGATCTTTCGGTGCACCGTGCGTGATCATGCAGAGACACACGACCATGGCGCACGAGGAAGCAATTCTTCCATTCTTCCTCCTCGTGTTCTCCAAGTGGACGCACAGCGAAAGTAGCCGCCAAGGATATTCAAGCACAGAATGATGCGACAAGATCTCTCGCCGAGTAACAGCATCCGCGACGATGTATCCTCTTCTGTGACGTCCAATCAATCCCAAGCTACAAATACTATTGCGTCTCCGCCGCCTTTGGATCTTGGCTGGACGCAAGTGGCCCGTCGCCAGTCGAGGGGAAAGAAACGACGGGCAGACAATAAAGAGGGAAATGACAATGAGGATGCGGGGTTTTGTTGCCTCGATCCGTCCTGTCGACGGAGACGACTGGTGCAGGATGCAAGTCCTTACGCCGTGTCTTCCTCTGAGAATCCAACTTCCAGTTCGCACGAAAAGCTTTCGGGTCGAGCCGCGATTCTTCTTCACGAACCGATGCCGCAATGGTTTCAAGGATATATTTTCTTTCGAGACGACTCAACCACGGAAACGAATGGCAATGAGCGTGAGGGAGATAAGAGCCGGAGACCTTGGGGATTTCTCGCCGAGCAACAAGAAATTGATGAGTGCCTTTATTGTTCCGAAGGTGGTTTCCGAGTTGTAAACTTGACCTTTTATCCGCCATCCGGGACCATTGCAAGCGGCCCCAAAACCAGACAGGCAATTACCTTTCCGAAATCCATCGAATGGACTGGGGGTGACATGGTGAGATTACACAGCCCTAGTTCAGATAGAGACTCGACCTCACAACTGTCATTTCAACCTGATCAAATACTGACTGGCAAGAAAGCTATTCCCTACGTCAAGGGTATATTTCAAGGAGTCGTCAAGAATCTGGACACGGAGGACATCTTGGATGTGCTTCCCGATGTCGCTGTAGTGCTTGGTTCGATGAATGTGGATCTACCCGTGAAAGATCAGACGAAGGATGTGTTATAACCACACTACCAAGTTTGTGACATGTGGGAACTTGACACTCATCTGAGTAGATGCACAGTATGCCTATAACAGGGGAAAGAGTTGTCCATTTTACAATCTTAAAAATTGGTAGTCGTGTCCTTAGCACCCGTAGCAGGGATCAAACAGTTGAAATTTCTCAACGTTTTCGATCAGCGTTGACATTGCCGCCCAACCACCAATGCCGACGCCTAAGATACCGACGACGATCGCCACAATCCAATTCAGAATACGAATTGCGTGGTCATTTAACCTCGTCCACTTGGGTATCAAGACGTGATCTGTGTCATCTTCGCCTCCAATTTTAGTCTTTCCAAACGATAGATTGTACACGATGCATGGAATGATAAAGGATCCAAACGTCGTGGTGAAGGCGCCCAGAAAACCGTTGATCGTTCCAAAGAAAGGAATCGCCACAGCAATCAAGATCATTATTGCTACCACGAATAGTCTTGCAGTGGTTCTTTGGACCCAAAGCTTCCTGGTGAGAGGCATCTCTATGGTTGTCGTCGCACTT
>Ga0222719_10004578_pt1 | contig 12122 bp, 16 predicted proteins | sample C33_34DmetaG_FD_165039 | JGI IMG/M metagenome (GOLD analysis project Ga0222719, IMG submission 165039) | Estuarine water microbial communities from San Francisco Bay, California, United States - C33_34D | ecosystem: Environmental > Aquatic > Marine > Unclassified | place: USA: California...
CAATACAAAGACAAGGCTATATATGAACGGAACACTTCGCAGTTGGGTGCATTATATCGAACTACGTGGTGCTAATGGTACACAAAAAGAGCACATGGAAATTGCTCACGCCTGTGCGAAAGTGATTGCAGAAATCTTTCCTTTGGCAGAGGAACTTGTTAGTGAAGTCTAAATTTGTAAATGCCTATATGGAGGTAGCCAAAACTTTTGCTAACCTCTCTCATGCTAAAAGATTAAACGTTGGTGCGATTGTTGTAAAAGACGATCGCATTATTTCTATTGGCTATAACGGAATGCCTTCGGGTTGGGAGAATGAATGTGAAATCGAAAACAGAACCAAACCACAAGTACTACACGCGGAATCAAATGCTATTGCTAAATTGGCAAGGAGCAACGATAGCGGTCTGGGTGCTGATCTTTTTATTACTCATAGTCCTTGCATAGAATGTGCCAAACTGATTTACCAAAGTGGCATCAACCGTGTTTATTTTGGAGAGCATTATCGCAGTACAGACGGATTAGACTTTTTAAAAGCGTCTAATATTGACGTTATACAAGTAGGTAATACAAGTGAACCACAAGGGTTAACACCACCGCTGTATGACGCTTAAAATGCGTTTAAGGCGCCACTATAAATATGTTTAAAGTAGTATATTATGTTTGAAAGTGGAAATAAAATAGAAGAAATACAATGGAAATTTTTGGATAATCCAAAAGTAGATTTTTCTATGGCTTTGAGTTCTCCTGATTTTTTTGAAAGGCAAAATATCTATTTTATAGAAACACACGAAGGAAAATATATTAAAGATTATTGTGTCAACGAAAAATTCCATTCATTTTCAGATTACTATAGAGAATTAGAAAATGCAATACAAAATAAAGTTACATTTAAGATTGAAGGATTTGAATATTATAACAAACACATATACGACTTTTGTCATGCACTTTATTTAAAATTTAATAAACCAATTAACTGCCATGCATACTTTGGTTTTGAAGGGCAAGGCAGTTTTGATACACATACAGATCCATGCGAAGTTATTATTGCAAACGTATTAGGAGAAAAAGAATTAACAATAAACGATTCTACATACCTATTACCAGCCAACCATTGTGTACATATTCCTGCTAATACTAGACACAAGGCTTACAATGTAACCGATTGTTTAAGTTTAAGTTTTGGCACATTTGAATTTGATCATTTGGATTTTAATGCTGTGGGTATAGAACTATGACTGCTCCTAAACAACACATGATGGTTTATCTTAAGACCACAGAAACGTGTAATCTAAATTGTGATCACTGTTTCACAAGCGGAAAGTACGGAAGGAAAATTTACTTTAATGTAGATAAAACTGTAAACTGGTTTAAAAACCTATCTGAATCTATGCCAGATAAGCCTGACTTACATATTGAATTCCACGGTGGTGAACCTTTTCTAGCACCTTTAGAAGATATGCAAAGAGCATATGATGAAATATCTCAATTCTGGCCGGATGCTTCGTGGGGCATAACAACAAATCTCGTACATAAACTTACTCCTGAAAAATTAGAATTTATTGATACAGTTTTAGGAAAAAGATTAGGAACTAGTTGGGATCCAAAAATTAGATTTGATAATATAAAGCAGAGAATATTGTTTGAAGAAAATATCAAATTACTGTTAGATAGAGGCGTTACCATAAAATTATTTGTTAGTTTAACAAGAGATGTTATACTCATGGAACCTATACAATTACTAATGTATGTTAAGTCATTAGGTGTACAGGAAATGGATATCGAACGAGTCACAAAAAACGGACATGCTACTCGCAATTTACACATTTTTCCAAGCAATAAAGAAATGGATGATTGGTTTGTAAAGATGCACAAGCAAATTAAGGAATATGATGCTAGACATTGGTTCCATAACGGATTTATGGAGAACATCTATGCAAAGTTTGAAACTAATTTTACAAAGGCAGGAACATGGTGTAGAGATTGCGAACAAAAATTATTTACTATTAACGCAGATGGTACAATAGCAGGATGTCCTAACTCTGCTCCAGAGGATCACTATGGTACTATAGATATGCCCATATGGGATTTGATGTTTTCGCCAAAAAGGCAAGAAATTATCGCTTGCGAAGCGGCTGGAAATATTTTATGCTTGGATTGTCCTGTGTATAAATACTGTGGAGGAGATTGTCATCAACTCGAATGGGAAGGATCGCAGTGTGCGAGCCCTAGATCGCTGATGATGCTCCTAGATAAAGAATATAATGTTGATAGGATAAAAGAATGGCAACACAAGGTAGTTCAGTAACTAAAGCATCAGTAATTAATACATTTACTGCTAATGTAAGAAACGCTATTAGAGGTGAAATTGTATGGGATAGTGCTAATAATCCTAATTCACCAAACAGTAGATCTACTGTGTCCGGTGGTTTAAGTGGACAAGTTACAGGAGGTTTACAGAATGATACTCCTAGTGCAGGTGAAGCAACTTCAGGATTACCAGGATCAGTTATTGATGCTAGTGATATTTGGAGTTTATTTGTTACCTATACCAATTATTATTCAAGAGTAAGAAAAGTTCGTTTTAGAATTAGATATCGAAGTGATAGCGGATATACCACAGACTTTGATCAAACACAGGTCGCAAGTTTAAGTGGGTCATATGTACAAACTAGCATTGCAAATCCAGCAGACGCAAGTCGTCCTGATGCAACTGAATCAATTGATGCTTCGGATTTAGATACATTAACAACATATCTAAAAAATGCATGGAACGGTAAAAGAGACACTATTGTTAGTATATTACCAGATACCTGTCATTCAAGTTGTCATTCAAGTTGCCACGGTTCTAGAGGTAGACGCTAATGGAAAAGATTAAAACAGTTTGTCCAATTCCAATGGAACAATTAAAACAGTTTTTTTCTAACAAAGAAAACTATGTTTTTGAAATTGATTATGAAAACAGTTCTTTACAAGGCGATAAACTTTTAACATATTTGAGTAATATTGATATTCCTTGTGATATCGATCCAGCAACAATTAGCAATGAGCAATTGAATGATCTTCTTAAAGAATATATTACCAACACAACCACTCTTATTAACATTCCTTTACTGGTTACACATGCATTAATCTGTTTACTTACTATAAAGAGTGATAATAAGGTTATTTGGGACTGTCCACAAGGATTTACTAAAGAACAAACTGAATCATTTGTAGTTGCTAACTTTGATTCATTACGTGCGATGTTAGATGTTTTAGAAAGTACCATGTTGTACAATATCAATAGCATTGCTTGTGACGAACTTAAAGAAGAAACGAAGGAATTTGACACCGTAGATAACAAAAACTATTGCGGAATAAATTTTGTCTGGTTAGTGCAACGACAAGAATTTGTGCATCTGCTAGAAAATATAGACAAAAATAAACAAAAATACTACACACATCAATACGATAAATACATTTATAAAGGAAAATGCTTGTTTGATTTTTGGATGCACCCTAACAACCACATTGCGTTGTTTACAGGGTTAAAAAACGACATTCAAGAATTTTACGCTAAAGAGGAAAATACTAATGCTCCACTTGTTTAACAAAATTTATGTTTTGCCTGATGCAAACATCGATCATAAAGTAGATAGAATCATTGTTTCAGAAAACTTCTCTACTGAAATCGGACATATTGAAAGAATTTATACAGAACTAGGTACTGATCCTGGAGAAGTAATTGCAAACGTTAATAGCATCAGCGAACTTGTTGGTGAAGGGAAAGTTTTTCCAACATACGGTGCTATGTTCCATGATTTAGTTTCTAGAGAAAAGGTTAAAATTTATGCAGACATAGATGCTATTGCACATATTCACAGTGCATATATAAAAACTATTTTTAAAAACATCACTGTAGATACTGCATTTATCCTTTACAATGCTGTTGCACAAAAAGTCAAGATGACAATGCCAACTACTATAAGTTCAAAAGGATTCACAAGCGAAAGAAAAAATGCTCTAGTGCAAACTGTACATAAAACAAAAGAAGAATATACAGAAATTTTTAATAGTGTTACACCATGGACAGATAACGCTGATAGAGTTTCTTTTGTAACAAGTCAAAAGAGCAATATTAGTTTAGAGTGGCATCTTGCTACGTATTTTAACGATGCTACACACATTTCAAATTTTAAAGACAAGTACGTTCACCTAGCAACAAAACTTGCTTCATACGAAGTATATGAATGGTACGAATATATTGTAGGAAATATCATGACTCCAGAAGTGCAGTCTGTACTTGGTATAAAAATTGACTGGGCCGACAGTGATTGGAGACAGTCACTTAAAGATAATGCTACAATTGGTTGGTTATTTGATGACGAATTTAAAGCAGTATCGTATGATGTAAACTATCTTAAAGAAAATGCCGCAAAAGCAGAAGTTTTAGGTAATCTGTTTGCTCAAATTTGTGTAGAACAAGGCGACGATAAAGTTGTTGAATACAGTTATGTAAAATTTGCTAGAAAAATTATAAGTGATGTTCTTAAAAAAGAATCATATACAGATGAAGATGTAAAAGCACTAATCGAAGAGGAGTATAATTCTGCTATTCCGTCCAGCATGATGCACTGCTTTATGCACACTTCAAAATTTAACAGTTATGTAATGCAATACCTTTATCAATTAAGAAAAAATTCTGACGCTAAACTCGCAGAACTAAACCTAAATGTGTAATGAATTTCTTACATTCTATAATAGAAGACAAAATACCCGAGTCGGGGGAACTAGAAATATTCTTCTTTGAAGAATGTAATCTTCGTTGCGTACATTGCTTTCAAGATCATAAGTCCAAGTTAGGACAAAGTAAAGAAAACATTCTTTCTAAACTTCAAATCATCAAAGACTTCTTTTTGATGAATCCTAAAAAACATTATATTATGAATATAATGGGAGGTGAACTTTTTCAGGATCACCTTTTAGATGAATACCTTCCAATTTATACTGCATTTGTCGACGGAGTAAATGATATTTGCGAAGAACTAGACAAAACTGTAACCTTTAATTTTGTAACTAACCTAGTGTTTACAAAAACAGATCAAGTCCTTGCTTGGGTAGATAAACATAATTTAAAATTTAGTGTAAGTTACGACACTACTGGTAGATTTAACAGAAGTCAATTTGCTCTATATAAAGAAAATATAGAAATTTTTAAAGAAAAAATAAACATCATATGTTTAGTAGCAACAAAAAATAATATATTCAAACTAATGGACGACGGCGATAGTTATTATGACTATCTTTACAACAATTTTATTTGTTATTGGGACCAAGTGACACCCGGACCAACAGTTCCTAATTTACTTGTACCATCTGAAAGAGAACTATACAATTTTAATATATTTTTGTTAGACAATTATCCAAAATGTACTAACCTCGAGGCATTTACAAACAATCAAACACATAACAAAATGAGTTGTCCAAGTATTAACAAACTCCTAATTGAGGCAAACAATAGAACCGCAAGTTGTAGAATACATCAACACGAAGAAGATTCCAAAGATTTTATTACGCCAATTACTCCCGAAACTAATGATCCGATTATTGAGAAGTTTTTTTCTGACCACGACTGTATGAGTTGTAAATACTACGCAAGATGCCCGTTTAGTTGTTTTGTAAGAAACGACTGGAGAAGACTTGAAAGAGATTTTGATGGCTGTGTATACAGAGAAACATTCAAATATGCGGATAGGTTAAAGGATGCTAGATAACTTTTTTACAAACGGATACCAAATATTTCATGAACCACAACTAGGTAGTATGATAAACACTACAGGGTTAACGTGGAAAAAAGAACACAATCATAATTACGTTCAAAACGCAACACCTTTATTAGAAGCAGGATTAACTAATATACACTATGCTATTGCAAAGAAGTATGTAGAACCGTGTTTTAGTGAGTACGAAATACTTTCACATAGGATGTGGGAAGGAGTTGATGAATACAGTACATTTTATCATAATGATTTAGTAGAAGGTCCTAATATGTTCTTTTTATTATACTTTAGTGATATGTCTAAAGTGCAACAAGGAGCAATATATTTTAAACAAGAAGGCGGCGCTGAATTTAAGTATTTCCCAAAAAAATATGATTTGATTGCGGTAAATTGTTCTAAACAGTTTCAACACAAAGCAGACACAACAGAACACGAAAGAATTTTAACAGACTATAACTTTTATGTTAAAGGTCTTACAGATTAGGAGAAAAAAATGTTACCGAAAGATATGGAATACCAAACAATATTTCCAACACCAGTTGCATTGGTTAAAAACTTAATAGGCGAAGAAGACCGACTTGCACTTAAAGATATTGTTGCTAAAGAATCTGAAGGTACAGACTTATGGACTTGTGATAGTTACTTTTTCTTAAGATCCACTCCTTGCATACAAAAATTAAAAAAATCTATTTTACAAAAAGCAATACCTTTTATCAATCATACAATGTCTGTTGAAACAGATCCGGGATTTTTTAATACAGAAGACGAAAACGAAATTCAAGTAGAGCATGATCCGGATATTCCGCAAGCAGGTTATAGATATTGGGGTTGGGTAACTAGACAAGACAATGGGGCATATATTGCTCCCCATGAACACGTTGGTAATTTCACATGCGTATACTATGTACATGTTCCAGAAGCAGAAGGATTAAGCAATTCCATAGAATTATTGCATCCGTTGCATGACACACGATACATTTACGGACCTGATAGATATGTTCTTAAACCCGAAAACGACAGTTTAATAATTTTTCCTGGATATCTAACACACTGGGTACACCCTAATGCTGGTGGTCCTCGTTGGAGTGCTGGAATGGATATTCAAATAATTGAAAATCGAGGTGAAACATTAACAATGGACGGAACCAGCGATTTATGAGTCTTACACGAGACCTACTTTTAAGAAAAAACAGTCCTCAATTGGATATAGAAATACATCTATTTGAAAACTGTAATTTGCAGTGTGCATTCTGTTGTCAAGATCATAACGACAACGGTTGGGATCAGAAACTTATAGACAAAAAATTACAAGTTGCTTTTAACTTTATAGATAAAAACAAAGATAAAAAACAACCTTTTACTATATGTTTAATGGGAGGTGAACTTTTTCAGGACAAATTTAATCAAAACCAATACGACAAATACGTTTGGTTTTACAGCAAGTTAAAAGAAAAAATTGATAGTGTTGAAGGGGAAATGATTCCATTTATTACAACCAACATGACTTTCAATAAAGATACTAGATCCAACATAAACTACTTAATAGATCAATTAAAAAACATAAACATTGATATTAGATTTAGAACAAGTTTTGATTTTATCGGAAGAACTTGGAGTCCTGTAGAAAAAGAATACTTTGAATCTAATATCTTTTATTACAAAGATAGATTACGCGGAACAGCAACAGTATTACATAAACCTAATATTGAGTTTTTATTAAGTGAAAAAAAGGATCCGTTGTTTGAAAAAATTTATGAAAATTTCGAAGTTAGTTTTGAATTTTATATGCCAGACAAAAGAGCCCCACACATTTATCTACCAAGTGACGAAGATTTAAGAAAAGGTCTGATTTATCTTGCAAAAAATTATCCAAAGTGCGAACCTATAGTGAGTTGGGTAAACGAGGACTTTAATACTATTCATTGTTGCAGTGAAGGAAGAATAATTATTCCTGTTAATGGTGTAGTTTCTAACTGTTTATATTTAGATTATGATCCCGATAAGACAAATGCCGATCTTACTGTAGATCATTCTACTGTTGAAAACATGGCTGAAAGATGGTTTGAAGATCAAGGATGTTTAAGTTGCAAACATTTTAATAGATGCGGTTGGTACTGCTGGCCGGCTATTGAATGGAAAACGAGAGAAAAAAGTAAAACATGTTTTATGGAAGACTTTTTTAATGAAATATTAGAGGAGGCAAAATAATGGATTTGATTATTAAGCCAACTGAACTTTGTAATTTCAAATGTACATTTTGTTCTAGCACAAAAATATCAGATAATAAAAGTGATCTACTTACTCACGAACAAATATTTCGTTTTCTAGAAAGATTTCCATATACAAAAACAATAATTGTTAACGGTGGAGATCCATTGATGTTGGAGCCAGACTATTACTGGCGAATCATCGACTGGTTAGATGAAAAAGAATATGATACTAGCATTGCTTTAACAACAAACTTATGGCCATTCTATAAAAAGCCTAAAAAATGGGCACCATTGTTTAACAATGATAGGGTAGGTGTTACTACAAGTTTTAATTACGGTGATGGAAGATTAAAAGGCGACTTTAGTTTGTTTACGGTTGAAGATTTTTGGAAGTGCTCTGATGCTATGCTTGAGCATGTAGGATACCGTCCAGACTTCATTGCTGTTATGACTGATATGAACGATTATGCGGCTATGAAAAATGTCGAACTTGCTGTTGAAATGAGTAACGGACAAGAACCACAAGGAACACTTCACGACTTAAATCGTGAAAAAGTTGGTGTTGAATGTAAACTCAACTACGCAATGAGTAGTGGAGATCAAGACCGTCCTTACTTGCTTTCAAAAATATACAAAACGTATGTAGATATTTGGGAAGCAGGACTTGCTCCGTGGGAGTTTAATACTAGGCAAATGATGCAACGACTAACACAAGGTAATACTACATGTCCACAGAATAGAAAATGTGATGAAGGTATTAGAACTTTACAACCAAGTGGTGATTATTATAGTTGTGGTGCTTTTGGCGATGATCGAGAACAGCCTATTGATTTTGAATACGAAATGAACGGCGGATTTGCTACACCGTTACAGGATAATTTAGATCTTGCAAGCATGAAGAAATCATGCTATACTTGTCCTATGTTTGAAATTTGTAATGGTTGTCGTAAAACAATTAAAGATTTTAAAAGGCATAATGTTGTAGAAGCACATTGTAGATTAATGAAAACTATTGCTCCTAAAATATTAAAAGCAAACGGTCTTGATCTTGAAGTGACACCTTACGTAAATGAGGCAAAATGAAACTAGACTGCGATTACCCAGAAACAAGTCCATTTGATCCTGAACTTGAAAAATACATAGAGAAAGGTATTTGGAAAATAGTTAAGGCATTAAATGCCAAAGGATATCTAACGATTAATAGTTGTGAAGGTCATTTTTTACACGGTGATATTCCTTATGTTACATTTTGCATTACTGACCCGGCATTATATTCAAGCATATATAGTAAACTAAAGTTGCCTGGAATAAACATTCAGTTGTTGCCTAGTTGGATACAAATAGAAAACGAAAAAGAAAGATTGAAAGAACTACTACACACAGATAAAAAAGTTTGGTTTGTATATGTTACGTTTAATGGTTTATTTTTTCCTATACTTAAACATTGGTTCTTTGCAAGAATAAAGAGGTTAGAAAATGAACGTTTCTATTAATCCGTCTTACTTTTGTAATTTTCGTTGTAACTTTTGTTATCTCACTCCGGAACAACTTGCAGATCAAAATAAAATAGATCTTACAAGACTAGACAATATGTTAAATGAAGTATCACAACATGCCAAAATAGATTGGATAGATTTATACGGTGGAGAAATAGGTGCTCTTAAAAAGGATTATTTTTATGGGTTGAAAAATACTATTAAAAAATATTATAATGATAAAATTAATATTATAACAAATTATAGTATGCTACACGAAGGTTTTTTTGAGGATGATTTTTATTTAAGTGTAAGTTATGATTTTGAGGCTAGAGAAAAATCTGATCGTGTGTATCAGAATATGTTACAAAGTCCTGTACCGATTGCTGTTTTAATTTTAGCAAGTCCAGAAGTTTTGAACATGGATATATCGTCTATGATTACTATGCTTAATGGTTGTAAAAGCATTGAGAGTGTCGAAATAAAACCTTATAGTATTAATCAAGCAAATGCACATTCAGTAACACACAAAGATTTTGAACAATTTGTTATTAAATGGCTAGAAAACGATATTCCTAAAAATTTTACTTTTGTGAATGAAGATAGAATTGTTAACAGTATTATGGGCAAATATAATGCATTCAGTGACGATCACATTTATATTACTCCTAACGGAAAATTTGCTGTGTTAGATTTTGATGAAAATGACAGAGAACATTTTACTGAACTAGATAGTTTTAATGATTATATAGAATGGACTAAAAAAGAAAAAGAATTATACATAAGTGACATATGTAAAAAATGTCAATATTATGGAGAATGTTTAACCGAGCATTATCGTTATGTTGAAAATTTAGATAACGGATGCAACGGATACAAAGGATTATTAGACTGGTATGCAGAACATAAACTTACATTTATCTAAAAAGAATTACAATAAAAATTCAGATGGAGAAATAAACATTACACAAGATGTGATGCATACAGTTTCTCCTTACAGTAGTAGTTTTGCTGATGTGTTAGAAAAAGATATTGAGCAGTTTGTACATAACCTTAACAAAAAAGGCTGGCTTACTGTAAGCAGTTGTGACGGACATAAAGGTAAAAAGATTTGGTATCTTACTATTTGTGTTCAAGATCAAAAAGATTTTGATATATTTGAATCTATCGTGAGACACAAATATCTATGGTACACGCAAAAATATTTTGTTCCTACTCTCTGCGATGTAAATGCTAATAACGGAACTTATTTTGAAAAAACAGCACCCAAACCAGAACAAGTTACCGAATACCTAAATAGCATATTCATGAGAAACTATAAGAAGTGGTTTGTGTTTAGTCTATATTTGAATTTTCAAGAAAATCTTGATCCAGAATTTGATAAAGAGGATACTATAACAAATAATATATACTATATAAAAAAGCAGTTATGGTATTGGTTTAAGTTTAAAAATACACTTAATTCAATAACAGAATTATCAAAAGGTCTTCCGTTATATGATAAGTGATTGGAAAATAAGACAAGAAATATTTCATCGCCTTAATCCTAAACATTCTGATGATTTGAACAATGTAGATATAATAGAGTGCGATAACAGTCAAATTTTGGATTACGCTCTAGAATACTTCAAAAATGACAAACTAGGTTGGGTATATCCAGCAAAAAGTTATGTTGTAGCAATTTGCTATGCTAATTGGTTAAGCGAAGATTTTGGAGGAGACTTCTACGAATATCTAGATGATCCGGAACTATTATATCAAAATGATCCTTATTTTATTCCATATTCTCTTGACAAAGACACATATGATAGTATAATATATAATATAGATTTGAAAAAGTCTAGTGGTATTGTTCCAGATATAAGAACATACTACGAACAGGAGTTTATGATAAATGAAAATTAATATTGAAACACAATACGACGGTACTATAGAAAAAAGTTATAGACTGTCTCAAGACACAGGAATGGAGTATAAAACTTATCTATTAAGTGTACATCCTGACGCAGATAATTTTGAAAACGTAGAAATGATAAGCAGACACGAAGCAGACGGTGTAGCATATCCTTTCGACACAATAGTTTGCGTTTATCAAACATTTCCAACCAAAGAAATATTAGAAAGATTTAATGCACCAACCGATCGTTGTTATGCAGATTACTATACAATTAAATATCCCCTTGTACAAGGCGAAGCACCATATTTAAAAGTATATGATACTGAATATCAGCAACATCCTATTCCTAGTTTACCAAAAGGTAGTTGTATTACTACACAATATGGTATCGGAATACACTATGGAAGAAAAGATGTAGAGCATTTACGTGATGTAAGTTTTTTACATAATGATAGATCGTTAATGCAAGAAACTTATGACAAGTTATATCCAATGATAGAAGAAGATTATAAAGTAAACCAAAGACAGTATGCTTTAATTTATGATGCAAATACATTGGAAGTTATTAAAGTAAAACGTTACGTATTTCCCGATGACAAGGGACTTTTTGATTTGAGGAGCAAATAATGCCTGCAATTAGTCACATTGGCGCACCACACACCGAAACACAAGAAAAACTTTCTGACAAAGTGTTTAATTATTATAACACAAAAGGTTATGATCGTAATCAAATACAAGCAGAACTAGACCCAAAAGGTTATGTACACCATCATTTTGGTAT
>Ga0222719_10004580_pt1 | contig 12118 bp, 18 predicted proteins | sample C33_34DmetaG_FD_165039 | JGI IMG/M metagenome (GOLD analysis project Ga0222719, IMG submission 165039) | Estuarine water microbial communities from San Francisco Bay, California, United States - C33_34D | ecosystem: Environmental > Aquatic > Marine > Unclassified | place: USA: California...
CATGGAGCCACAATTTACAGGTGACAACGGCAAGCTAAGAGGCTGGTTTTGCGATTGCGGAAACTGGGAGAAAGCCATCTTGCGCGAGCGACAATTTACCAAAGAGACTTATTATGTCAGTCAAAAGAACAAACGCCGACATAGCCTTTAGCAAGGCAGTACGACTGCGCGATGGCTGTTGCCTCTACTGCGGTACTGACCAGTCGCTAGAATGCGCACACATCTACGGGCGCAGGAGCAAAATCGGCAGATGCTCAATGGACAACGCTGTGACGCTTTGCCACCACCATCATCGGTACTTCACTGAAAACCCTCTGGCTTTTACAGGTTGGCTAGAAACAGAGCTAGGCGCAGGACATCTGGAACTACTGACAGAAAAAATGCGTGGCAGGCTAAAAATGACTCAGGCTGTGCGCAACGAAATAGCCAAGCACTACCGCGAAGAAGTCCGTAAGAAAGAGCAGAATCCCGACTACGTTATCGTTTCGTATAACTGATTGCCTGTATGCTATAATAGCAGGGCAACAGGAGGATGTTGTCATGTGTGTACAGAGCCAACGGCAGTATTTTGCAGAGCGGCACCACATCGTCGTTACTGACAAAACCGCAGAGCTATTTAATCGTTTAGGTAGAGACAAGGGCATCGGCGAAGAGGAATACTTGAAGCGCCTATCCCGTCACCCCAACGAAGACCAATTCGTCGCAGAGATTGCCCGACACTACGGGTAAGCGATTTGTCACGTTTGTCACATTGCCCCGTTTCCCCCATATTATTTACACAACAAGATAAAAAAATGCTTGCAAGAGATAAAGATATCAGTAGAGTAGTATGCATACCTTAACAGGAGAAGGGTAATGACTTATCAAGAGCTTTCGTACAATGCTTGTTTTGTTTTTGGCGACTATCGCCAATATCTGACTATTAGCCAATGCGGCAATCGTTGGTTTGCCAGTAAGCGCAACGATAACGGCTTTAGCTCGTTGCTTACGATTACGCTTTACGATGCTGATTCGCATAGCGAGCTTTTGAGCAAGATAACTGGCAAGGTCGCATAAGCGGCCTTTTTGCTGGGGGGCAAATGAGTAGTAAGTTTGTAGAGCAAATGACACTGACAGAGGTAGCCGCAGAGATGGGCATTTCACGTCAGCGGGTTAAGCAAATCGAAACAACGGCGCTGAACAAGCTACGCAATAACGAGAGAGTGAGGGTTTTGTATGAGGGAATTATCGACGGATGCGATGGCGCTAGGCATTATAGCAATCATCTTGATAGTTACGGCGTTCGGGATAGCAGGGCAAGGTGACTACGAGGACGAGCTTCTGGTAGAACAAGAATATTGTGAAATGGTAGAACTCTGGGGGCAGACCAATGGCAGAGACGGACATCCCGATTGGCGAAAACTTTATCAGCAGGTTTGTACGAGCGACTGACGAGGAGCTAGAAAACTGGGTCATCGCAATGCAAGCCGCACAAGCAATGGCAATACGGCATCAGGAAGACATGGCCGTGCTGTCAGACTACAGGGTGGTTAAGCTAAGAACCAGTGACGAACCTCCCTTAGAAATCGTCCGCTACAGTCCGTAGCACGATGGTGTGAGAAACCCTTTGCCCGCTTTGTGCGGGCTTTTTTTTGCCCAAACCGAACGCAAAACGGTCCTTTTTGAGTGCGTTTTTTACCCCAAATAAATGGCCGTTATTTATTGTCCGCACCCTTTTGCTATATGTTGGTATAATATGTCGCGGGGGACACTATATGTTGCAGACAGTAACAATAGACTGGCGGCCCGTAGAGCAGGGCAGTATGCCAAGGCACGAAGGTAACTACTTAGTCGCATTCGATGACGGCGCAGTGGAGACTTTCCCCATGTCAGACCAAGACATCAAACGCGGAGAAGTGAGAGACGGGCAAACACATGGCCTCTATTGGGCCGAAGGTATACCGTCACCTTTAGACTATGGCGAAGACTAGAGCGCAACGTGAAAGAGGCATCCGACAAGACGAGCTACGGGCTTATTTAGCTGAGAGAGGTCGGCTCGAGTACGTCTTTGATAACATTGAAGAAATCGAACAGCTAGACCCTGAGTCTGACCAGCACTTCGATAAGCGTCTGCAACAGCTAAAAATTGCAAACGAGCAACGCATCAGACTACTCAACAAGTACCTACCAGACATGAAGGAAGAGCAGAGCGAAATCACTGACCTGCCGCCAGTTGTTATCCAGCTAACTAATGCAACTGACACCACCACAGTCTGACATTTTTACCTGTCCTGACCGCTTTCGTGTAGTGGTAGCTGGCAGGCGTTTTGGTAAGACATTCCTAAGCACAGCAGAGCTACTTAACCGCGCACTGGCAAAGCCTGACCAGAACGTTTGGTATGTAGCCCCTACCTATAAGGCGGCTAAAGAGATTGCATGGGACATGCTGACCAGCCAGATACCTCGTGAGTACATCGACAAGACTAATGAGACGGCTTTGACTATCAACTTTAAGAATGGCTCTAGCATATCGCTCAAGGGTGCTGAGAAGCCTGATAACTTACGAGGCCGCGCAGTAGATTTCGTCGTACTCGATGAGTTTGCTGATATGCGTAAGGAGGCATGGTACGAAGTCATCCGTCCATCGCTATCTGGCAGGGGTGAGCAGGGTGCCGCTTTATTCATCGGCACACCCAAAGGGCGCAACCACTTTTATGACCTGTACGGCAAAGGAGTAGACGGCGATGAAGGATGGAAGTCTTACCAGTACACGACCATTGAGGGGGGTAATGTCCCGCCAGATGAGATTGAGAGCGCGAGAAGCGACTTGGATGAGCGCACCTTTCAGCAGGAGTATGAGGCGCAGTTCGTCAACTACAGCGGCATCATCTACTACGGTTTCAAGCGTGAGCAATCTGTCAGACGACACACTGATGACCGTCATGTCATACACGTCGGCATGGACTTTAACCTAGACCCGATGTCCGCTGTCCTCATGACGCGTAAGGGCGACACGCTCCATATCTTCGACGAAATCGTCATGTTTGGCTCCAACACCGATGAGATGGTTGCAGAGCTTCGCGAACGCTACGGAAATGGTACAATAGTGATATATCCTGACCCTGCCTCTCGGCAACGTAAGACGAGCGCAGGGGGTAGGACAGACCTGTCTATACTGCAGAACGCGGGTTTCGAGGTACGCGTCCGAAACTCTCATGCGGCAGTACGGGACAGAATTAACGCGGTGAACAGTCGCCTACTATCTAACGATGGACAGCGGCGGTTATACGTTGACCCTAAGTGCAAGAAGGTGATTGAGTCATTGGAACGCCATACCTACAAGGAAGGCACCAGTCAGCCCGAGAAGGATGGCTTTGACCACATGAACGACGCACTTGGTTATGCGGTGGAGTATCTATTCCCGATTAGAAAGGCAAACGCGCCGCAAGCCCCGCAGAGGTGGACGTAAATGTATTACGAAGACATTGAATACCAGCACCCCGACTACGAAAACAATATCGACCGTTGGGAGTTCTACCTCCGTAGCTATATGGGCGGGCAAGACTACCGCGATGGCTCATACCTCACCAGCTACCTAAACGAAGACAAAAACGCTTACAGCAGACGACTAGCCCTAACACCGCTGGACAACCACTGTCGTAACGTCGTGCATGTCTACTCGTCATTTTTGTGGCGTGTGCCGCCTACCCGTAACTATCAGCAGATGGAAGGCAGTGCCGACCTTGAGGCGTTTCTAAAAGACAGCAACCTAGACGGCCAAGGCTTTAACAGCTTCATGCGTGAGGCGCAGATATGGTCAAGCGTGTACGGTCATGTTTGGATTATGCTGGACAAGCCACAGTCAACAGCAGGCACACGCGCAGAAGAACTGGCGCAAGAGATACGGCCATACGTCACACTGATTACGCCTGAGAATGTCTACGACTGGAAGTATGAGCGAATGCCTAGTGGTCGGCATGAGTTGACGTACATGAAAGTCAGAGAGTCAGTAAACCGCATCGACGGCACAACCACTGAAACCTTTTTCCGCATCTGGACGCGTGAGACGATACAGCTAGTGCGCTACCACGGTGACGAAGCTAACGTCATCGAGACTATCGACAACCCTATTGGCAAGATACCCGCAGTACACCTGCCCTCTAACCGCTCTGTGGTACGTGGCATTGGCATTAGCGACATTAGTGACATTGCCTATATGCAACAGGCTATCTACCAAGAGCTATCGGAAATCGAGCAACTGATTCGCATCTCTAACCACCCTACACTCGTAAAGACTTACGACACCGACGCTAGTGCAGGTGCAGGCGCAGTCATCAATATCAGCGATGATATGGACGGCGCACTTAAGCCGTACCAGATGCAACCAAGCGGCGCTAACCTTGACGCCATACGTGCCTCGATTGAGGACAAGATTGAGTCGATTAACCGCATGGCCCACATGGGCGCAGTGCGTGGCACAGAGGCAATCACGCAATCAGGCGTGGCAATGCAGACAGAGTTCCAAATGCTAAACGCAAAGCTGGCTGAGAAGGCTGACATTTTAGAGTTAGCTGAGGAGCAGTTGTGGCAGTTGTGGTGTACGTGGCAGGGTCATCCGTTGCACGAAGTAGAGATTGACTACCCTGACAGCTTTGACATCCGTGACTACGCTTCCGAGCTTACGTTCCTACAGCAGACCCGTGCGAGCGGCGTTAAGTCTGTCACCTTGCTTCGTGAGATTGACAAGAAGATTGCTGACCTCGTACTCGACGACAACGTGCTGGCTCAGGCTCATGACGAGATTGAGACTGCTACTACAGCGGTCGGTGACTTTGCTAAAGAGACGCAGATTTACAAGTACCACATCGACAGCGGCCTAGTGACACCTAATGAGGTACGCGAAAAGATTGGCCTTGACGAGATTGCTGGCGGCGACCAGTTAGTCGAGCCAGTGCAAACGCTGACTGATGGACAGTGAGGAACTCACACGCGCACTAGAACGGGCGACCTCTGAGCATGAGCGTCGCCTTTTGCTTGCTATGGAGTCGCTACGTCGCAGGCTCACAGATGCGCTCGCTGGCCTACCGCTACGTGATGGGCAACTGTTTGACCTAGATGCCGCACTAGCACTTAGAGCGCAAATAGACGGCCTTGTACGCGATGAGTATCTAACGGTCATTGACGAGATTATCCGCGAGTACCCTGACGCTGTCGCATTGACGCAGGAGTTTATGGAGCAGTTTGCCGACTTCCGTGTACCGCAGTCAGTTATCGGACAGCTTCAGCAGTTTAGTTTTACGGGCCATGAGGCACTCGCTGACGAATTTGCAGAAGCCCTATATCAGCAGGTGTACAACAATACGCTATCGGGTACGCCATTCTCTGCAAGCCTGTCTGAGTTAAACAACCTGCTAGATGCTGACCTGCAACGCTACTCTAAGACGATGCTCCATGACGCGCTGTTTGAGTTTAGCTCGTCGGTACAGCAAGCGGCGGCGGCAGAGGCAGGCATTACCAAGTTTAGATACGAAGGTGATACGATTGAGACAACGCGGCCCTTCTGTCAGAAGCACGTCGGCAACGAGTACACGACTGACGAGATATACGAGATATGGGACGATAGCTGGGCTGGCAAACGCTCTGGCGACCCGTTCCGTGTAAGAGGTGGTTACAACTGTCGGCACTGGTGGGTGCCTGTACCTGAATAGGAGGACGTATGCCGTACCACAAGAAAGACAAGCGCAAGAAAAAGCGCAAGTCACGCTAATTTGATACAATTAACCCTACTCGAAAGAGGATTCGTAACATGAGCGATGAAATCATGGCAGACGCGGTAACTGAAGCCGCAGTGGAAACACCAGAAGTTCAGGACTTAAAGACGTTCACGCAAGAAGAGTTAGACCGCATAGTGGCTGACCGTGTTGCTCGCACCAAGCGACAGTACGAGAAGAAGCTAGACGGTATCGACCTCGACGAAGCTAAGTCACTTCTACAACGTCAGCAAGAGGCTGAAATTGAGAAGCAGAAGGAGCGCGGAGAGTTCGAGTCAATTCTGAAGCAGACCGTCGAAAAGAAAGACTTAGAAATTAGGACGTACAAGCAACGTCTCGAAAGCCAGTTAGTCGATGGAGCTTTGCTCACGGCGGCGAGTAGGAATAACGCAGTATCGGCAGAGCAAGTTGGTCAGTTGCTACGTGGTTCGGTTCGGCTGTCTGAAGACGGCACAGCAGAAGTTGTAGATTCGAACGGGACACCACGATACAACGACAGCGGCGACCCGTTAAGCGTTGATGAGCTTGTCGGTGATTTCTTGTCAACAAACCCGCACTTCGTAAAGGCGTCATCTGGTGGCGCTGGCTCGCAAACTGCGGTAGGTGGTTCCACGTCGAAACCTATGTCGGCGGTAGATATGGAAGCTAACTGGAACAACGGTGGCAAAGAGGCTTACCGTGCAATGATGTTAGCTAAGAAATAAACCGCTCACTTAGGAGATTTCAATCATGGCGGCAACTACTAGTTCAACTTTAGACGACCTGTTTGCAAACATCATCATGCAGGCTCGTTTTACAGCCGAAGAGAATTCACTCATGGCTGGCCTTATCACTCGCTACGACATCGGTAACGTAGCTGGTACAACTATTCAGGTACCAAAGTACCCAGCAGTCACTGCGGCTGATTTGACTGAAGGCACTGATATGTCTTCAAGCACTGTTAGCACGTCTGGTGTCACTGTTACTGTCGGCGAAGTTGGTGCGCAAGTATTGCTCACTGACATGGCGGCAATGGGCGCTGGCAACCCTGCACAGGAGCTTGGCACTGTACTCGGTAACTCTATCGCTACTAAGATGGACAAGGACATCATCGCTCTGTTTGATGGTTTCTCTACTTCATTGGGTGCGGCGGGTCAGGAGATTACTGTTGCTGACCTGTTCAAGGCGGCGGCAACTCTGCGCAACGCTAAGGCTACTGGCCCTGTATACGCAGTCGTTCACCCATACCACGCGTATCAGTTGTCAGCTAACCTGACTAACACCTTCGCTAACCCCAACGGTGGCGACCTACAGAACGAAGCAATGCGCAACGGCTTCGTAGGTTCTATCGGCGGCATCGAAGTTTACCAGTCAGCAAACATCACACCTGATGGAAGTGACGATGCGAAAGGGTGCGTTTTCACCAGAGAGGCAATGTGCATCGCTATGAAGCGTGACTTCAACCTTGAGACAGAGCGAGACGCATCTAACCGTGCATTCGAGCTTAACGCTACTGCCGTATACGGTGTTGGCGAGCTTGATGACAGCTACGGTGTTGAGATGCTGTTTGACGCGGCACTCTAAGATGTATGCGGCCCTTCGGGGCCGCTTTACTCTGAGGTTTATATGGCAGTCACTTATCGCGGTGAACGGTTTGAGGATTACAACGTGGCAAAGCGAACGCCACGGCATCCCAATAAGTCACACGCGGTATTGGCTCGCTACAAAGGCGTTATCAAGCTAGTTAGGTTCGGCGCTAAAGGCGCGAAGACTTACCCTCCGAAAGACGGTGAGTCGGCTCGCGACAAAGCAATGCGAGCGGCTTGGTACGCAAGACACGAAAAGAACCTGCGCAATGCAACACCGCTCGACGCGGTTTATTGGTCTGCTAAGGTAAAATGGTGACGACATGGCATTTAGCACTGACGACGATTTAGAAGCGATTGTCCCTGACATCTTTGACTTAGGCATTCCAGCGTTTACCGCTGAACATGCAAAGGCACAGGCAGATGTCGAGCGAGAGATTCGCAACCGCTGGTGGCACCGTAAGGGCATTGCAGGTGAAATGGACGCCAGTTACCTAACTGAATCACAGTGGACACGAGCAACTGCTTACCTTGTATTGTGGAAGTACGCATTACCACAGCTAACCAACTGGGTTGATGATGACCGCTTCTTGCAGATGATTGACTTCTACAAAGCGCGTTACGGCGAGGAGCTAGACGCAGTATTCCAAGATGGTGTCGAGTACGATGCAGACAACGACGGCACTGTCACTGACAAAGAGAAAGAGCCTGTTGCGCTTAACCGCCTCGACCGATGATTACTGTAAGCATAGACACAAAGCCTCGCGACCTTCGCAAGATGGTGGAGAAGCTAGGCCGCACGTTTACTAAGAACCACAAGCGAGCGATGCGCAGAGCGGCGGCAGAAGGTGTCAACCGCATAAACAAGCGCACTAGCCTTGGCCTTGATATTAACGAGCAACCTTTTCGGCCATACTCTGAGGCATACAAGGGGTTTAGACAGAGCAAAGGCAGGCCCGTCGATAAAGTTAAGCTGATATTTACAGGCAAGATGCGCGGCTCTATGACGTCAGGGCTACAGGGACAAGACGGCCTGATATTTTTTAGCAGTAGAGCAGAGTCTAAGAAAGCGGCGCTCAACAATCGCAAGCGGCCATTCTTTGGCTTGAACCGTAAGGACACACGCGCTATTCGCGATGTCTACTTTAAAGGGCTGAAGATATGAGCGTTAGGGAGAATGTAGCGGCTAACCTAGTCACCACGCTGAAGGCAATATCGACGCCTAACGTTAAGAAGGTGACGCGTGAGCCGTTTGACTTTGACAAGCTGTCTAACGCACAGTTTCCAGCAATATTAGTACGCACAGCAAACGAGACACGAGAAGACTCCAGCATGGGCGGCAGTTCGTCCAGTCGGCATGGCACTATCGACTATGAACTAGTTTGCTTTGTTAAGCACAAGAACATCGACACAGCCCGCAACCAGATTGTTGAGGCTATCGACGAAAAGCTCGACGACGATAGGACGCGTGGCGGTCACGCTATAGATACGCAGGTTATTAGCGTTGAGGTAGATGATGGTACAATAGACCCCATAGGCGGCGTTATCGTTACCGTTCAGATTCTTTATTCATACACACGCGGCGACGCGTAAGGGAGAAAATTCATGGCTACACATAAAGGCTCAAGCGGTTCAGTAAAGGTTGCCGCTAGTGGTGGAACAGAGGCAGTGGTTGGCGAGGTTCGCTCGTACTCTATTGATGAGACGGCTGACACTATTGAGGACACTGTAATGGGTGACTCAGTAAAGTCATACCTGTCCAGCCTCAAGGACGCGACTCTTACTATTGACGCGCTGTGGGATGACTTAGACGCACAGCAACTCGTACTAGACTCAGGTGCCGCTATCGACTGGGAAATTCACCCAACTGGCACAGGCGCTGGCGAGAAGTATTACGCAGGTGCTGGCATTGTGACTGCTAAGACTATCTCTGCCTCCTATGACGGCCTGGTAGAGGCGTCATTTTCTGTGCAGGTATCAGGTGCAATCACAGAAGCGTCCAACTAATGGGACTCGCTAAAGAGTTACGTGCGCGACGTAAGCAGTCTCGCCGTAAAATTAGCGTAGCAGAGTGGGCTGATGATAGCGGGCCATTTAGCCTGTATTGCCGTCCACTGACTTGCTACGACCTCAACGAATTGCAAAAGCGTCATCCACAGGTAATGCAGAACCCTAGTATTGCCGCAATGGTTGACCTGATTGTCATGAAGGCAGAGAGTAAAGATGGTGAGAAGTTGTTTACCTCTGGCGAGGACAAGCTCGATTTGATGGGGGAAGAGACAATCGTTGTCTCGTATATTGCCAATGAGATGTTCGGCACTATCGAGTCGATTGAGGATGTCGAAAAAAACTAAAAAGCGGTCAGTCTAGGTTAAATCTCATTGCACTAGCTGACCGCCTACACAAGACTATCGAAGAAGTAGAGCAGATATCGGTTACTGAGTTTCATGAGTGGCTCGCTTACTTCAAGATTATGAGCGAGTCGAACGATGGCAAATGAAACCCTCAGCATTATCATCAAGGCGTTTGACCAAACGCAAAAAGCCTTGCGTTCAATACAAGCAGGCTTTGCCAAGCTCGCCAAAGTATTCTTCAACTTTAAGACCGCGTTAGTTGGTGTCGTCGGCGCTGGTGGTCTTGGCTTGCTCATCCGAAACTCGTTGATTGCCACCGACGCGCTTGCGAAAACGGCTAGTAAAATAGGAACTACTACCGAAGCCTTAAGCGCCCTGCAATACGCGGGACAACTAACAGGCGTCGAAGTCAACACGATGAACATGGCGCTACAGAGGTTTACCCGTAGAGCGTCAGAGGCGGCTGTCGGTACGGGTGAAGCTAAGGGCGCATTGCGTGAGCTAAATGTCGATGCACGTAGCCTTGTACGCTTGCCGCTTGATGAGCGCATGCTTGTTCTTGCTGACGCGTTTTCTGAAGTTGAAAGCGAGTCTGACCGACTGCGTTTGGCCTTTAAGCTGTTTGATTCTGAAGGTGCCGCGCTCGTTAATACGCTAGGGCAGGGCCGACAGGGTTTAGCGGATATGCTAGGCGAGTCACGTCGGCTTGGCGTTGTCATGTCATCTAACGCGGCAGAAGGCGTTGAAGAAGCAAACGACGCTCTGACACGTTTGCAGTCATTGTTTGGCGGTATCGTTAGGCAGGTAACAGCGGCGCTTGCACCAGTAATCACGGCAATAGCAGACACTTTGACTAACAAAGTGGCAAGTGCGTTCGACCCTGAAAATAACGGAATACAAGAGTTCGCAAAGGCGTTAGCTATTGACGTTGTTAACGGTATTGTTGCGGCTGTCGAAGGTTTTGAAACGCTAACAAACGGCCTTATCAATACAGCTAACGAATTGATACGAACTAAAGACGCCTTAACTTCGTTGTTTGGAGGTGACCAAAGTGCTGAACAATTAGGCAATGCGATTCAGCACGTTGAGGACAGGCTTACCAGCCTACGTGAGCAAAGTGAGGGAATGGTTGGTCCGCAAGCAGATTTTTTCAAAGCAGACATAGCAAATTTAGAGCTTCGTTTGGCAAACCTTAAAAAGCTACAAGAGGAAGCTCAGAAATCAGGTCGCATACAGCTAATTGACCCTGTAAGTTTCCAAGCCCAAATTGATGCTTTGTTAGCCGCAATACCAGCTATTGAAGGTATTACCGCATCAACAAAGTCACTGACTGATACGACAAAAAATGAATTGCCTAGCGCTTTTGACACTTTTATTGCCAACCTAAAACAAGCGCGTACACAAGGGGAGGACTTGCTGACAGGGTTGGTTAATTTGGCAGACAAAGGTATCGACGGTTTAGGCCAAGCATTCACTAACGCAATAACAGGCGCAAAAAAATTCAGTGACGCAATTAGGGCTATGGCAAAGAGTGTTGTCGACAGCTTAATCAGGATGCTCATACAGAAATACATTGTTGATGCGGCATTCGGATTTATCACCAAGAAGATAGGCAACTTTCAAGCAGACAGAGATTTCCTTGGCATAGAAGCGAGTGATTTCAGCGGACGTGCTATGGGTGGGCCTGTAGCAGGTGGCAGACCTTATTTAGTTGGTGAGCGTGGCCCCGAGCTTATGGTGCCAGCAGGCAATGGCACTGTTGTACCTAACAATGCGCTAGGTGGCGGCGGTGTTACAGTCGTACAGCACATTAACGTCACGACAGGCGTACAGCAAACGGTACGTGCTGAAATTGCTAACTTACTGCCACAGATTAGCAATGCGGCCAAGTCAGCAGTCGCTGATGCTAGAATGCGTGGTGGCGGCTTTAGCAAGGCAATGGTGGGTGCATAATGGCGGCGTTTCCTAATGTAGGCATACAGTCGATGACAATGCGGTTGCGCTCTGCAACGGCAATCAGTCAATCGCCTTTTACCTATGACCAGCAGGTTTATCAGCATCAAGGCGTGAGATGGGAAGCAGAAGTAACATTGCCCCCAATGAAGCGGGCAGACGCCAAGCAGTTAGAGGCGTTCTTTGCCTCTCTACGAGGCCAAGCTAACACCTTTACCCTTGGCAACCCTTTGCACAATACAACCGCCACAGGGACAGGTACAGGCGCTATCAACGCGACTACGCTCACAGGCTCGTTTACTGGCGCTGTTGCTGGTGATTACTTTGAAATAGGCAGTGCGCTTTACATTATCACTGAAGTAAATAGTTCATCGTCTATTGATATCATGCCACCGCTTCGGGTTGCGGCATCAAGTAGCCCGCTCGACTTTACTCTACCCAAAGGAACGTGGCGGCTTGCCTCTAATGAAATCGGATGGAGCATCAATCAGGCTAG
>Ga0222719_10004583_pt1 | contig 12116 bp, 14 predicted proteins | sample C33_34DmetaG_FD_165039 | JGI IMG/M metagenome (GOLD analysis project Ga0222719, IMG submission 165039) | Estuarine water microbial communities from San Francisco Bay, California, United States - C33_34D | ecosystem: Environmental > Aquatic > Marine > Unclassified | place: USA: California...
AAAATTATGAATGTATCTATTTATGATGTATATAATGCGAAAAATTCTAATAATACTCCATTAGCTAATTTTATATATTCAAGGGTTTAATTATTTACTGTTTTAAATATCGTCTATGTCAAAATCCATTTCTTCTATTACGGCTTGTGGCTCTATTTGGGCTGCTGGTATTGAAGATGATTCCGCACCAAATGTGAAACCGTCAGTATCAGAGGATTGAGTCATTGCATCGCTTTGTGGACCCTCTACAACACATATTAGATCACAATTCTTTTGACTGGATTCCCATGTTCGTAATCCTATGATAACTAATGTATTTAATACAATTGTATTGTGCTTTTTGTTTTTTCCACGAAACTTTCCGCGAATATGACATAACAGACTCTGTTTATCATCACGTGTTTCTACTTGACACATTCCATTTCCATAGATTTTTGTGACTATTGCGAATTTTTCTTCTGGACCACTTGGTTCTATTGAAAGATTGCGTGATACTTGATTATTTTTACGTGCCTGTGACTTGTGCTTTGAACCACCTTGTGTGTTTCTAACCATTTTTGACTGTTATAAAGTATAGTGTTTATGTGACTTTTTATGTTTTCTATTTTTTATTTCAATTTTTTTATTTATTTGTTTTTGGGTTATGTTTTTGGTTTATGTTTTTGGGTTATGTTTTTGGGTTATGTTTTTGGGTTATGTTTTTGGGTTATGTTTTTGGGTTATGTTTTTGGTTTATGTTTTTATAAAACAATATAATTATTATTACATATTGTTTTATAGACTTTGTGAAATATGGCATATATGGTGACTTCTAATCATCATGAAATTATTCAAAATAAAATTTCTAATTTCTATATTTCTTTACAACGTAATCAAGAGAAAATTATTTATGATAATTATTTTGAACTCATTGGCTATGTGAATTTCTGTTATTTTGATAAAAATGATGAAACTTATTTATATTATATTAAATTATTATTCAAAATGGCACTATTTGTACGCGATTACCAGTATGGAATGGGTGAGCGCGATATTTCATATGTTTTATTATGCGCTTGGTATAAACACAATGTTAATTATTTCATGAGTTTATATTATTATTATTTACATACTTATGGTTGTTGGTCTGATTTCAAATATTTTTCAAAATTTATTTGGGATCATTCAGAGAATTTTGATTTATGTAAGAAAGATATTGATTTTATGATTCAACATGGAATTAACTGTGTTTTATTTCAATTTGATAAAGATTTATACAACTGGAATCATGTTATGCATAATTATATGAATGCCAAGTTTGATAATAATGATTTTAATATTATTCGTCCTATTGCCAAGAACTATATTTCTAATGTTGCGAAATGGATTCCTAGAGAAAACAAAAAATATGGATGGCTCTTTGAAAGCATTGTGTTTTTTTATAATAAAATTCATTATCCTGAGTATTTTGACTCATGCAAATATAGTATTGAAAAATGGGATAAACTGATGAGTAAATGGAAAATGGACTTTCGGAAACTTGTTAGCTCATTAAACAAGGAACTTCAAACTCCACAAATAAAACAATGTAATGAAAATTGGAATAATATTGATCCACAAAATATTTCACTTCTCTCATTATTGAAACAGAAACATGGGTATTACAATAACTTTTATTGTGAGGATGAAGATTTTATTCAACAACATACGTCATCTTCAATATTAAAGAAAACGAATTTAAGCATTGGATATTATGTGAAAGAAGTTTTGAAATTATTGAAACAGAAATATGATAATAAAACAGAAACACTTCTATGTTTATTGGAAACGGTGTGGAAGAAAAATGTCTTGGACTATTATTTACATAACTGCGATCCTTTGAAGTTACCATATATTTATGCTTTTATGGATATTTCATGCGAACATGATGACGATACTAAATACAATATTATTGGTAATGCCATTATGTTGTGCATGTGTTCTAGAAACAAGGAGATTTTTGCGATTGAAAACGATGTTTATGCTTTGAATTTTAAAAATGTGGGGTTTATTGATATAATAAGATATTTACTTGTTAACAATTATTTACAGAGTGTTAAAAATGTTGATGTTTCATGCGTGCTGAATTTTATTAAAAAGTCGGCGGCGTTAATAGATTGTCCGTGTAATTTTGTGTTTTTATCTACAATGAAAACATGTAAGATGCTTTGTGATCCTAATCTCTTGTGTCATAAATATATATTTACTATTTTGTGGAGTATGTTTGGCGAGAATGAATCTTTGGCGGAGAATTATTTGTGTTTGAATGGGTCGTGTGTTAGTGTTTTTCATCCATTATGGAAACATTTTTTGAAAAATGTGGAATCGGGGAAGAATTTACAACTAAACACCTATGTTTATTTGAATGAGGTTTTGAATCTTAGACATTATGAATGATCTTAATTTGTATTCGTAATTTTTGATTTTATTATTAATAATTTATCTGGGTCAAAACCTTCGCCATATGCTGGTAAACCATATTGCTTTATATATTCTTTAAATATTGGTGTTAAAGTATAGTCTTGTGTTATATTATATTGACCTTCTGTTGTAAAAGCACGATTTGTACTTTTATTTGATAATATTTCTTCTATTTGCTTTTCTAGGGTTTTATTTGATGCTTGTAAAAGTGAGTTTTCTTCATGTAATATATGGGCTTGATTAGATGTTTGTAAAGAGCCTAATGTTATCATTAATAGTAATTTTATACTTTTATTTTTAGTTCTATTTATTTCTGATGTTATTGCTTTATGTAAATATAAATAATTATTGTATGATGGTATTTCTTCGTATTTTTTATTAATTACGTTATTTATGTATTTTTCTTGTATTGATACTAAGGAATCAGATATATCTGTTAGTGATGTAAGGTTTGTATTTATGTGATGATGATTTGGTGTGTGATTTGGTGTGTGATTATGATGATGATGATTGGGATGATGATGATTTGAATTATGATGTTGATGATTTGGTGTGTGATTATGATGATGATTTGAATTATGATGATGATGATTTGGATTATGATTATGATGATGATTTGAATTATGATGATGATGATGATTTGGATTATGATTATGATGATTTGGTGTGTGATTGGGATGATGATTTGGATTATGATTATGATGATTTGGTGTGTGATTTGGTGTGTGATTTGGTGTGTGATTTGGTGTGTGATTTGAATCTGGATTAATAATATTTTGTATTATTGTTCGTTGGATTATTGGTCTTTTCAGATATGACATATGATTGTTTTTTCCAAACATGGATTTATATACAAATTTGGCATATATTATATTTTATAGAATATATGTACTTGAAGAGTTAAGGGTTAATGTTTTGGATTTTAATTTATTACTAATATCTTACCCTTGAAGGGTTTAAATGTCATATTTTAAATATTTAATGGTTCAAAATATAGAACGCTAAAGGTGTCTGGATTTTTATATAATTATACAAAAAGTGTATAATTATATTTATATTTATAGTTTGTTTTGGTTATGCGATTGGAATTGATTTTGTTGTTTGTTTATTTGTTTATTTATTCTTATTTCTTCATGTAATGGTATCATAGATGCGTCGTTGTTTGTTTTTCCTCTTGATTCTGACGTTGGATTATAAATATCTAATATTGTTGATACTATACGACTTCTTTGGATGTCACTTGTATTGAAATATTGAATGCTTATTTCTGATTGGATTTTTTTGTTGATTTTTTCTATTATATCTTTTAATCCATTGTTTTCCATCTTATCACTTTGGTATAAATCTCCTGTGACTATCATCTTTGAATCATCTCCTAATCTGGTTGTTATCATCAACATTTGATTTGGCGAACTATTCTGCATTTCATCTGCTATGATAATTGCGTTTTTGAATGTTCTTCCACGCATATAAGCCAATGGTGCGATTTCTATTTTTCCACTTTGTAACATTGAGGTTATTGTTTTCTGACTATAATAGATTTGAAAAATATCAAATATGGGTCTCATATATGGCTCCATTTTTTTATTGATTTTTCCTGGTAAATATCCAAGGTCTTCTTCTACAGTTACTATTGGTCTTGTTATTATTAATTTTTGGAATTTTTCTTGTTTTAATTGCTCTACAGCATATACACAAGCTAATAATGTTTTACCTGTTCCTGCTGGTCCTATACCAAATGTTAATGTATTATTTTCCATTTTATCTACATAACATTGTTGATTTGGTGTTTTGGGAATATAATTGGGAGCTAATGATTTCATTGTTTGACTTGACTCTATTTTTTCTTTTATTTTATTTATCCTCATTGATATGCTTGTTTTCATTGATTCGGTTGTTATTAACATAAGCATTATCATGAATAATTGTGTATGCATTTTTAATCTACTATAGAATATGTCTAATGCTATATATTTCTTTAATTTATATTATAATTCGTCTGATAATATAACTCAAATATATAAGTTCGTTTGAATTTTTCGTAATCTTTGGCCGTATAATAAAGATCTTTTATAAGGATATCTGAAAGTAAGTCTTTTATATAAGGTATTTCACGAATATATACTTTGTTATTAAATCTTACTTTCTTTTTTCGGGTGTCTTTTATTTCTTGTAATAGTTGTTGATATTTCTGCATTGTGTATACTTTTACTATATATTATTTATAACTCATATTCTATATTCATTTCGTCATCATATTCGTTATCTTCGTCATCATATTCGTTATCTTCGTCTTCGTCTTCGTCTTCGTCTTCGTCTTCGTCTTCATTATTAAATATATTGTAATTTATTATACTATTATAGATATGGCAGTTTTTTATTTCATTTATTGTGAACTCCGGATGTTCTAAATCTATGTATTTACGGAATTTACGTGTTATTGGTTCTCGTTTCATTTTTATTCTTCCAAAATATGGATTCAAATAAAATAATTCTGATATTTTGTGTTTCAACATTTTATGACATTTATTTGTTTTTTCCAGACCATGAACATACTTATATCCATACATATACAAATAATAATATGGACGCATTATTTTGATGAATTCGGGTAGGTCTTTCATATCTACTATTTTTTTATCCATTTTATATTTTCCATGCGTTATGAAAAAGATCATTGTTTTTATATCTTGGAATAATACTTTGTTGTTTGTTTTGTAAATCTTATTATGTATATAATTGTTTCGTATCTGACTTTCATATTCTGTTGAAAATATATGCATGTCAAAATTGGATTTGAAATATCCATGAAACAATTCCGGCATCACGTATGATGACAATTTGATTTTGAAATATATGTTATATAACTGAGCGTGTGTGAATTCCATATTATTATATGGATTCTTTATTATTAATGGATCTACAAAATAATTATCACAGTTACAAAGCGATTTTTCTATTATGTTTATCAGATCAAATAATGTAAATATATATAATTTCTTATTTTGATATATTTTTATATGCGACTGTGTTGTAATTGGGTTTAAAGTCAAGTCTGTGTCGTTATAATGTGGTCGTGTTTGTTTCCATATTTGGACGAATCTTGTGAATGCTAAATATGTTTTTTGGGCTTTTATAAGGGTCTGTTGATATGATTTGTATACCCCTTTAAATATTGATGTTTCTGTTTCTAAGTATTTCTGATGCTTGGATTTTATGAATGACTGATCTTCATCTTGGTATTTTATTATTAAATGTCTTAATAAAATATTGACAAGTATTTGATCTTGTCCTTCTAATATTCCAAATGATTTAAAATCAACGAAATTGTAATCTTTATATATTTTATGCTTTGTTTTTGAACATGTTTGTAATATATGTAAATAGGAATCTATTGTCATTTTTTATAGTCTTATATTGAATGAAGTTTTATATTTATGTTGTTTATATTTATTCATACACATCATATTACAAGTTTTACGTCTATTCAATATTATTGATGATAATAATATTGATTTATACCGGTGGTCTGGATTTTAATTCGTTACTGATATCTTCAAGGGTTTAAATTCTTAGATCCATTATATATCTTAATATAAGTGTAAATACAATTGTATGGACCACGAAACCTGCGGATGTTGGGCAACCCTTAATATTTGCGATTTTAATGAAACTTCCTAATAGTTTATCTACAAGCATATATGTGTATGGATTTGCAATAAGAATAAATATAACTGTTGTCAAGAGAGTGTACTTCCACTTTTGTGCGTTTTCTAATTTAGAACTTCCCATTCTATATATTTAGGTTTAGATTTTTTTTTGTTTTGTTTTGTTTTTCTATATATATGAAGAAACAAATCATTATGTTCTGTGTCATGGTCGTTGTGGGTATGTTATTTAATCCTATGAATGTATTAGCTTACAGGATTAATGATTTATATTTATCTTTGACATTGTTTTATGGTGGTCTTTTGATGGCGTCTAATATGATTTGGGCGCACGAAATTGTCCATTATTTATACATGGGTTCTATTAATATTTATGTATTTTTATTTGGAATTATATTGTCATGTTTTGTTGTGTTTTTATTACGTTCTCAATTATTTGTTAATGATACACAATGGTTAAAACGTATGATTAGTCATCATTCTACTGCATTGACTACTTCACATAAAATATTAGAAACGTCTCATAATGATGATGTGAGGACATTGGCTACAAATATTATTGATTCACAAGAAAAAGAAATTTCTATTATGAAATCATTGATTCATTAAGTGGCATTGGATGGACTTTTTTGGATTTCTTATTTTTGTAATAGCAACAAGTTAATATCAACATTATATAATTGTATAGTATTTGATTACTTTTGATGATTTTTATGCGGAAGATTTGAGTTGGATTTTTCAGATATTCATATATAGTTATAGTTAGACTATGAATGGGAGCTCTACTATTAATAGTGTTGATATTTTATGTGGTCTTAATTGGGGTGATGAAGCAAAAGGAAAAATTGTTGGTTATTTATTAACACAACATAATTATGATTTTGTTTGTCGCTGGGCCGGTGGTAATAATGCTGGACATACTATTTATATAAATGGTGAGAAATTTAAGACACATTTGGTTCCATGTGGTGTGTTTTATGATGTGAAATGTGTCATTGGTCCGGATTGTGTTATTAATATTGAGGCTTTTAAAAAAGAATTGGATTATTTAGAACATCATGGTTTTGATATTTCTTTGATTAAAGTTTCGCCGAAATGTCATGTTGTAATGGATAAACATATTGAAGAAGATATTGAGAAATATAAGTCTAGTCAGGGTTCTACTGGACAGGGTATTGCGCCTTGCTATAAAGACAAATATGCGCGGATTGGGACGAGGGCGGGAGATGTTGCGTTTTTTTTGCCGTTTTTATGGGATGAGAAACTGTCGGGGAATGTCTTATGTGAAGGGGCGCAGGGGTTTTGGTTGGATATTAATTATGGGAATTATCCTTATGTGACTTCTAGTACGACTTTGCCTTATGGGGCTTGTGTGCTGGGCTTTCCTATACAGAAAATCAACAATATTATTGGTGCTACGAAGATTTATGATACTAGGTCTGGAGTGGATCCGTTTTTTCCTGAGTCTTTGTTTGATGATGAGACTTTGGCATTGATTGGGAAAGTTGGAGGAGAGATTGGAGTGACGACTGGACGTGCGCGGAAGACGAATTGGTTGAATTTGGATAAACTTATTCAGGCGTGTCAGGTTACAGGTGTATCACATGTGATTATGTCTAAGGTGGATGTCTTGATTTCGGTGGGGGTTTTTAAATTGTTTTATGGGGATGCTTTGTTGGAATTTGAGGATATTGAGATTATGAAGGATTTTATTGTTGAGAAACTATTGGAATCTTGTGAATATTTTAAGGGGGTGTCGTTTTCTGGGACGTTTGAAGGATTATAACATTTTGTATTCAAATGTTATGAAGTCTTCGTAATATACATAGTTAATCAGTTCTATGCTTTCCTGGTTTAAATAGTCGTAATAATTTAAATGGGATTTTTTACCTACATTGTAATTTCGTTTTATTTTGTATCCGAGGTTCTCTAAATCTGAATTCAATGTTTCGGTTTTGATTATATCTATATTTGGTATTATAGTGTTGTTGTATAAGAGGAATTGGATTTGGGGTTTATTGTGATTGTCATATATGTCTTTGTAGATGTATTTTTTGATGGCTTTGTAGGTTTCTTCTTTTGTGGATTTTTGGTGGATCAAATTCCAGTGGAATAAGTCGCTTACTAATCTGGTGTATGGATTCCTTACACAGCTTATGATTTTAAGGTCATCATTGAATGGTATTTTTGATAATCCTTCATAGTCTTTGAGTGTTTGAATCGTTTGATGTTGGAGAGAGACTTTTTGGAGCTCTTTGTTGGGGAAGAGTCTATTGCCATGACCTGAGAATAGGATTTTTTTGTCATTTTGGTCTAAACATATTTCTATTGTACTGCCGCCTGTTTTGGGTATGTGAATATACAGTAAATGTTTGTTTTGGTAATATGGCATGTATATATTTGGTTTGGTTTTTATTTTGTGCGGGTATTCCGCGTTTTCTTGTGCTTTCATTGTTTATGTGGGCTTGGGTTGTGGGATTGGATTTTGAATTTTGGCTGTGGGTTGTGGGCTTGGATTTTGGCTGTGGAGTGTTGGCTTGGATTTTGGCTGTGGAGTGTTGGCTTGGATTTTGAATTTGAATTTTGAATTTGAGTGTGGAGTGTTGGCTTGGATTTTGAATTTTGAATTTGAGTGTTGGATTGGATTTTGAATGTGGAGTGTTGGCTTGGATTTTGAATTTGAGTGTTGGCTTGGATTTTGAATTTGAGTGTGGAGTGTTGGCTTGGATTTTGAATTTGAGTGTGGAGTGTGGAGTGTGGAGTGTGGAGTGTGGAGTGTGGAGTGTGGAGTGTGGAGTGTGGAGTGTTTCCAGCACCATAGTAACTCATGTGAGTTACTATCCTCTTGAATCACATACTGTGATTCAAGATTAATAAGCATTGAATCACAGTATGTATTCAATGCTTATTAATATACTTATCCATAAATGAGTGACATATCTAGTAATGAGTTATATATCAATATATAAGTCATATTGAGGTGGTAGTCATCTGTCTCGTGTTTAAAGTATGCAAAATGTATTGATTTTAGAAGTATCGAAACTAATTAGAAATCTCAAAAAATTGAAACTTTCTGATACCATATATACATAAGGTACAAATCCCTTTGATTATTAATCAATCCCAAGTTTCCCAAGCTATCATGTCTTCTACTACTTTCGCACCAGTTGCCACTGACTCTCAATCTATTCCTAAGATATTGGAAGAAATTGTAGAAACAGTGTCATCGGATAATGAGAGTGAGAAGTCTTCCAAAGTATCAAAATCCAAGTTCGCAGGAAAGTATAACAAGTTCAAATACTTTGCGCATTGGTTCGTAGAGGAGATGAAGTCTAAGGATATCATCACCGCCGAACAAGGCAAAAATATGTTGAGCGAGTTGTGTTTCTATGGTTCTGTTGATCAGCAAAATGCGGTGTATTCCGCCTTCATTGACACAAACCCTAAGTTTAGTGTCACTGCCATCAACAAGTCCATTCGCGAAGAAATCAATCTAACCAAGCCTAAGAAGGCTAAGGAATTAGACGTTGATGCCCCACAAAAAAAGCGCGGACGTAAGAAGAAGCAGATTGAGGATTCTTCTTCTGAGGAAGAGAAGCTTCTGTCTGCTATTGTGGACGCTAAGAATGCCGACTTCGTAGAACCTGTGGTTGAAGCCGAGCTCACCGAGGAGCCTGTGGTTGAAGCCGAGCTCACCGAGGAGCCTGTGGTTGAAGCCAAGGAGCCTGTGGTTGAGCCAGAAATGGAAAGGCCCACAACACCTGTTCTTCCTTGTAAGGTCATCAAAAAGCGCGCTCCAAAAAAAAAGGAAATCACAGTGACTACCGAACAGTTAGCGATTATTGACGGTGCGTTTTCCGAAGATGATGAATTAGATTTAGTTACAGTTGATCTCGGCGAAAATGAATATCAAATCAATGCGCAACATATTCTCTTTGATCTTGACGACAAAGAGGTTGGCAAGATTGAGAATGGTGTGGTTGTTCTGAATTAAATTCAGGTAAGTTAGTAGTTAGTTGTTAGTAGTTAGTATAATTATTGTATAAAAACCTTTTTTATTATATATATATGATCTTTTTCTTTTTTTTATTCTTTTCATATGTCATTGCATATAATGAGACGATTTCACATAAATGCGCTTATTTAGCTCAACTCAATTACTGTGATCAATTTGATGTTTGTGAATCATGTGTCATTGACTTTATAGTTGAGGATTCTGGTTCTATGGCATTACAAGGGTTTGATTTTTTAACGTCTTCTATTTTCACATCCTTTCGGGGGTCAGCCAATACTAGAAATTGGATTGAAGATTTACAAGTCTCTCATATCGCACCATATAATGACTCTAATCTTTTAGTTGAAAAAGGATTTTATAAAAATTATCTATTTATTAAACCTATGTTATTTGAGAACCTTCAACATTTGACTATTATTTACAACACAAATAAGTTACTTATTACAGGTCATTCTCTTGGTTCAGCAGCCTCTACTCTTTTTGCTTTTGATATTGCTCTACAAGATTTTTATGTTATTTCTTTTTTTTATAATTTTGGAAGTCCTAGGGTTGGGAATGAGAACTTTGTTGATTCTTTTAATTCTATTGTTTATGGATTCCGAGTTGTTCATAATAATGATATTGTTACTAATTTACCTCCGAGTAACTTTGGGTACAAGCATATTTCACAGGGTGTATGGTACGATTTTAATAATACTTTATATGAATTTATTGATGAGTATTATTGTAAAAAAGAATGTTCTAGTGAGGATCATTTGAATTATTTGAATATTTCTATGGGGAGTTCTGGATGTTCTTGATTTTAATTCGTTATTGGTATCTCACACCCTCCCAGCGAAGCTGGGAGGTAGAAGAATCCAGAAGGATTCTTGACTACCTATATCTTACTCTTAACCTACAATGGTTACAAGAAAATCATGAATACGATTACATTAATTCAGAATTTTCCAATAAGTCTATTCTTATACAAAAGGTATCTATAGATGGATTTGATTGACTTGATTATGCTTTATCTTCATGTTGGTAATACTTAGAGTCTTAGAGAATCTACAAATGAACTTTGTTTTGGGTTTCCTAAATTTAATATTTGGAAGCTTGAGTTTTTACGACGCATTACATTTCTTGATTTACGACAATAACTTGATTTCTTTCCTGTTTTACGAGTCATTTTGCAACCCTGGGTTCTCTTACATACCGCTGATCTCTTTATTGATTTACACTGGGAATTCTTTCCCTTGTTTCTGTATGATTTTCGCGCTGAACTTGTCGGCATTATACTATCTCATGAGAAAATTTTTTTATCATGAGTCTTTTTATATTCACTTATCCAGAAATGAGTATCATATCCATTTTTCAAATATCTAATAAGTTTATGCTTTCATAACTTTTATTCTTTTTGTATAATTGTTCTGTCAAATAATCTACTGTTAATGATTTCGTATGTAATTGGGTCTCTAAATTTTTTATTATTTTCTTTTGATTTTCTATTAATTCCTTAGAATTAATTACTTCCACATAATAATTCGCTTTATTTGTATTCATTGTTTCTAACCATTTTTTATGTTTCTTTGTTTTCAAATGACTTCCGAATGTTGATTGATTATATATTTTTTCATGACGACTTCCACATACACAATATATTCCATTTTTTATTTGAGGGATTTTATCTATATAATCTCCTTTTTCATTTACTATTGGAGTATATGTATCTGGGATTAACGTTATACTATTCATTTTATATATATATTATGTCTTTTTCATATTCTATTTATATTAATTTTACGCGGCAACGCCGCGTTGTCTAGACTATCATCCACAATATATATTATACTATTTTTCTTTAATAATGAGAACCTAGACTTTAATTCACAATATATTCCTATTATTGATACTTTTATTATTATTGGGTTCTCTTTCTATGAATAAATTTCTGTTATTACGCGGCAAAGCCGCGTTGTCTAGACTATCATCCACAATATATATTGTACTATTTT
>Ga0222719_10004588_pt1 | contig 12111 bp, 14 predicted proteins | sample C33_34DmetaG_FD_165039 | JGI IMG/M metagenome (GOLD analysis project Ga0222719, IMG submission 165039) | Estuarine water microbial communities from San Francisco Bay, California, United States - C33_34D | ecosystem: Environmental > Aquatic > Marine > Unclassified | place: USA: California...
GAGTATTCAAGCGATATTTTTAGGAGCACCTGGAAGTGGTAAGGGAACTCAGGCCAAGAATTTAGTCATGGACCTAAATTTCAACCACGTCTCAACGGGTGATCTTCTTAGGGCCGAAGTTGAAAAAGCAACGGACCTAGGCAAAAGAGTTAGTGATATTATGAGCCGTGGCGCCCTCGTTAGCGATGAGATTGTGTTGGAGTTATTGAAGAATAATTGCGATCTATCAAATGGTGCCTATATATTTGATGGTTTTCCTAGAACGATTGATCAAGCTAAAGCACTTGATGAGGTTGTTCTTAAAGATTTTCCATCAAAGGCCATCTATTTTGATATTAGCCTCGATGTACTTAAAGAGAGGCTTGTAAATAGAAGAACTTGTGGTGACTGTGGGGCCATCTATAATTTAGTCTATAAGTCACCGAAAACAGATGGAAAATGTGATCTTTGTGATGGTCCCTTGGTACATCGTAAAGATGACACAGAGGAAGCAGTAGGGAATAGATTAAATGTCTTCAAGGAGACTATTGATCCTATTTTGGAATATTACGAGCAAAAACAAAGGCTTATTCGAGTTGATGCTGGGCTTAAGCCTTCAGAAATACTAGAAAAAGTTAAGGTGGCGCTCGAGTAAAGATTGGTATATCAGCTTAATCGACTTGCGTTATTAAGCTGATTTTTATATGAAGCTAAGATTGCTAAAAGGTATAAATGGCAGCAGGAAAAGACATCATTGAGATAGAAGGAGAGGTGACAGAGCTTCTTCCTAATACGATGTTCAGAGTAAAACTTCCTAATGGACACAGTATCATTGCCCACATAAGTGGAAAAATGAGAATGCACTTTATTAAGATACTCCCTGGAGACAAAGTGCTTGTGGAAATTAGTAAGTACGATTTAACTAAAGGAAGAATAACCTACAGATCTAAAGGATCTGGTAGTAAACCAAAAAATAATTAAGGTGAGAATAGGTCATGAAAGTAAGATCATCAGTAAAAAAGATCTGTAAAGATTGTAAAATTATTAAGAGGAAAGGTGTAGTCAGAGTTGTCTGTAAACCCAATCCAAAACATAAGCAAAGACAAGGTTAGGAGCAAAAAATGGCAAGAATCCTCGGTGTTGATATACCAAGAAACAAAGTAATGAGAATAGCTCTTCAGTCACTTTATGGCGTTGGACCAGTTGTGGCCCAGGAAGTTCTCACTAAAGCTAATATTGATTTAGATAGAAACTCTAATGATCTTACTGAAGAAGAAACAAATGAGATCAGACAAATTCTTGACTCCGATGCTTACCAAGTAGAAGGGGATCTAAGAAGAGAGGTCGGTCTGAATATTAAAAGATTAAAAGACCTTGGCTGTTATAGAGGTATTCGTCACAGAAGAGGTCTTCCTGTAAGAGGTCAAAGGACACATACAAACGCTAGGACAAGAAAAGGTAAGGCCGTAGCGATTGCAGGTAAGAAATCTATCAAACAAATGAAGTAATAATTTAAGGAAATAATAAAGATGGCAAAGAAAATAGCTGGAAAAAAGAAAGTTAAAAAGAATGTCGCTCATGGTATCTGCCATGTACAGGCGTCATTTAATAACACTATCGTTACTTTTACTGATCCTAAAGGTGAGGCCATTGCTTGGGCAAGTGCTGGTCAACTAGGTTTTAGAGGATCTAAGAAATCAACACCATTTGCTGCTCAGCAAGCTGCTTATGAAGCTGCTAAAAAAGCAGTTGAGCATGGGATGACTTCTTGTGAAGTAAGAGTAAAAGGACCTGGTGCTGGTAGAGAAAATGCTATTAGAGCGGTTATTCAAGCAGGTATGAAATTGTCATCTGTTTCAGATAGAAGTCCAATTCCACATAATGGGTGTAGAGCTCCTAAAAGAAGAAGGGTATAAGATATGGCTAGATATAGAGGATCAGTTTGTAGGCTTTGTAGAAGAGAAGGTGAAAAACTTTTTCTTAAAGGAACCAGATGCTACACAGATAAGTGTGCTATCGAAAGAAGACCTTACCCTCCTGGGCAGCATGGACAGAGAAGAACAAAGATTTCTGACTATGGGGTTCAGTTAAGAGAGAAACAAAAGCTTAAAAGGCTTTATGGTGTTCAAGAAAAGCCAATGAGAAACATCTTTTCTAAAGCTGTTACTATGAAAGGTGTTACTGGTGAGAATCTACTTTCTCTCTTAGAAAGAAGATTTGACAATATTGTTTATAAAACAGGTTTTGCTGCTTCTAGAAAAGAAGCCAGACAGCTTGTGAAGCACTCACACTTCACGATCAACGGGAAAAAAGCGAATATACCTTCGATGATTCTTAAAGCTGGTGATGTGATTGGATTACGAGAAAAGTCTAAATCTTCAGTTAAATTAACTGGAGCTCTAGAGGCTAACAGTATGAGAGAAATCCCTGCTTGGTTAGATGTTGATAAAGGGAAATATATGGCCACGGTAAAAGATCTTCCAAGAAGAAGTGATGTAACTTCTCAAATTGAAGAACACTTGATCGTCGAGCTTTATACAAAGTAATAGTTAAAATTCTGGGGAGAATAAAAATATGGATACTTTTGTTTCAAAAAACTGGACAAATATGATTAGACCGGTGGCCCTTGAGATCGATAACGATGTTGTGACTCGTTCTTATGGTAAGTTCGTTGCAAAGCCTCTTGAAAGGGGATACGGACAAACACTTGGAAACTCTTTAAGAAGAGTTCTTCTTTCTTCTCTCCAGGGTGCTGGGATTGTTGCTGTTCGAATTGATGGGGTTTCTCATGAGTTCGGAACAATTGATAACGTTAAGGAAGAGGTTTCAGAAATCATTCTTAACCTTAAAGAAGTAAGGTTTAAATTGAATGAAAAAGAAGACATGACTCTTGTTCTGGAAAAAACAGGAGAAGGCCCTGTTCTTGCTAAGGATATTCAAGAAAAAAGTAATGTAGAAGTTCTAAACCCTGATCTCGTTATTTGTAACGTCTCTTCTAGTGGATCGATCAGAATGGAAGTTAAAATTGCTAGAGGTAAAGGCTATGTAACGGCCGTTGATAACCAAGAGCAATTTGATCTACCTGTTGGGTGGATATACCTTGATACTCTTTTTTCACCAGTAAATAGAGTTAACTACACTGTGGCCAACTCTAGAGTTGGTAAGAGAACTGACTTCGATAAACTTACTTTAGAGGTTTGGACAAATGCTGGTATTGATCCTCAGGAAGCTGTTGCTTATTCAGCAAAAATTCTTAGAGATCAACTTGCTGTTTTCCTAAACTTTGAAGATGAAGAAGAGATTGCTAAGCTTGAGTCTAAGCCACAAGCAGTTGCGGCACCACAAAACAATGCCCTTTTAAAGCCTGTTTCTGAGCTTGAGCTGTCAGTAAGAAGTGCAAACTGCTTACAAAATGCAAATATTAAATATATTTATGAACTTGTTTCTAAGACCGAAGGTGAAATGCTAAGAACTAAAAACTTCGGTAGAAAGTCTCTTAATGAAATAAAAGAAATTCTTACTAATATGGGACTTGGACTTGGAATGAAAGTTGATAGCATAATGAAAGAAATTAGAGATAATCAAGAAGGCGATAATAACGCTTAATAATTCGGTAGGTATACGAGATGAGACATCAAAAGAAAAAATACAGAATTGGAACAACTCCGGCCCATAGAAGATCACTACTATGTAACCTTGCTACAGAAATTATTGATCATGGGAAAATTAAAACAACTCATACAAAGTGTAAGGCCCTTAAGCCATACGTAGAAAGGCTTGTAACTTTGGCCAAAGAAGATACAGTGGCCAATAGAAGACTTGCATACTCCAGACTTAATAATAATAGATCTGCAGTAACGAAGCTTTTTAATGACATCGCTCCTAAATTTAAAGAGAGAGCAGGTGGGTATACAAGAGTTCTCAAGCTTCCAGAAGGAAGAGTGGGTGACAATGCTCCAATGAGTTATATATCTTTCGTAGATTAATACAATAGAGGCCTTCTTTATGAAGGCCTTTTTTTTACCTATGACTTCATCAACTTCATTTAAACTATTTTTGGCCCTTATCCTTAGCTCAGGCACTCTACTTTATTCTCATTATCACCATAATAAAATGTCCAAATATTTTAATAGTAGTGAAGAGTACGTACTCAAAGAACTTCCTAACTTTCCTTTGATGGAAATTTATTCTAAAAAAGAGGGACTCCTACAGGAATTAATTCCAAATAACTCCAAGGGGGTGTTGGTGCATTTCTGGGGTACATGGTGTGGCCCATGTGAGGAAGAGTTACCAAGTTTTTTAAAGTTATTAGACTCCCAAAAAGAGAATAATCTAGTGGCCATCCTTTTTGCCATTAACGACGAAGAGGCCAAGGTCAAAAAGTTCCTTTCCAAAAAGATAGGTAAGCTACCATCCAATATCCTTGTGGCCGTTGATAACAAGGGACATTCATTACAAAAGTTTGGAACTCTTAAGGTTCCTGAAACCTACGCTTTTAATGAGCAAGGGAAAATGGTCAAAAAATTTGTCGGCCCACAAGATTGGGATTCTCCCTATTTTTCCGACTATTTAGGGACGATCTTTAAAAAAAATCAATAATATTTCTTTAATGAGCTTGTGTAAAAGTCGTTCAAAAAAGTAAGGTTTTAGACCAAAACTGCCGAAAAATCATTCAGCTGCGTCCAATATTTAGTCACAGGGAGAGTTGTCGTGGACTGGAAAGTTTTGGGAAAATTACATGCCATTAAAAAAATGGAAAAGATTATAAGGCAATGGTACGGACTTGAATGTATTTTTGCCGATGCCCAGTATAGGCTTAGGAGCTCACAGGTGGAGAAAGGATATGAATTCATTTCTCACTTCCTAAAAATTCAGCTCGAACTCAATCATGGCCTAGAAATTATTGAACAGGATATAGAAAACATAAGCGACTCTCTAGAAAGTGAAGATGGTGTTCAATTTTTTAACACATTTTTCACACCACTAAAGGCAGTGGGAATAAAGATTGAATCAGAGGGAGAGTTTAGGGGATCTTTTATAGTTTATCCATTCGCCCAAGAATCGATGACTAAAAAGGAAGTCAAAGCAATAGTTGAAAAAATGGTTGAAGCAGGTGCCGATCAAGAAGAGGCCGAGAAGGCCGTAGAAAAAATTCCTCGGCTTGATCAAGACTCATTAACAAGAATTAAAGATTTAGTAGAACTTGTAGGAGAAGAAGTTTCAGAATATGAAAAAGGACTAAGTGATAAGGCCAGAATCATTGAGTCTATGCAGTCTGAACTCTCAGACCGTTACCGTTATCACAATATTATCGGAAAATCTAAGCCGATGCAGAAAGTGTATGCACTACTAGAAAGGATCAAAAACTCAGAAAGTACGGTTTTTATCAACGGTTCTAACGGAACAGGTAAAGAGCTCGTTGCCAAATCTATTCATTATAATTCACCAAGAAAAGATAAACTTTTTTTGGCCATAAATTGTTCGGCCTTTAATGAGAACCTTTTGGACAGTGAACTTTTTGGTCATGTTAAGGGAGCATTTACTGGTGCCATAAAGGATAAGAAAGGTTTTTTTGAAACAGCAGATGGAGGCACACTTTTTTTAGATGAAATCGGTGACACTTCTCCTTCAATGCAAGTAAAGCTATTACGAATTATTCAAGAAGGTACATTCATTCCTGTTGGTGGTACAACACCTAAAAAAGTTAATGTGAGAATTATTTGTGCTACAAATAAAAACCTAAAAGAAATGATGGATAAGGGAGAGTTTAGAGAAGATCTTTTTTATCGTATCAATGTTATTACTCTAAATTTACCAGCTCTTAAAGAAAGAGAAGGGGATGTTGATATTCTTTTAGAGTATTTCTTGAAAAGAAAATGTGAGCAACAAGGTAGTCAAATGAAGAGCTTGGCCAGGGCAACAAAAGAGAGGCTACTTAATTATAATTGGCCAGGCAATGTTAGAGAGCTTGAAAATGAAGTCGAAAGAATGGTTGTCCTTTCAGGAGAAGAAAAAGTCATTCACCCTGACTGTTTAAGCCCTCGTATCTCTGAAGTAAACTTTTCTTCCTTAACTTTTGATGAAGGGATTACAACAAGCGGAAAATTAAAGCCTGCATTAGAACAACTTGAAGCACTTATGATAAAAGAAGGGCTTAAAAGATGTGGCTTTAATAAGTCTAAACTTGCAAAAGAACTGGGAATCAGTAGGGCATCCCTTATTATGAAGGTTGAAAAATACGATTTAGATAAGCGCAGCAAAAAAGCCGCATAGTATTAGGTCAACTTTCCTTTACCGTACCTCTCTAATTTGATATCCACTCCTATATCTCTAATGAGGAGTGAATTATGAATTTACATGGTGAGCCAGGTGGCTTTGACGATGAAATTATGAAGTTTATCCAGGCATTCAAACAAAATTTTAAATTGATAGGAACAGTGATTCTTATTTTAGTCCTGGCCATGACAGTAAAGTCTTCTATGTATACTGTTGATACTGAAGAGGAAGCAATTGTACTTAGGCTTGGACGTTATATAAATACAACGCCTCCAGGATTACACTTAAAAATACCTTTCATTGATAAAGTTGAAAAAATTAAAACGACTATCGTTCATCAAGCAGAGTTTGGGTATAGAACTCAAAATAAGGTTGGAACAAGAACGCTATATAACACTTCAAGCTTTGATGATGAGTCGCTCATGCTAACAGGGGACTTGAACGTCGCCGATGTTGAATGGGTTGTTCAATATAAGATTTCAGATCCTTTTAAATATAGGTTCAAAACAAAAGACCCTGTAAGAAATATTAGAGATATATCCGAGTCTATAATGAGAAGAGTTGTCGGAGATAAACTGGTGACGGAAGTTCTCACTACAGGACGGGTTGAAATTTCTGGAAATGCTAAAGAATGGATGCAAGAACTTGTTGATAAGTATGAGATGGGTATTTCAATACAAACTGTTAAGTTACAAGATGTAAATCCACCTGAGAGTGTTAAAGATTCTTTCAATGAAGTGAATGCCGCTAGACAAGAACAAGAAAAAGTAATTAACCAAGCAGAGCGCCGTTATAACGAGATTATCCCTGAGGCCAAAGGTAAGGCCGATAAGCTTCTTAGCGAAGCAGAAGGTTATGGTAAGGCCAAGGTTAATAAAGCACTTGGGGATGCTAATAAATTCCTTGCTGTACTAAAAGAATATAATCTAGCTCCGGATATTACTAAGAAAAGAATTTACCTAGAAACAATGGAGAAAATTTTCTCTAATCTAAGTGACTTTACGGTGATCGATCCCAAAGTAAAGGGCGTTATCCCTATATTTGGCCAATCAGAAACTAAAAAACTATAGGAATTAAGACATGAATAAAACAATAATTTTAGCATTAATAATTTTAATTGGTCTTGTCACTTTTTCTAACTCTGCTTTTATTGTGGATGAAGGACGTCAAGCCATTATTACAGAGTTTGGTCGACCTATAGGAGAACCTATTACCGAGGCCAATATACATTTTAAGGTGCCTTTTATACAAGACGTAAGGTTTGTCGATAAGAGAGTTCTTAACTGGGATGGATATCCAAATCAAATCCCTACAAAGGATAAGAAATATATTAAAGTAGACACAACAGCTCGTTGGAAAATTATAGATACATTGAAGTTTATTCAAACTGTAAAGAATGAAAATGGGGCCAAAGGTAGACTTGATAGTATTATCGATGGTGCCACTAGAGATGTGGTTTCAAATCATAACCTCGTCGAAGTTGTTCGTAACTCAAATACTATTATTGATAGAGTTGAGGAGATGAAGAAAATTATCAAAGAGGGAAAAGAAGATCTAAATGAAGAAGTTAAGGTTCTCGCAAACATTCATGTAGAAAAAATAAATGTTGGCCGTGAAAAGCTTAGCGAAATGATTGTAAAATCAGCACAAAAAGAATTAAACAACTTTGGTATTGAGCTTATTGATGTACAGCTTAGAAGAATAAGCTATGAAAAAAGTGTTGAGGGCAAAGTTTATGAAAGAATGATCTCAGAAAGGAAAAAAATTGCTCAAAAGATTAGGTCTCTCGGGCAAGGAGAAAAAGCAAAGATTGAAGGAAGGCTTACTCGAGACCTTCAAGAAATTGAATCAAATGCTTATAGAAAGGCCCAGGAAATCAGAGGTAAGCTTGAAGCTAGGGCGATGAAAATATATAACCAGGCCCTTTCTAGAGGGAAAAGTTACTTTGAGTTTTTAAGATCAATGGAAGCTTATGAGAAGGTAGTGACAGATAAAAGTAAGTTTATATTGTCCTCAGACTCGGAATTTCTAAAGTACTTTAAGAAGGCCCCTTAATAATTTCTCGTAAAAGGGGAATTCGGTCTTGACCCCAAGTACTGAATTCTCCCCATACAAAACTGGGAACTCCCCAAAGACCATGGCCTTTAAGTTCCTCTTTATTTTTTATTAAATCTTTTGGCCCCTCATTGTGAAGGGCCTTTATGATTTCGTCTTTTTGCCAACCTAGCGGTGAAAGGACCTTTATAAGATTTGATTCTCTTGTTAAATTTTGACCTTTTGACCAGATGGCCTCAAAGATAAGTTTACAGAATAAAAGTTCTTGTTTTTTTTCTTGTGCTAGACAAAAAAGCTTAAGGACATTAAGTACTCCCTCTCCTAAAGGATCATACACTTTACCAAAGGAAATACCCCTTTTATGGGCCAGTCGAGCAGCATCTTTAAAGATATACATTTTTTTTGATTTGGGGATTTTGAAACCTCGCATGGCCATAGGGAGAAGAGGTTTATACTCAATTTGAATATTAAGATCTTTAATAAGTTTTTCGACTTCATAAATGGCCAAAAAAGAGTAAGGGCTACGAAAACTAAAATAAAATTGAAGAAGAGTACCTGAGATTTTAGGGATTTTGGCCCAGTTTGGTTCTAGAGGTGCTAAAGAGAGTTGTTCTAGTAAGAGGTTAACTCGATCAAGTCCCATGAACCACTGACCTCTATAATAAAACATACCTCCTTGGTAGTGTCCTAATTTATGAAGAAGCTTGTTTCCTTTGGGTTCTCCATGATGAAAGTCATGTGGGTTTAACTCAAGATCATAGGCCTGAGCAAGAATAGAAGCATCTTTTTTTTTATAATCCATCATCCAGCTAGGTAGAGCAGCAGGAGCTACTTCTATAATTTTAGTATCGGGTATTTTCTTTGCTATTTGTAAGGCCAGATGTGAATGAGGATCTATGGGATCATGAAAATATAAAACTTTATTATTACCAACTATCGAATGAAAAAAAATGCTTAATTTCCTTATCCTAGGATGGACAAGGAAATAAGCAAAATAGGGGATTAATGATTTTATTTTATTTACCTTGAAACTGTGGAGTTCTTTTTTCTAAAAAGGCCTTAACCCCTTCTGATTTATCTTTGGTAGTAAAGATAAATCTAAAAGCTTCTCTTTCTAATTCAAGGCCTTTATGAATTTCTAGGCCTTCTCCACTTCTTATAACATCTTTGCATTTAGAAATAATGAGGGGAGACTTCGTCTTGATGATTTTAAATGTTTCCATTGCTCCATTAATCATTTCTTCTTTTGTTGCAAACACCTTTTGCACAAGACCAATATTTTGTGCTTCTTCAATCTTGATATTTCTTCCTGTGTAAATAAGCTCTCTAGATCTAGCAACACCTACGTGACGCATAAGCCTCTGAGTGCCTCCAAAGCCAGGAATAAGCCCTAAGTTGACTTCAGGTTGTCCAAAAAGAGCTTTTTCTGTTGCATATATAAAATCACATGCCATGGCCATCTCGCATCCTCCACCTAATGCAAAACCATTAACACAGGCAATGATTGGAATGGGAGAGGATTCCATGAGTAAAGTAACTTCTTGCCCGAGTAGAGCGAATGCTTTACCTTCTTCTGCGTTCATTTCGTCCATTGCTTGGATGTCGGCACCAGCAATAAAGGCCTTATCTCCGGCCCCAGTTAAAATAATTCCTTTATATTTGTAACTAAAATCACGCTCTATTTCGATGAGAACAACTTTTAATTCGTTGAGAACCTGTTCAGATAAGGCATTGAGCTTATCTGGACGATTTATATTAATAATAAGTATTTCTTCTTTTTCTTCACAAAGAAGGGTTTCAAGATCAGTAAAAATCATATGTTTCTCCTTAATTAAAATAGTGATTAATATTTTGAGCAAGAGGGGCCCATTGAGGGCTATTATCTTTGTCAATTAAAAGGGCCCTAACTCCTTCTTTGAAGTCTGCAGAATCTGAGAAAGTATGGGCCATATGCAGTTCACGTTGGAAAACTTCATCCAGACTTAGTTTCTTTCCTTCAGTTATTTGTTTGAAAATAATTTTAGCTGAAGTAGGAGAGCCTTTGAAAAAGTTTTCTAAAGCGCTATTAATCCATTTGTTGTTTGATTTATAAGTTTTCCAATTCTCAAAAAGAGATTCAAAAGAATCAAAAGAGGTAAGTTTTTTTATTTCTTCACTTAAGGTAATAATTGTTTCGGAAACTAGTTTTGGAGTATGAACTTCGGAAATGAGTCGGTGTATGATATTGTAGTTTTCTTTGTTATTTTCGGTCCATTGAGTGTTTAGAATTTTGTCTTCCAAAGGAGATAATTCTTGTGACGGAATTAGAAAATCTGCTAATTGACAAAACAAAGCATCATTAGAGTTTATTCTTGCTCCTGTAAGACCGAGAAAAAGTCCTAAACGATCAGGCATTTTGTTAAGGAAATATGTCCCACCTACATCAGGAAATAAACCAATAGTAATTTCTGGCATGGCCATGATAGTTGTTTCTGTTACAACTCGATGGCTACATCCATTCATTATTCCTATGCCTCCTCCCATGGTAATTCCGTGGGCCAAACATATGATTGGTTTTTTATATTGATGGATATAATGATCAAGAAAATACTCATGCTTGAAAAACTCTTTAGCAAAATCAGGCGACTTTAACATACTATGATAAAGAGATTTAACATCTCCTCCAGCACAAAAGGCCCTATCTTGAGATGATTTGAAAATAACGGCCTTAATATCCTTATTAAGTTCCCACTCTTGAAGTTTTTCGGTCATCGTTTGAATCATTTCAAGGCTTAGAGAATTAAGCTTTTTAGGTGCATCTAAAATTATGATACCGACCTGGTTGTTTATTTCAGTAATCACATCAAAACTCATATTACTATTCCAATTTGATTGTCATATTCATTTCGTTGGTGTCTGACTCACTAAACCATTTCTCAGTGATAGTTTTGGTCTCAGTGTAAAAGTGAAAAGCTTGCTTTCCGTAAGCATGACAATCACCAAAAAATGATTGCTTCCATCCTGTGAAACTAAAAAATGGTAAAGGAACAGGAATAGGAACATTGATCCCTACCTGTCCAACCTCTATTTGATGCTTAAACAAAGAAGCCGCAGCTCCTTGGCCTGTGAAAATACTAGTACCATTTCCGTAAGGTGAGTTATTAATAAGTTTAATTGCTTCCGTAAGAGTATCAACTTTAAGAAGAATAAGTACCGGACCGAAGACTTCTTCTTGATATATTTCCATATCAACTTTTACATCATCAATTAGAGTCGGACCTACAAAAAAACCTTTATTATTGTTATCTCTACCATCGAGAACTATTTTGGCCCCTTCTTTTTCGGCACCATCAATAAGCTTTTGAATTCTTTGTTTTGAAGCCATAGATATAACAGGGCCATAATCTTTTCCTGCTTTTAGGGATTTCATTTTTTCTTTTAATTCATCAACCCATTGGTTAGCATTTCCAACAAGAACACCAACAGAAATGGCCATACATCTTTGCCCGGCAGCTCCACAGCTAGAGGCGGTTAAGGCATTAAGGGCCTTCTCTTTATTTGCATCGGGCATGATCACTAAATGGTTTTTTGCTCCGGCCAAGACTTGAACTCTTTTAAAGTTCTCAGATGATTTCTTATATATATGCTTTCCTACTTTGGAGCTTCCTACAAAAGAGACGGCCTTTATGTCAGGGTTTTCTAATAAGTAATTTACTTCATCAGCACGACCATGAATGATGTTAAAAACCCCATCAGGAATTCCTGCTCTTTTTAAGAGCTTCGCGAGTATGTTAGGAGTAAGAGGGTCTTGTTCAGAAGGTT
>Ga0222719_10004589_pt1 | contig 12109 bp, 12 predicted proteins | sample C33_34DmetaG_FD_165039 | JGI IMG/M metagenome (GOLD analysis project Ga0222719, IMG submission 165039) | Estuarine water microbial communities from San Francisco Bay, California, United States - C33_34D | ecosystem: Environmental > Aquatic > Marine > Unclassified | place: USA: California...
TTTGAGGTCACTCCGTTTAAGTAACCTAGTTCTGTATTATCAACATTCCCACTACCAATTTTAGTTGCGTTAATAGAATTAACTGCCAAGTTGATTGTGCCAGATGATGTAATTGGACTTCCTGTAACTGTAAATTCGCTTGATCCTGCGTCTGCCACAGAAACACTTGTGACTGTGCCTACGTTTGAAGGTTGAACGATTGTAAAAGTAATATTAACCGAACCTATTGTTCCAGAATTATCAGTTGTGCAAAGATAAATTTCGTCTGCGTTGGCTGTACCTTCTTGAACGATTACTAATTGTCCTGCAAGTTCACTAACAGTATCGTAGTCTGAATTTCTGGTCGCTGTTCCAGAAGCTACTACATCATAAATACCATTCTCTGTTGCATCTGTTTGCGATTTTACGAGTACCTTATTTCCAGTTGCTAATGTAATTCCGTCTATTGTATCGCCATTTTGTAAATCGGCTGTTAAATCAACATTACCTGTTGTTGCAACTCTTGTAATTATTCTTGTTTTTAATCCTGCAACTAAATCATCTACATATGTTTTTGTAGCAACATCACTACCAGATGAAGGTGCGGACATTCCAGTAACAGAGCCACCTGTAATAGCAATACTGTTAGCGTCTTGTGTAGCAACAGTTCCTAAACCTAAGTTTGTTCTTGATGTAGAAGCTGATGCAACATCAGATAAGTTAGATGCTTTTACTAATTTTGCGTCTAGCTGTGTTTGTGCGTCACTTGTTAATCCACCAATATATTGAAATTCGGTATTAGACACAGATCCATCTGCAATTTTAGAACTCGCAATACCTGTCGCAACTTGTGTGTTTCCAACACCTGCTGTTTTAATACTTACTGCTCCAGATGAAACACTAAAGTTGTTTGTATCGAATGATGCTATACCTTTATTTGATACTGTTGCATCTTCTCCAGAATAAGTAATTGTGCCAGAACTTTCAGCAACGTCTAATCCTTCTCCTGCTGCATAAGTAATTGTACCACCAAGAGCAGTTGCAGTTGAAGAAGATCCATCAGTTACAGTTATAGAAGAATTTGTTAAACTTGAATTACCAATATTAGAAAGTGTGTTAGAACTTCCATTAATAGTTTTGTTTGTTAAAGATTGGCTACCGGTTAATGTTGCAACAGTTGAGTCAATTGACATAGTGACATTGTTTCCAGATGCAGCCGAGTCAATACCTGTGCCACCAAGCAAACCTAATGTTTCACTATCAAGATCTATTGCTATGGAAGAAGAGCCATCACTAATGTCTAAATCCTGTGCAGTAACTTGACTGTCTACATAAGCCTTAATACTTTGTTGAGAAGCAACTGCCGTAGCACTATCTGATGACATATCATCTTCATCTTTAAAAGCAGTTCCAGAAATAGCTGTATTTAAAACAGGACTTGTAAGAGTCTTGTTTGTCATTGTTATTGTTCCACTTGTCACAAATGCTTTTACTGATTGCTGTGAAGGAGGAATAATAGCTGAGTCACTACCCATCGCATCTTCATCAACAACAGGTACACTTGGGTTAGTGTATGGAGAGCCTACATAAACATCGACTGTTGAGTCACTTCCAGAAATAGAGCCACTATCAAAAGTAAAATTAATTGTTGTGTTAGTAGAAAACGAGGAAGAAGCAACAATACCATAAATCGTACCTGTATTACTTCCAACTATCTTAACTCGTCTTTTAGCATGATAATCCGAAGTAACGTTTGTTGATGCTACTGTTACCGATGTTGAACTTGCTCTAGTGAACGTACAAGCACCATCTCTATCTCCAACAATAAACCATTCTTTATCATTTAGGTATGTTCTGATATCTGATAGTTCATTTCTAATAGCATTGTTGACGTTAGAAGGTGGCATTCCTTCTGCAATACTAATGCTGTTAATTGATGTATTGTTTGATGATGTTGTGCTGTAATTTGATACTGTCATTTTTTCCTCTAAAATCTATTTAAAAATTCTTGTTGTGCTAACAAAGATGAAACAGGTGCAACTGAGTCTTGAGCAAGACCACCTGCTCCTAACAATGCTCCAGTTGTAATTTTTTGAGCAGGTTTTGAATATGCTCCTGCAGCCATTAATCCACCTGCTGCTAAAGTAGGATCAATAACACCACTTTGACCACCTAGTAGTAATCCCCCTGCTGTTACAAAATCTTTTGTAGCTAATCTATCAGCAGTTCCAGAGTTAGGTATGTTAGTTCCAATTACTTCATCTCCTGTTTGTGCTAAAGTTTGTAGTTTTCCACTACCTGTTGCAAATTGACTTTTTGTTTTTGTTGTATCTGATTTTTTAATTGCATTTAATAATTGTCCAGGACTAAATGTGCCACCAGAAGTAGAAGAAGATATAGAAGCAGTTTGTATAGGCTCAAATAATGAGTAAGCTGTATTAGTATTTTTAAATTGTTGCACTACCTCTGTTGCGTTATCTCTTAATAAAAAATCATCTAAACCAAATATTGTTTTTTCTCCTGCATCATTTATTTGACCTTTTAATATAATATTTAAGGCATTCGCCATTTCAATTTCAGAAGTGCCACCAGTTTTATTATATTGTGTAATTAATTTTTTAATATCTGTTTGTATATTTTGTAATGCTTTACCACTTAACTTTCCATCTTTAACTCTAGCAACAATTATTTCACTTAATTTATTATTAAAGTTGTTATATAATTTACTATCAATATTTCCTTTTAGATTTGTTGATATAGTTGATGCTGTTTCTATTAAATCATCTGCATTATTAATTGACATTTTACCAACGACATCATCATAAGATTTTGATATTTCATTTTTAGCCCATTCAATTGCTTTTCTGCCAGTTAAATTTTTTGGTAAAACTTTTCCAATTGATTTTAAGGCATCATTAATTACTGCTCTATTAAATGAAGTTGTTGATCTATCCATAGCTCCTTGAATCATAGTACCAATAAAAGGAATACTTGTTGATCCTTCTTCTATACTTTTAATTGCTTTGCCAACTAAACCTCCAGAAGTTGCTTGTCCTGGAGTTAAATTAACACCTTTACTTGCTAATTCTGTTGCTTGTGGAGTTGCATTTGGCATAATTTTTTGAACAATAGGACCTGCAACAGCACCTATGGGTGCAGATATACCTGCTGCTATTGCTCTATCTTTTATATTACCTTCTGATGCACCTGCTCCATAAAGACCAGACATAGCACCAGAACGTACAGCAGTTGCTCCTAAAGTTTTTCCAACTCCTAAAACTCCACTAGGTAATGATCCTGCTATTTCTAATCCATAAGCAAAATAAGGACTATTTTTTCTAAATTTATTGATATCAGTTCTTATTTCGTCTTTTAATTCTGTATAAGATTTATCACTATCAATATATGATCTAACAAAAGCTTCTAATTCATCTGCAGTTCCAAAAGTAATACCTTGAGTAAATGCTCTAGCTACATCTCTTGCTATATCGCCAGTAGTTCTTTGTTCTTCTTTATTGGCTGTTTGAGAGCCACTCATTAATGCTCCCATATTATAAAGTTTTCGCTCCTTCTATCATTGCATCATCAACTATTCTAAATTTATTATCTTCTAAATCATAATACAAATCATTCTTTTTTAATTGACCATCTTTGATTGCTTTTGCAAAATCATTATCATTTGCATATTTTTTAAATATCGGTTTATCTTTTGTTTTTTCTTCCATGTGTTGATTAAAACCTTGCAAGTTATAAGCTGTGTTACCATTAGGAAGTTTACGATAAAAATAATTTTCTTTTTCTTGTGCAGCAAACTTCATATGATCTTGCATTAGTTTAAAACTTTTAACGAGAATTCTGTTTGATTGTTCATCTTTTCCTAATCCTGCAGTTGCACTAGCAAATAATTGAGCTTCAAAATCAGAAGTTGCACCAGAGCCAACAACACGCATTCGTGGAACTAAATAATTAGCATAAGCTTCAAACAATTGTTGTTTAGATACTTTTTCAGTAGCATCATCGGAAAGAAAACCTTGTTCAGCTAAAAATTTTCTAATTGGTAAAGTAGATGCAGTTAAAGGACCTGTTTTAAAATCTGGATCATCAACAATACTTTCCATAATTCCTAATCTTGAAATTAATTCAAAATTATTGCTTACAAGTTTTCTAGTGTCTGCAACTTCTCTTGCATCCAATTCAGCCATTGTATCAGCTCCTTTTCCTTGAGCTTCATTAGTTATACTTACATTTGATGCGTTATTTTTTAATAACTCCATAAATTTATCTTGATATTCTGGAGTGCCAGGAATTAAATTAGGAAAAGCATCTTTCATTTGCTTTGCTGTATTACTTATTGCTTGTTGAGGATTTAAATTTTTAAATATTTGACTCTCAATTAATTTTTCTTGTATTTTTGCTTGATCTTTTTGAAATTGAAATTGTTGTTCTTTTAATTTTTGTGCATTTGCTGTTGCTTGTGCTTCATTACTTCGTTGCATTCCTCTTGATAATGCTTGACCAAAACTAACAGGAGTTTTTGAATACCCACTAGCTTCTAATAAACCTTGTGCCATTCCTTTACCTTGTGGAGAAACAAGATAGTTTAATAAATTGTTTTTAAAGTTTGGTGGTGTCTGCATAGGTTTTTTTGTATTACCTACAGGCATTAATCCTTGTGTATTCATCATCTGACCCAAAGAAGTATATCCTGGTGTCATTGATCTTTTTGGTTGTGGCATTACACCTTGTGCGTTCATCATTTTACCAAGTGAAGAAAATCTATTTGGTGTCTGCGTTAAAGCACTATAATTACCTATTGGTTTGTTAAAAGCATTTATCATTCTTTGTTTATTAACCTCTGCATTTCCAATATTTCCAAGAGCAACTTTTGGAATTAAGTTTTTTTTAAATCTGTTATCTAAATCTGTTTCTATAATATCGGCAGGTACTATCTGACCCATCGCATCAACTGTTAATGCTGCCATTATAAAAATCCTCCAAGTAATCCACCACCGATAGCACCTAGACCACCCATGCCAAAGTTTTGACCAAGTTGATAACCTTGCATTGCACCACCAAGTAATCCTGCACCGGTGTTTCTATAAATTGGCTCAGTCTTAGTTGTTGTTTGTGCATAAGGAGATCCAATAGATGCAAGGTACTCTCTTAATTTGTAATATGGTTTTTGTTGTTCAAAATCAAAACGAGTCATAGCATCTTGTATCTTAGCCATTTCCATCGCTTCTCTAGTTTGTCCAACACCACCTAATGCTTGTATGTCTTGATAATCAGCTTGTGCTAATTGAGGAGCAAGTTGTGTTGCTTGGAACATTCTATCTCGTTCTCTGTTGTATTGATCGCCATACACTTGATTTGCAACATTACCTAACTCTTCTGCGAGTACACTTTGGTTAGCTGCACTACCAAGTCTACCTGCTTTAGAAAATTGTGATTGAACACCAGAAGTTACATCTCCTGCTATCTGATTATATAAAGCTGTTGAATATGGATTAGTTGATGGATCTAAATAATTACCTTGTAAAATATTATTTATTTCTGACTGACTAGATGCAAGTAAAGGATTATTAATTGCTCGTGCAGTTGCTAATTGTAAGGCTGTCTCTGTCTCTGGAGAAAAATCAGTATACGTTTGTTGTGGATAGAAGTTTGGTACTGCTGACTCATACAAATCTTGTGCTTGGTCAAATGCTTGTGTCAAATATGGTCGTACAAATTCACTAGGCTCTGCTGATGTAGTTGTCGTGACGTTTGTTGGGTTTGATCCTTTGCTCATAATTCTTTACTCATTAAATATATATTTTGTTTAAATCCTTGTAATTTACGCAACCAACCTTTTCGCCCTGCTACCTCAATAGCTTGACAATAATTGTTCATTGCAAATTCTTCTATTTTGTTTTGGATTGGCTCAAGCCAATTATCCATGTTGTTTCCTCCTGCGAGAACATATCGTAAGATACGTTTGCGTGGATAGTCTGCAACTTCTGTTACAACAGCACTTTCCACTTTATCGTTCTCCCAACTTATAAAAAGTTGAAACTTGTTTCTAAGAATTCCATCTAATACATCTTTTGGCAAGTATGTATCATCAAGAGCCTTATCTATTAATGGCTCAACTTGTTGCCAAATAATATGTAAATCTTCTTTAGGAACTTGTGTAATCATCCAAGAACAACATAACCGAAAGTTTGATCGGCATTTGTTGAACTGGCATGAGTTAAAGTTGCTGTGCCATCGGCTCTTGCAGAAACAAATAAGTTTGCTTTTGCAGTATTGCCATTGGCTGTTGTTGGCATGAATAGTATAATTGAGTTTGCTCCTATTCGTGCATCAGTTAATGTTGTACTCGTAGCACTAGCTGTAAGTGTAACATTTCCTGTTGAGTTTAATTTACCATCTAATGTATTATTTAATACGTTAGTTATTAATCGTATATGTTGTGCTTGGTCAGGCATCGACAAAGGCACATTAAGAAATTGGTTTGTTGCCATTTATCTTTTGCCTTCTGGTTTTGTTTCTACATCAATGCCGGATAAAGTATTAAAGTTTCCAGATACTTTTACACGAAGTCGGTGGTATCTACTTGTAGATCGCATTGGGCAATCTCCACTTGTTTGTGTATCTACTGCTGTTCCAACTGTAACTGCATCTGCTTGAGAAGAACGAGTAATCGGTGTAACCGAAATAGTTGTATCTTCCCCATTTGCATCAACAATTGGTCTAGCATTTATAACTGTACTTCTTCTCTCTTTTGCACCTTCAAACTCTGTTGAGTCTACTTCGGCATCTAAACTTGCACCTAAAAACTTTCCAAACTTTTTGTCAGAGTCAAATGCACCAAGTCCAATAATTCCTTCATCATAAAAAAATGAGTCTAAACTTTTAGGTAATCCATCAAGATCTCCTAAAACATCTAAACTCTCTAATGTTGTAAATGCTTCTTGTGATGCACTATTCATAAAGTGCAATGCTTGACCACTACCTGTAGACCATTTATCTACGTTGAAGTTGTAACATATTAATTTATTATTAACTGTTGATGTTCCTAATGCTCCATCTCCTCTGTATGACCACACTACCATTGAGTTGTTAGGATCAATAGCAGAACAGACACCTTCAAAATTTGATGTCACATCATTTAAAAAAAAATCATCAACACGACCTTTTCCTATTGGTGTTAATTTTTGTCCACCTTCAAGTTTATAAAAACCATCTTGTGCTAAGAAAAATATACTATTACCAAAAGAAGCTACACTCTTTGGAGCAAATGCTCCGATGTTATCAGCTATCTTATTAAACTGAAATATGAGAGGTGTACCAACATAATCCATTCGGTAAATTGCTCTTTCCATGAACACAATACCAAAAGACTCTCCACCAACGATTGCTTGAACTGATCCATGTGTTCCAACAATGTCTTGAAAACCAGACTGTGTTGTTTGGCTAGGTGTCCAGGTTGAACTATCATTAAGTCCAGACCATTTAACTCGTTGGTTGTAAACAGTTGATGACTCCGTTGTATAACCGGCAACAACAAAGTCTCTTATGATGGCAAGATATTTTGCTTTAATACTAACAAGATCAGAAAAAGCACTATCAACACCTTCTTCAAACTTTTGTATATTATCAGCACCATTTGTTGCAATAATGTTTGCTCCAAACTGTGTGAATGCCCAAAAGTCTCTGCTACCTTCTGTTGTACTGTTGTTGTAGCCACCTGCTTTAGATTTATCTTGAAATACAAGTGAACTATCCATTTGGTATAGTTTAGTTGTATCTCCTGCGTAGTTAGTTGATCCACTTGCAGAAAAAGAAGTAAATAAACCAACAGGTGTAGTTCCTAATCCTGTTCCACTTAATGCTACAAAACGAGGAAAAGATTTGTAACCTTTAGCTAATGGAATAACGTTATCGACCTTTATTGCACCATTATTCTGATACGTTGGAAGGTCGGCTTGTAATTGACCGAACTCTATCATACAATCCTACTGGCTGACATCTGCAAAGGAGCAGAGGAAGTTCTACCTCTTTGTGCTGACTCGTTTGCTGTTTTAACTCCTTCTTTATATAATCCTGCCCATACTTGCAGTCTTTCATCTGCCATCAAGAATGGAGAACTTTCACTCAATGCTGCATATAAATACAAATCCGGAAAGTTATTTAAAATATCATTACTTGTATTTGTATCAGATAAAGCAGTTGGTCTTTTAAACATTCCAAGTTCTAAAGTTTGTGCTGCATCTGGCATATTACCTAAATAAATTTTATCAGAAACTATTGTGTAATATGTTGGTGTTCCAGAGCCTTCTCCTTCATTATAGACTCGAAAAAAATCTGGTGGAGTCATGTAAGCTAAGAACTGGTATGGATTAGATTGGTACATAACATATCGCATTTCTAAATAGCCAGTTGGTAACGTATAAGATTGTGTACCAGAAACAGTAGTAATAGATGTATCAACAGCTTCCATTTCACGAACACGCAAATCTCTTGCATGACGAGACTCTGCTAAATCAATAAACGTATCAAGATATGATGTTAAATCCGATCTGTTTAAATAATTTGCAATTTCTGTTTTTAAATTTACGTAGGTGTCTAGTGCCATTATACATTTCCTTGATATACTCTAAAATGTCTGTTGTTTGGATCGTTTAACCATTTTTTAAAACGATCTTTGTCTATGATGCGACCTGCATTAGACATAATTCCTTTTTGTGCTAACTGTTGAACAACAATCAAAGGGATAGATGCTACTTTATACATTTTTGCATCTTGCATTCCTCTAACTTTATACAAATCATTCTTAGCTTCAAACTTGTTGCGTTCTAGTATGGGTTGAACATCCTGGACATCTTCAAAATGGTATTTGTTTTCTGACTCGTCAATGTGCATTTTTGTTTTAATAACATTGGTGTCATTAGGATTATCAATCCAAAGTTTTTTAGACATTATTTTTTCTTTTTACTTTTCTTTGATTTTTTTTTATCTTCATTAAATACTGGAGATTTTTTCATTTTCTTTTTTGCTCTTTTTTTCATTCCACGCATTGTTTTTTCCTCTAGTTAAAAATTAAAAAGGAGGGGTATTAATCCCCTCCTAATCCTTAAACTACAAATAATTATGCAGTTAAGTTGAAAATTCCATAGTTTGCATTTGGAGATCGTGCTGCAAGAGTCCACTCAGTTAAGAGTAGTTTCTTGTCGTTGTCTCCAGAAGATGCTAGATCTTTAGTTTGGAATGGTCTTAGGTAAGATACTTCCCACTTATCCATTTCCAAAATATCAACTCTGTTCGCTTGTTGATGTCTATCTGGTACGAAAGATACTTCGCCAAAGTCAGATACATATACATCGACAGCACCAATAACAGTTTTGTCATCAGCATTTTTGTATAGAGTTGCTACACCAGAAAAAGCAGATGCTAGTTGCTTGTGAGAAGCAGACATTAATACAACGTCTGGATTTCCACCAAGTTCATAACATTTTTTTAAACCTGCTTTTAGTAGTGCTTCTGTGAAAGTTCTATTTGTTCCACCTGCAATTGCAGTTGCACCAGTTCCGGCAGGGGAAGCTGATGGACTACCATTGGTTGAAAAGTTACCTGCACTTGAAGCAGTACCTGCAATGTTTCCACCATACCAAGTTCCAACAGATGCACTCTCTCTTGCAGTACCAGAAGATCCTGCTGCCTTAGCATTCTCTACTCCGATATTTGCAAATTCGATATCTCTCTTCAACTCTTTACCAAGTTTAGCTAATTGGTAAGCAAGTTCGTCTCCTCGACCTGCATTTGTTACTGCTTGGTCAGAGCCAGACACACCTACTGTTTTAGCAGAGATTTGTGTGTAGTTGTTTAGTCTTGTTGTTGCAGCTCTGCTACCTAGTGTGTAGTCATCGCCTTCTTTTTGTGCATTTGCTGCTGCATTTGCTAATCCATCTGTTTGCCACTCGTGTAAAGTTTGAGCCGCAGTTCCAGATGCTGCGTTAGATATAAAAGGTGTTTCAGTTGGTGCTATATTGTAAATAACATCAGCTAGATCTTCTCTTATACCAACACGATCAAAAGTTTCTACTGTATTTGTAGGTACAGCCATAATTAACTCCTATTCGTTTAGGATCATTTCTTTTAACACCGATTGTGCATCACGAATTGATCCAGATTTTTTCAGTTTATTCATTCTGCGATCATAACGTTGTTTGTCATCGGAACTTTGGGTTACATTGGATGCGTTGGAACGAACAATGCGAGGTGCTTTTTTGACTTTATTTTGATTTAACTTTGTTTTACGAAGTTGATTATACTTATAAGCATCTGCTAACAATAAAACTGCACGATGATCTACCATCATAGCAATTTCTTGGTCAGTATAACCACTCTCTTTTGCAAAACTTGTTAAGTTTTTAATAAACTCTGCACCTTTTTCTTTGTCTTTGTAAACTGGTAACTTTTCAGACAAGATTTGACGTTCTTTAGCAATGTACTCGTCATAAACTTTCTTTTGCTCTTGTTGTTGCTCTTGAATGATACGTTGTTGTTCTTGCTGTGCAAGTTGCAACATTTCTTTACGTTTATCGGACTCTGCTTTTTTGCGAACATACTCAGCAGGATCTGTTTCGTATAGTGTTTCCCAATCCACTTGTTCTTCTTTACCCAATTGTGACTGTATTTGTTCCAATTGTTGTGCGTATTGATTGCGAGAATTTTTGACTGCGTCTAACTCTTTCGCTAAGTTATCTTGTAAAGACTCAATGTCTTTACGTTTTTCACTTAACTCCATTGTTTTCTTGGTATAGTCTGACTCCCTAGAGTAGCCTTTTCTTAATTCATCGAGGGTAACTTCTTGTCGTTCTCCATTAATGGTAACTTCATAAAGTGTCTCTTCATTTTCAGAAGTGGCTTCTATGTTATCTACTACTTCATCATCTAAATCTTCTGGTGTAAGTTCAGTAGTATCTTGTTCAAGATTACTTTCCTCAACCTCTGTTTCAGATGTTTGATGCTCTTCGTTCCTTGCAGTCTCGTTGTTTAAAAGGGTAGCGAAAGCATCTGCTGTTTCTTGCGTTGTATAAGTTGGTTTAGAAACAACAGATTCCTGTGAAGGCGTGTCTGCCATTTTATTTCTCCTTATTTGTTAATCTGTTTACTTGCTAGTTTGCCAGTTTCCATTACAGATTGTAGTTGCACCAAAAGGACATTTAACATTTTTTTCATCATGTAAATTCTTTCTCTTCCTTCTGTGTCTCTTACAGGAGAGTTAATCCATTCTTGGTCTAACTCTGCTGAAACTTTTTGTATAGCTTCCACAAATATTTCATCTTCTAATATTTGTTTTGCTCTATGACCTCGTTGTTGTTCTTTTTCTAAATCCATTATTTATCGTAATCTTCCATGTACTGTTGTTGTGCAGCTGTCATTTGTGGTGGTTGTGTAAGAAACGGATTTCCTGTTTGGCTGTAGTTTACAGGTGTACCAGTTCCACTTGGAGATTGACCACCTCCTCTGCCTACTCCGTAAATAACACCAGATTGTGTTGCCTGTCCTACTTGATCTTGAGGATTACCACTTGTAAATGTATATCCTGTGTTGCCTTGATTGTTAGCTATTTGCTGATAGGTGTCTCCGTATACATCAGTCACAGGTTGTCCTTGAACATTTTGAGGTAATGCACTTTCTATTCCACCTGTGTTTGTATTGACGTTTTTGTTACCAATATCAAAGATAGGATTTTGGTTTTTATCAAAGTTACCTGTAAAATAACCTCTTCTTGTTAATTCATCTTTTATAAAATTTTTACGCATTTCATTTTGTTTACCAAACAGTAATTGAAACTGTGAAGGCATAAACATATTACTTAAAGTAACTTCTGTGCCTTTACTTGGAAGATAACCAAGAGGACTATTTTTTAAAAAACCACTTGTCATGTACTCAAGTAATTCTTCATCACTTGCATTTTTCATATCTTCGATAGACATATATTTTCGTTCTTCTGGATCATCTCTATCGTTATCTTGTTGGTAGGATGATTGACCAAATTGTTCTATGGGTTGGCATATACCATCGACTAACATATAACCTGGAGGACAAGGATCTACCGGTGCATCAGTTGGTGGTGTCG
>Ga0222719_10004592_pt1 | contig 12105 bp, 14 predicted proteins | sample C33_34DmetaG_FD_165039 | JGI IMG/M metagenome (GOLD analysis project Ga0222719, IMG submission 165039) | Estuarine water microbial communities from San Francisco Bay, California, United States - C33_34D | ecosystem: Environmental > Aquatic > Marine > Unclassified | place: USA: California...
AGCTTTCATCTTTTCCATCATTTTCTATTTTAACTGCAGCAAGTCTTGCTCTTGCTCTTGTGTCTACTTTATCTGTAGTTGATGAAACTGTAAATGGCCCAAGCGGTGAACCTACTTGTATGTTCGCCGGATAATCTCTTAACTCTAATGTTACTTTTGCATTACCATTTATGTATTTGAAGTCAGGTATAAATCTTCTGACTTTTATAAAATATTCTCCATCTCCCTGAGCATCTAAATCAAAGTCTCCAGACTTAATGTATGCAGGAATAGCATTAATTGTACCATCAGCTAATACTTCATTTGTACCGATCTCATGATTAAATACTCTTGATGCTCCGTTAGACACTCCTTGGATAGTTGGAGTTGTTGGTGCAAGACTAGCAGAAAATTCAGTGGCTATCGGTTCACCAAATACGTGTGCATCTTCGTATGTAGTTCTAGCCAAAGTGCTAGTTGTCCAATTGTTTTCTGCATAATTATACGTGACTAATCTATTTACATAACTTGAGTTAGCTGTTGCATAGAACCAATATATTTCTGAGTACAAGCTATTATGTGATCCAAAAGTAAGTTCAGATCCATTTGCAAAGTTAAAGCCTGGTGCACCATCATTTGTTTGAAACACAAAGTCTTCTACAAGAGAACCTAATGATTTAACTGTTCCATCGAATACAAAGAAACCACCTGAATCCGACATCCAATATACCGCACCATTTGCATAAACAATTGAATGTTGACCAACACAGCCACAGTTAGATCCGACTTGTCTTATACTAAATGTAAAGGGTGGACCTACAAACTGCATTAGATAAGCAGATGTATCAGTAAGTATTAAAATGTAGTCTTTTGCTTTCGCAGCACCTACAATTTTAGTACCGCTATCTATTCTAAAAGACCCTGCTGTATTTGTTGATGTTGCTGTATAATCCGTTAATGATTCTTGATCTGAAAATCTTATAAACATTTTATCTTGTGTAGTTGGTGATCCAATAGTTGTCTCTGTTCCCAATACAATTAAATGTCTATCTCTATCAGATACCATACTCATAACAGATTTAGTAGGAGCTCCAGATAATATAGTTGCTCTCGTTGCTACACCGCTATTTGGATCCCAAGAAAAAGTTTGACCGTTCTTAATAGTTGCAATTAATAATTCACCGTAGTTATCTAATGACCATGAACCAGGATCTAATACAGCGTTTGAAGTTGTTCTTGGTGTACCCCAAGTCGATCCACCCCATAAAGCTGTACCCCATCCAAACCCGTATGCTTGTAACAAAGGACCGACTTTGTAGTAAGGTTTAGTATCAAGTGTTCCATCATTTGTTGCTCCTGTACCCGTCTCAGCAGTAGGCATGATAATTGTAAAGGTAGTTGTAGTAGGAGCTAACTGTACCTCAAATAAAACGTCATCGAAGTCAGTTGCTGTATAAGATGTTTGTCCTCCTGTGAAAGAACCTGCATTTTCAAAAGTTAAGATGTCACCTGGTTCGAGACCGTGAGACGCGGGGCATGTGATTGTAACCGTGGTTGAACCATTCGTAGTAGTAATATCGCAACCTGATTGTGCAAGTGAAGTATCAAAAGGAGTAATGTCATAATAATCATCACCGTCATACACATATAAAATTTTGTTTGTACCAAAAGCTATGTATCTTCTGCCGTCTAAATCAGCCCAACTATGTGAATCTCTTGCAGCTCCAACAAGTCTTTTGTTCATTATCTCTTGCCATCCACCTACTTTTTCAGGCATACCATATCTAAATCTAACAAAATCCCCATCAACCCATTGGTTTTCAGCCCCTGAGTCTGATGCTTGTTTGTTAAATCCTGGTGCAAACTGTACTTTTGTTAATGGCATGACAGTATTATACACTAATACCCTATATCTATAAAGATTAAGCTATTCTAGACAATTTTAGTAATTTATACTATATATACCAGAAAATAGAAAATAAAGAAGATATATTATGTACACCAAAGATGAACAAATTAAATATCTAGAAGAGCAAATTGAAATGGAAAGAGCTGTCAAAAACTCTGAAGTTGGGTTAAATAAACAATTTAAGGAAAGAATTGAAAAACTTGAACTTCATCAGGAGACCTTAATAAAAATTAATGAACAGTATGCAAATATCATAGGTATTTTAAGAGCTAGATTGAAAGACATAGTTACAAAGATTTAATCACAATAGATAATATTTATTACAATTCTAGTATCTTGATCTGTACAATCAACAGCGCAATGTTCTTTATGACTATTAAAAATTAATAACCTATTTTCAACACAATCTACTTTTTTACCATCTTTAAATAAGGTGTATCCATTATTGGTATTAATATAAAAGATTGCACTTTTATAATTTTTAGATTGTATTTCATAGTCCTTATGCATTTTACTTCTGTAGTTAATGTTTTTTTTTAAATTTAAATTAGCTTTTATTCTAACAAAAGCTAAAGCTTTTAATTTCAATAAAACAGGATATAATTGATTCCAATATTTAGACTGTATTGTATAGTCTCTATAAAAAGTATGAGTAAACTGTTTATCCTTATCATCTTCAAACACCCTATATGAATTTAAAAACCACGGAAAATTTGGAGACATAATTTCTTTTTTAAAATTTAAAAAATATTCTTTATCTAAAACATTATCTATTATTTTCATTCACTATTCCAATTGTTGTTGCAATTACAAATCTTTCATTTTTAGAAATACCAGGTTCAGGTCTGTGAGATATATTCGCTGGCCAAACATACCATTGATATTTTTTAACTTTGGGTTTAACAATATTACCATCAATATTATATTCTGTTGTTAATTCTGTATTATGTAAATATAAAGTTGCTCCAATTTCAAAATCATTTTTTATATTTTGTTCATGATGAATATGCCAGTTATTTTTATTTATCACTTGATATTTTTTTGTCATAAAACACCACGCATTGAGATAACTATAATTAAAAGTATTTGTATTTAAATATTTCTTTAACGCATCAAAATATGTTTCTTTTAATTTTATAAATGTATAATGATTATGTAATTCAGACCTATTTTCTTGAAATAAATTTGCATGAGTTTGATTTTTAGGATGAGTACATGCAGAATAAAGTAGACAACATTTGTGTTTTTCAAATATTTTTTTAACTTGTTTTATACAATCTTTATTCCATTTTTCAGAAAGTATATTTTTATAATTATATTCTTTTATCATTTAAAATAATTGTAGTTAAATTCTTTATCTATTTCTATTAATACTCTAGGATCAAATAACCATCCTTTAACATTATTAATGTTTTCTTTTTTACCATGTATTTTAAAATCATCAATACATCGTTTTAAATTAAAACCTTTTTTCAATATTTTACTTGTTTTTTGTTTAGCTTGTTTCCAAAATTTAGTATTAAAAATACTTCCTCCATGATAAAAAAAACATATCATCTCCTCTACTTCTCTTGCTTTTTTAATAATATCATTATTTAATTGCATTTCACTTGTATGATTATTTAAATAGTCAAAAAAATTTCTATTGATACTATCATACAAATATAATGAGTTAGCACTCATGGGTTCAAAAAATAAAGCCTGGTTACCATTTTTTAAAATTCTATTGTTTAAAACTTTGTTACAAAAATAAGATTTAAATTTATATTCTACAGGTTTTTTTATTTTATGTTTAATGACAGATTCAAAATCTTTTAAGGCTTCTTTTTTATTAGTGATAGTATCATTATATAGATAACCATAACTTTGTCTGCTTGTTAAAGGAACTTGAAATATCCAGCCATTCTTAGTTGCAACATGTCCAGTATAATTCCAATTTCCAGATTCATTTACATTGTGTACTAAACAATGATTAAGAGGTAAATCACATAAAGTATATTCATCATATTTTTTAGGAAATCCCCTGCAGTCGATTATAAAATCAAATTCATATTGTTTATTATCTATGTTTAATTTAACTGAATCTATATTGTTATTTATGTTTAATACATTACCTTTTATTTCTTTAAATTTATTTTTATATTTATTTTTTACTTTTTTAAAAATAAAATCTTGTAATTTGTTAGTATTAAAATGAATAGCAATATTTCCACCTATTAAAGGACTATAAAAATATTTATCTCTCCATTGTTTAAAAACAGTAGCAAACTTAAATGTTCCATCTAAATATTTTAAATCAGTTAATAAATTAAAATTTATAGAATTTTGTAAAGCTTTTATAAAAATAGGGTTTGTGCTTTCTCCTATACCTAAAATTGATTTATTAGGATCATGAATATTATAAATATTCCAATCATCATTTAAAAAAGTTAAAAAATGTAAAGTGCTTAATATTCCAGCACTTCCACTTCCTACGATTCCTAATTTATATTTTGATCCAATGACTTTTTTTGTAATCATAAATATCTTCAATCCAACCTTTCTCTGGATGTATATCAAAAGCAATGGTGATTCTATTTATATTGGTTTTAATTGTATCTGTATAGTGAGGTAACCACATCGGAAATAATGTAATTCTTCCTCCTACATTTTTATGGGGCATTACATTTTTTGTAATAGGATCTACATAATAAGTATTAGTATCATCAACATGAATAGAAATATGTCCCGATAAATAACCATATTTGTTGTTTAAAGGAGAATGAGAATGATATTTTAATCTTTCCTTTTTCCTTAAAACATTAGCCCAGCATTGAACATAGATATTTTTTTCTGGTTTAATATTAAGGTTTTTTAAAAAATCATCATGTGCTTTTTTTATATATTTTTTTAGTTTTTCAGACTCTTTCCAATCTAACACATTATATTCTGAAGATCTTCCTGTTAAAGAATGTTTACCAACCCCTGTTCCACTATCACTAGTAAAAGGATGTTTTTTAATTATACTTTTTTCTTTTTTTAAAATTAATTTTTTTAATTGATTAATATATTTTTTATCCTCTATATCATTTTCATATAGAAAATAATTAAAAACAAAACAAAAAGGATTTGTTGGATTTAAAGTTTTAGAAATTTGTATTATTTTACCCATCTAAATTAATTCTAGAATCTCCTGTCCCAAAAGAACCGCTAGGCCAAATATTAAATGCAATACTATATCTATCTTTTTTACTTTTATTTATATCTACTGAATGTTTTAAATAACTAGGAAATATTAATAGTAAGTTTTTTTTAATGGGAAAAGTCCATTTGTGACTATTATGTTCTTCATATTTATTTATAGTGCCATCTATATTCCAAAAAGAAATTAAAGGGTTTTCAAAAGTTATAGAAAAATTTTTATGCTCATCTGGGTAATAAACTCCACTTAACCAAGAATTAGTGTGATGATGACAAAAAGAAAAACAATCATTGGGAATTTTTGTTGACCAACTATTTGTATATTTAAAATTTAAATTTGAATTTAAAATTTGTTTTATATAATCTTGAACATTAGTATTTATTAATTCTCTTAAATCAGAAAAATTATTTAATATAGATAAATCTTTACTAATAAAATTAGTAGCTTGTTTTATATTCAAATGTTTATTTGATTGTATATAATTAACTTTTTTTAAATTTCTTAAAATTTTTTTATTATCTATATTTAAAATATTTCCTACCACTACTGATGGAAATAAGGGACTTATGTATTCAAAGTTCATTCTTATACTTTCCTTTTTTAAAAGAAAACTTATTAGGTAATCCTAAATATATTCTTTCATCATATTCTTGTTTTTTATCTCTTACGTAATGTAAGAAGATTTGAACACAATTTTTTCCTCTTAAAGGTTCTCGCCAATGTTCAATTTCTTCACCTTTATATAATAAACAATCTCCAATATCAAGATTGACTGATACTTTTTTATTTCCATCTTTTAAATAAAACGGCCATTTGGACCCTCCAATAAAAACAGTTGTGGATATGTCACATTGTGGTCTATCTACGTGTGGGTTTAAAACATCTCCTTGTTTATAGTTTCTCAAATAAGAATAAGAATTATATAATTTATGACCAGTTATTTTTTCTATTTTTGATTTAAATATATTTAACAATGAATCAGCAAGTAAATCACCATAACATGCATATGTTTCCGGCACTTGAGCTGTACTACTTTCATAATAACCCCAATCTTTATTATATGGACTTAAATAAGTTTCATTAGATAAAATATCATAACATTTATTTTTTAATAAAATATAATTTTCACAAAGTTTCATTACATCTTTAGAAAAAGCTTTTTTAATTAATTTATATTTTTTATCTTTAAACATTATTTAAACGGCTTTCCTAAAAACCATATTACTAAACTATACCTGATTCCTTGTGTTACAGGTTTTACTTTATGCCATATATAACTTGGAAATACAGCCATAGAACCTTGTTCTTTTATTTCTTTACAAGTTATGATTTTTGGTTTTTTATTAAATGTTCTTTTCTGTTCTTCAAATAAAAGTTCTCCACCTTTATAATTTTTTGAATCTGAAAGTACAACGCTGCAAGATAATTTTCTCATTTTACCATTAACATTTTTATTTTCATGATCTGTGTATGGTCTATCCCAAGCATCTTGATGCCAATTATAAAATTGATCTTTTTTATAAACAGTAAATTGCATGTCTTCAGAATAATCTATGTCAAAATTCCAACCTGAATCCATATTTGCTTTTGATATAAAAGGAACTATTTCATTTCGAATCCATCTATCATTTAAAAAAATGACATTTGAATTTCTAATTTTTTTTAAATCTTTTAATTGTTTTTTTGTAAGTTTATCAGAATTTTTTAAAAACCCAGTAAGAGCCATTTTTTCTTGTTTTTGAAGCGCATGATTAATCACTGCCTCACAAAATTCTTTTTTAAAAATTTTTTTAAACCACCAATATAAATATGGACTGTTCATTGTATTTATAACTTTCTAATTTTTCTATATCAGAAAACAGAAAATAATCAATACTATGGAGTAGGATCAGACCAAGAGTTAGTATCTGAGTTCCAAGTACTTAACTCTTTAACTCCTTTAAAACCTTTCCATTGTTGGTTTGTTTCATTCCAACTTATTACATAACCTTCTGTAATAGAAGGATAAGGAATAGGAGCTTCCCAATCATTATTGCTATTTAATGTCCAACTATCACAAGGTTGTGGAGCAATAAAAATATCTAAATTTGAATTATAGTTGTAACCTTTGCCAGCAGGTTGCTTTCTAAAATCACTTTTAGAATCTTTTGATGTTTGAACCCATTTGTGTCCTTCAGGTATTTTGAATACTTTTTTCATCCAGTTTTCAGCTGCAACAGATTTATCACCACCATGAGCTTCGATAGGTTGAGCATCTACAGTTATAATTTTTACAACTGTGTTTGATTCATTTATTTGTGCAAAATATTTTTTCATAATTATGCTATTTTTAAAGTCCCTGAAACTGTAAATGTACAAACAACGTCACCACCAGGTAAAGTTGTTTTTGTATTGGTTCCTGGAGTTACTGTAACTCTTGCTCCATCAGTACCTGGACATCTTAAAATTATTACTCCATCTCCACCAGATGCTGTATTTCCCGGAATAGGTGAACCACCTGGAGTTTCTTTAGTTCCATCTCCACCTCCAGCTCCACCACCAAGTCCATCGGTACCTGGTAAACCTATTATACCACCTGGAAAACTAACTCTAGCATTTCCGCCGCCTCCAGTTCCTCCGGAGCCTGCATTTCCACCTTGATAAGTAGAAGCACCTCCACCACCTGCATAAGTTACAGGTGAACCTGAAATTGAATTAGCTAAACCTGCGCCGCCGTCACCACCACCACTAGCAACACCATTATTACCTGGGGCGCCAGCTCCGCCGCCACCGCCGCCACCAAAATTTGGTGGGCTATCAGCATTGTTACCTGCTGGATTTCCTTCAGGTGGAGAATATCCTCCTGCGTTTCCAGAACCTCCAACACCATCAAATCCTCCTGAAGATCCTATACCTCCTCCAGAACCTCCTGGCTGTCCAGGGTTTCCTGGCGACGTAGGAAAATCCCCTCCAACAACTGCGGCAGCACCTCCACCGCCTCCGGTTGCATCAATTGTAAAATTATCTCCTACTAAACTAGAATCATTTCCTGGGTTTGCTGAATTTGGACTGTAACTATTTTCTCCTGTGCCTCCTGTACCTATTGTAATTGGGTTTTCACCTCCTACAAGTGTTATAGCTGTTCCACCTGGAAAAGAAGTTCGGTATCCGCCTCCGCCTCCGCCTCCAGCGGCTCCTCCAGAACCTACAGATGCTCCGCCTCCAGCGACTACTAAATATTGAAAATCAATAGGTGGACCAAATCCACCTCCAAAACCAAATCCTTTTCCAGAGCCTGCTGCTCTTGTTCCTAATAAAGGCATCTTTCTATAATCCTCCTATTATGCAAACTGTGTTAGTGCTGCTAATACTGTAAATGTAGCTGCACCTGTTTTTATAACAGTATACGTATAAACGTCAAGTGAGTCAGTGTTTCCACCTGTCGGTGCTGATCCACCTTGCCATTCTGGTGTAACAGATGATCCATCAACTTGTACAGCTGAATTGTAATACGCAGTTCCACCTTGTTTTACGATGTGTGCTACTGTTAATGATTCTCCAGTATCCATAATTGAATCTAATGAATTAGAGCCATCTCCTCTGATATTCAATGTCCAGTTACCTGATGCATCTGTTGTAAAATTCCATACTGCTTGTGTTAAAACATCATAGTTAACTGTTCCTGTAGCAGCCGTTGCTTCAGTTGTAACTTTTTCTGCAACACTTTGAATTTTACCTTGACCATTGAAAGTTGTTCTACCAATACCCTTTGGTGTTAAATTTAAATCAACATTAGTATCACCACCTGTAGCAGATACTTCAGGTGCATTACCTGTTGCTGCATTTGTAATTGTCAGTTCATTTACCGCTGATGCAGTAGTTGCAAATTTAACTTGCTCTAAACCATTTTCATCACCGATAAAGTTTCCATTATCAATTAAAATATTGTTTCCGTTGGCATCTAAATCCCCACCAAGCTGCGGTGTAGAATCTTCCACAACATTTGCTAAAAAGAATACATCGTTTACATTTGTACCATCTGAATAAACTAAAATAGTTTTACCTTCTGGAATTGTAACACCTGTTCCAGAAACAGTTTTAATAGTTAAAGTGTTTCCTGATCTTGTAGTGTTATCTGCAACAATGTAAGTTTTTTCAATTCCATCTGGAACATTAACAACTCTTGTACCCGCTAAAGTTCCTGTTAAAGAAAGAACCATGTTTCTAGCGTTTGATAGAGTTGCGTTAGTCATAGCTAAAGTTACATCTGCTGATGCAACATCAATAGCTTCATAACCTGCAATTGCTTGTTGTACTAAGTTTAAGTTTGTATTTGTTTTATCACCCCATGTACCAGCGTTCTCACCGGTTACCATAAGTTCTAGTTTTAAATCTGTAGAATAACTTGATGCCATAATTTTTATCCTTTATTAATTCTTTAATTTTATTTCTATTACGCTGCCTTGTCAACTACCGTCCAAGTTGGACTTGTTCCAGAGTCTACAAGCTCCCATGCGTTTAATCCTATTATACCTGTAGATGTGGTACTTGTCACTCCTGTAGGCTCAGCTTCTACACTTAAACCTGCTGTTGCACCCTCTAAAGTAAAGGTTAATTCAATACCAGTAGGACTAGCTATTGTAACTGCTTCAGAATTTTCATCTCCAAGCGTAATACTTAATTGTTGACCTGTAACAGTAAGATTTGCATCTGCTTGAATTGAAACTACATTAATTGTTGTGTTTAATTGAACACCTGTTATATCAGTATCAGGAGCAGGATCTACTGTTCCTTCAGACATTGACATAGACATATCAACAGTTGCTTGATTCCATGATTGAGCTCCCCAAGCAACTTCAGCACCCCAACCTGGAGTAAATTCGGAAGTAACATTTACATTAATAGAAATATCTACTTCTGTAACATCGCTTCCACCCCATTCTGTAGTAGTTGCTCCCCATTCATCTTGACCCCAAGTTTCTCGTATGCCTGAATCAACTGATAAACTGTTTCCTGTAACATCAACAAAAGACCAGATACCTTCAGCACCCCATACTTCAACACCCCAATCATCTCTACCCCAACCTTGTTCATTTTGAGCAACGACTGTTCCTAAAGATGCACTTAATTGTACTCCTGATGGCATAACATCTGGTGCAGGATCTACTGTACCTTCTGAAATCGTTAAAGCATTTAATGGGTTTTCATTTAAGAAAACTTCAGTTGCAGTTGTAATACTTACACTTGCTACAGTTGAATTTACTTCCTCACCTGTTTCAACAATTTGTTGACCAATTGCAACTTGAGTAATATATGGTCCACCCCATTCTGTTGATGAAGCATTCCATGCATATTGTCCCCAAGTTTCCTTTTCACCTGAGTTTGATGTTAATTGAAGTCCTGTTAGTGAAACTACGTTTCCACTTTCTCCCCAATTCTCGACGCCCCAAGAATCTGATCCCCATCCTTGATTAGGAAAAGCCTCTGTACCTGATTGAACTGTTACGCTTGGTTGTTGATTACCACCGTAAGAAAAAGATCCCCATGAATAAGATCCATAAGCGGTAAGACCCGCTGACGATACCTGTACTGTAATATCTGCCATCGGGCCTCCCTGTTAAATTATGCGATTCTTAAAATAGCTGACGAACTCGTAAAGTTTGGAAATTGAATTGTAAATGTTCCAGAAGTTGCAGTTTTATCAGCACCAAAATCTAAAACACAAACTGCTTTTTTAGCTTCAGTTGAGTTATAAATTAAAGCACCTCTTGCAGTTAATGTTACACCTGTAAAAGATAAATCATTAAAGTCTGCAATTGCAACACCGCCTGTTGCTAATGAAACTTGTTGGTTAGTTAATACCCCACCACCAGCTGCATATTGTCCAGACGCTGCTACTTCATTTGAAGTAGTGTATGAAGTTGTTGCTGAACTTAAAGTTGCTACTGATGTGTATAAACCTAATTTAAATACGTCGCCACCACTCTCTAAATCATGAACTCCCTCTAGGATTTCTTTTTTAAATGAATTGGCTACTGCTTGTGTGATTGCCATGTTGTTTCTCCTTATTAAAATCTTTAATTATTCGGTGAAGGCGCAGGAATTTTCACTCTTGGCACTCCATCCGTATACTCGTCTCTACGTCTTCTGCCCATTTGCTCTAACGCAAAACTTTGTATAGCTACATTATACTTGTCTGAATAGATTTTGTACATATCCATAGGTCCTTTTAGAAACTCGTATGCATTAACCATAACAGCATTGAATAGAAGATCAGGAGCATTTTTTGACACATAAGTTTCTGTGTTTGTAGCTGATAATTCATCAGGTGAGTAGATATAACTTAACTGGACTTTGTATTTAGCATCTGGAGCTGGAGCCATAATCAATGTAGTCTCTTTCCAATTAGCATAGTATTTTGGAACCCCTGTTGCTCCTGTTGAATTGTATTCGAATATAAAACTTGTGTCTCTTTTTTCTAAGTATTCTTTTGTAGTTGGACTTTGATTAGAATCAAATACCAAAATTGATCTAACAATAATAGAAGTTCTAGTTCCTGTAGTTGCTGGAGAGCTAGGTAAATCTAAATATGGTGAATTTATGTTTAAATTAGCAGTAGCATATTCTCTAGTGTAATCTGCATCTACTTCTCTAAAAATACGAAGTTCTGCATCTCTAATCATACCCTGAATGATAGAATCTGTTAAAACAGTGGATCCAACTTCTGTATAATCTCTAACTTTTTGTAATAATTCAGCGTATGTCATATTATGTAATTGTTATTGTAACACTCCCTACTCTTGCTCCCAACTGTCTCTTGTTATTTTCTTCTAATGGATCTACAGATGGCTGCATACCATTAGATGTAAACTGCCCTGGCCAATATTGTGGATCCAAATAAACTGTTACAGGTGCAGGTCTTTGAGGTCTTGCATTCCATAACGCTACAGGATCTGCCATATGTGGCTTAGGATCTAATTGAGGATGTTTTGCTTCAAATTCAGATGTATGTACCCATGAACCGTTCCATTCTTTTACCATTTCTCTATATGGAAAA
>Ga0222719_10004594_pt1 | contig 12101 bp, 10 predicted proteins | sample C33_34DmetaG_FD_165039 | JGI IMG/M metagenome (GOLD analysis project Ga0222719, IMG submission 165039) | Estuarine water microbial communities from San Francisco Bay, California, United States - C33_34D | ecosystem: Environmental > Aquatic > Marine > Unclassified | place: USA: California...
AAATTGCGCAATCTCTTGAGCTTTAGGGCCTGGCTTCGGATGTGTGCGGAGACCACCCGTCACCGGTCACCGGCCGGGTGAGGTGACACATTTCATAGTTCGTTGTAAGAGAACAATAGCACGTACACGATGCGTGTTCGAGGCAACAGACTAGCAGTTCAGTTCTCCCGTGGATCGTCCGGCCGTGGTCTGCAGACCACAGGTCGGGACCCTGCCCGCTTCTGTTGCCGAGGAGGCGAAACCTCGTCAGACGAAAGAGAATCCGAACGCGATGGCCCACCACAGGGGAACGGCTCAGGACCGAGTCGATATGAACGTACGTGTTTACGCTCGCCGGACCGCGCCCGGAAGACTGCAGACTACACACGGAACGAATCCTCTCGAATCCTCACCCGAACTACCTTAACCCTCCACTCAATTCCTCGATCCACCACTCGCCACAACGCGCAGACGATGAAGATCGAAAGGCAGACGGTGGGGTCAGGCTTCATCGATCACGGTCCGCAGGTACGTGACAAGGTTGACCGTGCGCCAATGGAGCTGCCCCCCACTCATCGAGTCACTCACAGCCTCGCTCATGAATGGCCCACTCAATCGCCCACTGAATCGCCCACTGAATCACCCACTGAATCGCTCACTCGACACCATCCCACCACCCGCTCGACAGGTTCCTTTCCAGGGCAGGCTTGTGATGCAACCTAGCACAGTCCAGGGCTCGGAGACGATTGAATGGGGCGGCTTTCCGACAGCAGGAGCCCAACAGGCTTACCGACAGAGCGGCCCGCCCGTCGGGTACCACCCCGTGCCGGCGCACAGGGCGACCCACGCCCCGCAGCCGATAATGCGTCAGCAAGCCCAGTCACAGCAGCAGAGGCGGGCTCCGCCACAGACCGTGCAGCCACCTCGCCCGGCACCGATCCAGCAGCCGGCCCAGAGCCAGGGCGGTGCCGCGCCGAAACTTTCCAAGGCCCAGAAAGCCAAACTGAGGAAGGCCAAGCGCGAGGGAAAGGTTTGAGAAGATTGAATGTTGATATTCGAGTATACTTGATACGTATCAAGTGAATTCACTGAAATTTGTTCACTGAAATGCGTCTGGTATCGATGCTCTCGTCGACGATACGGCGAATGTCCAGCCGCTATCCTTGCTCGCCGGATGTGCCCGTCCCAGCGTCCGCGAGCAAGAACCTATTCGCTTTCGCATCTCATGCAGACGAGTTGAGAAACTTTCAGAGCAGCGCACGTCGGCCACCCCAGCGGCCCGCATCCACGCACCACCCTCGGAGCTACTCGACGGATCCTATCCTTCCTCCGGCGCCGGCGCTGCCGATCATCATATCCGGCCCGAGCGGCGTCGGCAAAGACGCCGTGATCAAGCAGCTTCAGAGGAAACGGCCTGATATTCACTTTGTGGTCACAGCGACGTCGCGCGCAATGCGCCCAGGTGAGCGGGACGGGGTGGACTACTTCTTTGTCACAAAGGAGCAGTTCGAGCGATGGATCGCCCAGGATCGACTCTTGGAGCACGCCGTGGTGTACGGGGAGTACAAGGGCATCCCAAAGGAGCAGGTGGAAAGCGCGCTGGCGAACGGGTCGGACGTGATACTTCGAGTGGACGTGCAGGGTGCGGCAACGATGAAGCAGCTGCTACCGGAGGCTGTCAGCGTGTTCCTCGTGGCGGAGAGTGAGAAGGAGCTCGTGGATCGACTTGTTGCCAGGAAGACTGAGGAGGGGGATCGGATGCGGACAAGGATTGAGACGGCACGGGAGGAGATGGGCCGGATGCGGGAGTTTGATTACGTGGTCGTGAACAGAGACGGGCAGATGCGGGAGACGGTCGAGAGGATAGAGAGCATCGTGATTGCCGAAAAGAGCCGGACGGGCAGGCTGCTCTAATGTTTTTAGGGGCGATCTTGTACCATACTCTGTGATTTATTCATGATCAATGAACCATATTTAACCCTGTGCCTTCTTCTGCTGGAATTTAACGGCAATGACGGGGATGGCACAGCCGAGGGCCAAGCCTCCGAAGATGCCAAGACCAAACCTGGGGTTGGGGCAGAGCGGAGTGGGTGAGAGGGTGTTCTGGGCAATGATGCAGGATGACACGTGCAAAACGAACTTGAGGCCCTTGTTGGACATGCTTCCGATGTCGTACATGTGCTCGGCGTGCTCGTAGGCCGGGCCACCGTGGCCACCCGCCTTGGCAGAGCTGGCCGTGAAGTTTCGCGAGCGTGCCGTCGTTCCGGCCCGTCGGCCGGCCGAACGCAGAGCTGCAACGATCATGTGGCTGATAATTGTCTGATTAATACTCGAAACGGACCAAATCAACGCACGCTTGTGAAATATTTCCGATTTCGTTCACAAGCCAGCGGTGACTCCTGGGTGAGTGACTACCGAGTGAGCTGGATGAGCTTCTTCTTTCGAGTCTCGTGGAGCGGGTCCTGGATATGGCTCGGAATACAGCGACGAGGTCGATGAAGCATCGGTCGGGGTGGTCACAAACGTTTCCTGATCCATCAGTGCCTGGACAGAGTATCCGCAAGGCGCGCATATTTCTCACCCGTAGAGACAAGAGACCGTTCGATAACTCCGTTTAGGACCCATGAAAAGTCGGTACAACATCTTTCACTGTTTACATGCTACATACTAACCCGTCACTTGGACGCTGCATCATCTCGCTCACTCAACCGAGCATCGAACGCGTCTCCACCGACCAGCTTTGGCTTTCCGTAGTACATTTTGTGTGTTCCGCTAACGAGCACACCTTGTGCTGTGATCATCGCGGCGATAAGCCCCAGTGGCACGACCGCTTCGACCCAGGCAGGGAATACCATGTTCGCTGACTCGAAGGCACCGGCGTGTATTCGGCCGTGTATTCGGCCGTGTATTCAGCCGTGTATTTAGCCGTGTATTCAGCGCTACCGCTCTCGTTCGCGTGTATTACTACTCCCAGGACACTTGCACGCGCCCGGTATTCGATATGTAAGCCTGGCGAGGGAGGAAACGGGGAATCCTTCGGAATAAAAAGAGCCTACAGCACATAGAGCCTCGCTGACGTAGCCCAACGACAGGCAGCCTCGCGGGCCACCATAGTCGCAGTATGGTCGGTATAGATGACCGTACGATGCGGAGCTTCTCCAGGAGGGCTGTGTTCACGGGCAGGGACGAAAATAAGCCCATCCCAGCGCACCTGGACGTTGCCTCCACCCGGGTCAACTCCATCTCGTTTCACCGCGCAGAGGACCTGCTAGTGTCCGCTTCGAACGATGACCTCATCAGGATATACGACACGAATCGAGGGATAGAGTTGAACTCGCTCCAGTCGAAGAAATATGGCGTCGGGAACATCTGCTACACGCACGACCCACAGAGCGTCGTGTATTCCTCCACAAAGGGCTCGATTCATGCCTGGCGGTACCACGATCTGCAGGCAAATAGGTACGTCAAGTACTTCAACGGCCACACTGGCCGGGTGACGGCCCTGCATGTGTCGCCCCTGACGGACGCCGTGCTCTCGGCCAGCGAGGATAAGCAGGTGAGGCTGTGGGATTTGCGCAGCGGGGACTGCGAGGCGGTGCTTACGTCGCCGGGCATACCTACATGTGCTTTTGACGAGCAGGGCTTGGTGTTCTGTGTCGCGGCGGAGACTGGAATCGTCAGGCTGTACGATGCTCGAAAATGGTCGGCTGGGCCATTTGCCTCGTTCGAGGTGGCTCAGGAGAAGGAATCGAACGCCCTTTTTTCCGTGATCCGTTCTTCCTTGGACGGTAAGTCGCTAATGTTGGTGGTGGAGGGGCGAATATACGTGCTGGACGCGTTTACGGGTAAGGTGAAGTGCACGGTAAACACGGGAGTGCCGGATGGAGGGCAGCCGCTGGAGGCAACGCTGACGCCGGATGGCAGGTTCATCCTATCGGGATGCAACGACCGGCACATTCGGGTATGGAGCGCTGATACCGGGAAGGAGGTGGCCGTGTGGCCGCAGGCGTCGGACGTGCCGAGCTGTATCAAGTTCTCCCCGAAGAAGATGCTGGTAGCGTCCGCCAGCCAGGAGGTCAGCCTGTGGATACCGTAACTTTCGTCACTTTGAATTTGAATCACACGCAATGGGTACGTAAGACTATGCTTCGCGATTGCCGCAGTCGAGTCGCCGCCTGCGAGCAAGGCAGCAGAGAGCTTTTCCCGGTCACGAGAATTACAAATTGCCGCGCTTTGCTCCGTTTCCCGCGGCGCTCGGGCACGATGGCGTTTCATAGATGATATTACGATTCCTTGAATGATAGCCTGACTCGCGCTTCCCCTCGTCAATCTGTCGTCGCAGCTGTCATCGAAATCAAATCCCAGGCCGAGTGGGACGCTCAGATGAGCTCCAACCCCGGCAAAGCGGTGCGTTATCTGCTGTCTTCGTGCTGGATCGGCGATAGAGATGTATTGAGATGCACGTCCGTGATGGCGCGACGCGCGCTCGCCCTTGTCTCACCGCCCTGTTCGCTCACTTGCTCGCCGTGCAGATCATCGTCGATTTCTCGGCCACGTGGTGCGGACCGTGCCGCATGATTGGTCCCGAGTTCGTGAAGCTTTCGAACGAATATGAGAACGTAGTGTTCTTGAAGGTCGACGTCGACCAAGTCGAGTCGGTCGCGGCCTCGTGTGGCATCTCCGCCATGCCCACCTTCCAGGTCTTCAAGGACGGAAACAAGGTGGACGAGCTTGTCGGTGCATCCAAAGAGAAACTGCTCGATCTTGTCAAGAAGTACAATTAACCAAAGTCTGTAATTGAGGATTGGTTGAACTGAGCATTAAAGACTCCGCCAGAACTTATCAAAGACGGCGTTCTGCCCCTTGCGTTGGCTTTGCGAGAGGCCCTGCGCAAGATCGATTTCTTGCCGATATTCGGGGTCAGCATGCTCAGATTCCTCGACGATAACAGGAAAGGATGGACCCGTTCGACTCGGCGTCCGGCTGTGCGACGAGCCTCCTGTTCCGACCATCCCGTTCACCTGATCGGGCGCGGCGTAGTCTCCACTGGGGTGAATCCCATTGCCGTTGTTCGAAACAGGGCTCCCGTTCGGCCCAATAAAGTAGGGCCCGCTCACGTCGCTGGCTCCGCTGTAGGTGATGCTTGCCTCGCGCTTTGACCGCCTCCTCTTGCTCTTGCTTTTCTTAGGAGACGGCGCGCCGAGGGCGCATGCCGGGCACACAACCTCCGCCCAGGCGTGTATTATGATGAGAACCCTATTGATCAGGTAGGCAAGAAGCCCGAGACCCTGGATGCTGATGAGCACGATGCAGAACGTGTCCATGGTGCTGAAGCTTTCAGGGCCGACGAACGTAAGACCCAGCAGGATGCCAAAGATGGTGATGTCCAGCACGCATATGAAGTACTCGAGTGCCATCTCGTCCCTTCTCGACAGAGGGACCGAGAAGCGCAAGAAGCACAGATACAGGACGGCCACCCCCAGGCACGACCCAGCCTGGGCTGCCGGCCAGCTGCCCAGACCGCCAATAAGCAGCCCGTATATGCACATTCTGGCCAGAGAGATGATTGTTCCGTACGCTTGATAGTTAGATCTCCGCACGTTGCTCCCGCAGCACCTATAGAGGGGCTTCTCCTCGATGCTCACAACCTTTTTCCGGGACGAGGACCGCCTAGGCTTCATCCCGGACTCTGATATCGTATTAGCCCCGCTTTGAGAAGACGTGTCGGACACAATCGAGCCGGTTCGCCGTAAGGAACCATTCATACTCGGACTCGACGTATCCACCTTCTTCCTCTGGAAGAGAGGTCCGCGGCAGTCCTCAAACAGGGGTCCCCATCTGAAGACAAACTCGTTCTTCTTGGATGGGTCGGTCGGCCTCCACTTGCCGCGGTTTAGACTCATACCCATCCATGTGGCAACGACTCGCTTGTCCCACTTGTTGATTTCGGCCTCATCTGTGTTGGCCCTGCTGCTCAGCAGGTACACGGCCTTCCGCTTCCTGTACACGGCGGCAGCGACGCCGATGAACGCCGCAATCAGGAACAATATGGGATAGAACAACACAACGAGGATGCCGACGAGGACTGGTCCAAGACCCCCACCGCCGGAGAAGAGCTGGGCCCCGGCGAAGGAGAATCCAGTCAGCGAGACCAGTAGGACCATCAGGGCAATCCTTGGCATGTACAAAACTCCTGGCAGCTCTCCCTCGCAGCACTTGACGAACAGATAAGAAACGCAGTTGATGATGAGACCGGCCCCAAGTAGGACGCCGAACCAGAAAGCGGCTCGCTCGATGCGGTCGTAGTAGTTGGTCGACTCAGTCTTCGTGTCGGCAGCCACCTGCACAAGGTACTGGGCTCTGTCTCCCGCGTCCTGGCCGGATATTACGACAACATTTTGTGTCGTCACATTGGATCGGGGATCGCTGAAGGACACAGCCCGGAGGCGCACGTCATCCTGGGTGATCTGCTGGGTCACAGCACTGGTCGGCGGCGAATCCTGCAACAATACCCTGAAAGCTTTTGACTTCGACAAGAGCTTTCGGTTCTTCGGCGTATTGAAGATGTCCTGAAGTGCATTGTTTCCGGGAAGTGTGTTCTTGTCACCACCATTCTTGTTGTTGTTGTTGTTGTTGCCGCCTCCATTCTGGTTCTTGTTGTCTTTGTCCTTGTTGCCGTTATTGTTGTCGTTCTTGTTATCTTTGTCCTTATTGCCATTCTGATTGGCGCCACCGATGCCGCCAGCGTTGATTTGCTCGACAGTAATAGACGGAATGCCGTTCCTATTTGCAGTGCCAGACACGCAGCATGTCCTGTCTCCAAGCTTCTGCCATCCCGATGACCCCTTCAGATAGCACTTGTTATCGACGAACGAAAACGTCCACACAAAGCACTTGGGATCGGACAGGCAGGCATTGCAACACTGCTGAGGATCCGGTGCAGATATTCCTCCGTTGTTCAGGTCGCCGCCAAAAAAGTCCGTATTTTCCAGAACACTGCAGCTGTCCTGTCCCGGAGTCACAGCCACCTGTTCTGCCGGCGGTTCGGTGGGCACAGCGATGGGCGGCGTGACGATCGCCGGAGGTGCGACCGGAGTCTGAACGATTGGCTGGGGCGAAACGGTCTGCGACTGGGCGGGAGAATCCTGGGAGGACGGGGACGACGGAACGGCAACAGGAACGGGAACGGGAACGGCAATTGGGGGCGGCGGTGCTGCTAGACGGGTGTCAGTCGTGAACCCGGAGAAGCTCAGGTCCTTCGCACTGAGAAACACGACGGCCCCTTCCTGGAACAGCATTTTGTTCCCTTCAGTAATGTTTGAGGGAATGCCCTCCGTCTCAGATCCCCAGTTCCATGGAAGTGGAGCCTGAAAGTTGGCCCAGGCAAATACGTCGGTCATCGTCTTGTAATTGGCCGGCATCACCTCCGTGGATATCATGCCCGACAGGTAGAACCTCTGTGCCCACAAGATGAACCCGAGTGCAGCGTACCCGAGGGATCCGGCCGTGGACCACGGCTGCACACTTGAGACAACGAACGAGGTGAACCACGAGGAGAGGATAATCCCCGCGAAAACCGCCGTCAATACGATGGCCGCCTGTTTGTACCCACCATCCCCAGGTTTGTACTGGACTGAGAGTTCAGCTGCGCTGTTCGGGAAGCCAGAATCGTACGTGGTCACGGCCGCCTTGACTGTCACGGTGATGGTCGCGTCGCGGTCTTCATATTCTGGGTAGCAGACCAGGAACACCTCGCCCGTCTCAAAGGCATACAGCACATCAAACCGCGTTGTCCCGGTCACGTTTACCAGTTTGAGCGGGTCGCCCTCTTGGACCCTGCTTCCGAATGCCACATAAAATCCTAGCTTTGTATCCGTCGTCTGAACGTAGCTGCTCGCGAACTGAATGGTGACGTTCGAACTGAGCACATCCGTGGAGGCGCCGCTTCCTGCTGCCTCTGGTACAGACACTTGGTCGCTTGAGAGGCAGTTAGGCGACACCTGGAACGGTATAAGATCTCTCTCACTCTGCAGGGTGCCGTCAAGAGAGTATTTGGACAGGACATCGATCGTAATGTCGAATGGCTGGCAGCCCACAGTCTCTGGAATAGAGGATTCCGAGATCGAAAACGATAGACCAGGATCGGTCCACGTCTCGCCCCGCTTCAGCAGGGGCAGGCCCTTGGTGATGCCGCTTGTGTCAATCTTGAGTTTCGTCGCGTTGGAAGGGACCATATCCGTGAATCGCCCAGCATGGGCGACGACAGTGACGTCCTTGAGAATGACGTCACCGCCCTGATTTCGGAACTCTATCCGCGTGTTATAGTCCGTAAAGAGAGTTCCTCCATCTTTCTTCACGCCGAGCAGCAATGGTGGGTTGCTGCTGTCTAGCTCGGCACTCTGACCGCCGAACGTAATCTGCGTTGGCCTCAGCTGTGCGCCGAGCACCAGGAAAGCCTGGAGGAGCAACAGCACCAGCTGCGCCCCCGCTGCCACCCTTGTAGATCGAAAAATGCTATCTTTGGCCATAATACAGCCGCGATAGTCCCCACAGAAGCGGTCAACTCTGGAGCAAGTAATCTGGATTTGGGCAAAAAACGCGTTCGCCCGTTCTCCCAACTCTCCGCGTGAGGTCGCTCAGATGCACTGCACTGGCCTCAATTGATGTAATACTTTATGTAATTAGTGCATGGGCCTATCATATGGCGTTTTTGCGTGAGATGCTCGAGGGCGCCCAACTGGATCGACCTCGGCAGCGAGCGGAGTTGAGGAGATTGGCCACCGATTGGCCAACCGAAAAATATCACGAATAGGCCCGTGGATTGGTCGGCAACGACGCATCATCTGGCTTACGTACGAGAGGCTCCGAGCCTGAGATAGCCTGCGGTGGTTTCGACTCGCTCTGCATGGCGACCCATATTCTCGAACGAAACGATGTCCGCGTCGTTGTCAGCGAGTTTGGTGCCCACGTTCAAAGCTGGTCCGATGAGAACGGGGATGTGCTTTTCTTGAGCAACAGAGCCGTGTTCGACGGCTCCAAAGCCATCCGAGGAGGCGTGCCAATCTGTTTTCCCTGGTTCGGACCCTACCCACATATGGGGAGTGTACAGTTTTCGGCTCACGGCTTTGCGCGGTTGTCAACATGGAGGACGCTAGAGGTCAGCGAGACAAAGCTAACGCTGGAGCTCACGGAGAAGGATGTTGATAAAGCCTTGCTAGCTGATTTCTCCGACTCCCGCTTCTGCCTGCGATATGTTGTCGACATTGGGGACGACGACCACGGGCTCAAGCTGGGTCTTGTGGTCACGAATACGGGCGAGAAGGAACCACTCCCTCCCATAACCCTTGCACTCCACTCATATTTTCGCGTTGCTCCGGAATCAGTCGAGGTGCGCCTCAATGCCAAGGACGTGAAATACATTGACCAACTCCGCGCGGACGCAGGACTTTTGACGAGCCCCAACGGGGTGTTTGCTCGGTTCGGGGAGGAGGAGGTGGACTTGATCGCCCTTGACGTGCCCACTACCGTCGACATCGCGGACAAGGCGTCGGGCAGGCGCATGCTGGCGATACGGACGCAAGGGCTACCGGATGCTGTTCTCTGGAACCCATACAAAAAGAAAGCAGCTTCAATGAGTGACTTCGGTGACGATGAGTGGAAGTGCATGGTATGTGTAGAGTCTGCCAACATCCAACGCCCGATCGTCCTCGGACCAGGGGAGATATATACGTGTGCAGTGACACTTCACAGGTGAAAAGCGCAGAGGCATGACGACGTCTATCTCTTGTTATATAGTCATCGTATTCTATGTCAAGATATCATGGGCATTGTATCTTGGCAAGCGCTTGCCCCGCAAAGTACCGCACGTCGGCATCCGTGTCAGACTGCTGCAGGCTCTCGAGGCACGGCCGGATCGTGGCCTCCAGCACCTGACCGGCTGCAGCCGTGTGTACTTTGACGAAGGCCTTGGACGCATTGAATCTCACGTTCGGGACGGGATCCTTGGTCGCGGCCTCGACCATCGCCGGAATGATGATTTCGTTGACAGTCCCCTGATCCATGTGTCCCGCGAGGGCAGTCATGGCATGGATGCCAGTGATGCGATACAGATAGTTTGTGCTATCCACGATGGTGCCGAGGAGATGCATGACGATATTCGTCTTTGCCCAGCCGCTGCCGAAGATCCCAGCTAGCTTTTCAAGCGTCTCGATGGCCGCCTCGCGGATTGAGTACACCTTGTCCTGCAGCCACATCAGGCACTGAGGCATCAGTTGGTTCTTCAAAAAATCCTCACCCATCTGCTGGGCAAGGAGGGGAACGTGTGATATGATTGCCATGCGCACGCGCCAGTGCTCGTCCTTCGCCAGCTCCTCGATGGCAGGCATCAGGTTGATCGACAGGACGTCCACACCGATGACCTGGCCGACGCTGTCGAGCTTTCCAATGATCCCGAGTCGCGTCTCCGAATTTTCGTCCTTAAGAAGCTCCAAGAATATCGGCAGTAACTCCTTGGAGGTGACGTCCTTGCCGACCATCGGACACAATTCGGTGACCACGCCCGCTAGTGAGATACGTACGTACTGGCTCGCGTCGTTGGCAAGATCCTGGCATATGGGCACGAGGGTCGCCGTAACGTCCTCCTTCCTCACGAGCTTGGCAAACTTGCTGACGCAAGACGCGGCAACGGCTCTGACCTCCCCCTCAGAGTCCTGCAGCAGGGACACAAAGCTCGGCAAGAGCATCGACTCCACCACCTCCTGCTTCGCCGAGCCGGCGACGTCCGCCAGCTGCAGCGCTGCCTGATGCCGGACCCTCCAGCTTTGATCATCCGCAAAGCGGAGTACGATCGGAACGATCACGTCGTTGACGACATTCGCCTGTCGCCCCTTGCCCAGGACTTTGGCCAGCGCTCCACAGGACTCGACCGAGATGAGCCGCACACTATCCTGATCATCGACGGTGAGCTCTTGAAACACCGGAAGTAGATCCCGCTGCATCACGACCGGCTCTATTACCGTCACAAGCTTGGAAAAAGCCTGGGCAGCCGCCCGCCTGACCATGGGCGTCTCGTCCTTGCTGAGGTCCAGGAACCAACCTCGCACGAGCTTCTTAACCTCCTCATCCTTCTTTGACTTTTCGTACACAAGTGTCAGAAGACCCGTCGCCGACACCCGCGCCGTCCACTCCTGCCTTATCAGGCTGCCCACCACCGGCACGAACTGTGACCTAAAGTCGTCCGTGGCCATCACCTCGCCCACCTCCGCCATCGACTCCGTGGCTTTCGCACGAACCACCGTCTCATCCACGGCGGCCAATGTCTCCAAAATCGGCAGCATGCATTGCGCGTGACGCGGACCCCCAACGACACTCAGAAAGCTTCCATTCAGTTTGCCCGCCAGCGCCAAGAGGATCACGTCATCGTCCTCCTGGTTTTCCATAAGGAACGGCAGGAGCTCTAGCCGTGTACGTTCCTCCCCCAGTGCCAAAGCAATGGACTGCAGCCTCTCGATCGAGTTGAGTCGCAAGGTCACGTCCTCGTTCTTGAGCTCGGCGATGAGCACGGCGATGGGCAGGTCCCCTCCCAGGGGTGCCTTTGTCGGCTCGACCATCATGATTCGCTTTATATATACGTAATATACGTCCCTGTAATCGCCCCACTTGAATACGTGACCGACAGACGCAGGGTGCGATGTGACGACCTCGAGTCGTTGCTAGCTCGCGAATCTCTCTCGCCCTCTCGCCCTTTGCCCTTTGGTCGGGCCCGCAGACTACGTTATGTCTCGCTGTTCCTTGACGGTCGCCGACAACGCGTCACATGCAATATTTTTGCACGAGAAGACGGTCCTTTTCGATTCGTCACATAATTTCGAAGCTGCTGCGGTGGTGGTCCCGCCATGGCCAATCCCCTGCTGCAGGCCGCAATGCGGAAAGAGGCCCTGGCTAGGAAGCGCCGGGAGGAGAAGAAGGCGCGTCGAGAGCAGCAGCCTCTGGAAGATGGAGGTGGTTCGGAGGGAATCGCCGCCAAGGGAGACGGGCCTTCGACATCGGCCGAGGGGCTGCCGGTGAGGACGTCGCGTTGGGAGAACGAAGATGATGGGGGAGAGGGAGCGGGGGTGCGGGAG
>Ga0222719_10004596_pt1 | contig 12097 bp, 9 predicted proteins | sample C33_34DmetaG_FD_165039 | JGI IMG/M metagenome (GOLD analysis project Ga0222719, IMG submission 165039) | Estuarine water microbial communities from San Francisco Bay, California, United States - C33_34D | ecosystem: Environmental > Aquatic > Marine > Unclassified | place: USA: California...
GGACTCAATGAAAGGCTTATTAAATTTGGAGAAGCTGATGGTTTTGATCGTAATTTTTATAAAGATAGATTAGAAAGTGAGTTATCTATAATAATTGATATGGACTACTCAGGATATTTTCTAATTGTTTCAGATATAATCAATTGGTCAAAAGATAATGGAATCCCAGTTGGTCCTGGAAGGGGGTCAGGAGCTGGGTCTTTGGTAGCTTGGAGTTTAGGTATCACAGATTTGGATCCAATCAAGTTTAATTTAGTATTTGAGCGATTCCTAAATCCTCATCGTGTTTCTTTGCCAGATTTTGATATTGATTTTTGTCCAATAAGACGTGATGAGGTAATAGACTATATTAAAAAAAGATATGGAAATGATAAAGTTGCACAGATTATAACATTTGGAAAATTACAGGCTCGGGCTGTAATTAGAGATGTTGGAAGAGTTTTAGAGCTGCCGTATAGTCAAGTTGACAACTTGTGTAGGTTGATACCCAACAATCCGGCTAACCCTATGTCATTGCATGAAGCTGTAAATCAAATTAAAGAAATAAGAAATCTTCGGGAAAATGACGAAACTATTAATAGGTTGTTATTTTTATCGCTTTCTCTTGAGGGACTTTATCGTCACGCTTCAACTCATGCCGCAGGAGTTGTTATTTCAAAAGAAAATCTTAATGAGTGTGTTCCTTTGTATATGGATCAAAAAACTAACTCACTAGTCACACAGTTTAATATGAAATGGGTTGAGCAAGCTGGCTTGGTCAAATTTGATATATTAGGTTTAAAAACACTATCTGTCATTAATGAATGTTGCAAACAACTTGAGTATACAGACGTTAAAGTTGATATAAGTGCCATAAGTCTGGAGGATCAAAATACATTGAAATTATTCAGAGAAGGAAGAACATCAGGCATTTTCCAATTTGAAAGTGCAGGAATGAAAGACCTTTTAATAAAAGCTCAACCTGACAATTTTGAAGACCTAATCGCTCTAATTGCTTTATTTAGACCGGGCCCTATGGAAAATATTCCACAATATTTAACCTCAAAGAAGTCTAAAGATCAAATAGAAGATCTTCATCAACTCATAAACCCAATTATAGCAGATACTTATGGTGTAATAATATATCAGGAACAAGTGATCCAGATTGCACAAAAATTAGCAAATTATAGTCTTGGCGAAGCTGATCTCTTAAGGAGAGCTATGGGAAAGAAGATCAAATCTGAGATGGATGCTCAAAGAGATAAATTTATAAGTGGCTCTCTCTCAAATGGTGTATCAAAAAAGAGGGCTAACTATATTTTTGATTTGGTTGATAAATTTGCTGGTTATGGTTTTAATAAAGCACATTCTGCTGCATATGCTCTGATTGCATTCCAAACAGCATATCTTAAGGCAAATCATCCTTTAGCATTTATGTCAGCACTTTTAACTCTTGATGTTGGTAATATTGACAAAGTTTCTAATATAATTTCAGAAGTAAAAAGGATGAAGATAAATTTATTACCTCCTTCAATAAATGCTTCCTCTCATAATTTTTCTATTGAAGAGAGTTCAATAAGGTTTTCACTTGCGTCAATTAAGAATGTTGGTGCCCAGGCAGTTGAAAATATAATTAATGAGAGGGAGAGAAACGGGTCATTCAGCAATATACAAGATTTTATTACAAGAATTGATAATCATTTTGTAAACAAAAGGGCTTTAGAGGGTTTAATTTTATCTGGAGCTTTTGATGAGCTTGAGCCAAATAGGGCTAAATTACACGAGAATATTGATATTTTGTTATTGGAGTCAAGTCGTTTGACTAAAAAAAGAAATGATGGGCAGTCTGATATCTTTGCAGGTATTGAAGATGAACAAAATGATATTTTTCTTCCAAAAGTAGATGAATGGTCACTAAATAAGAAAATAGCAAGTGAATTTGAATACACTGGATCATATTTATCCGGACATCCTTTGGAAGAATATTCATCGGAATTAGAAAAATACAGCGTGATTAATTACTCTGATTTTCTAAATAATGTCAAAATTAAAAAACATAAGCAGGCTCGTTTGGCCGGTGTTATTCAAAATAGGGTTAATAGAAGAGGTAAAACTGGTAAAATGTATTCATTTATTAAATTATCTGATCGAAGTCAAGAGTTCGAAACGATGTTTTTTTCTGATTTGATTGATAGGTATAACGATGAATTATTTATAGGTAATGTAATCCTAATAAAAGTAGAAGCAGAAACACAAGGTGATGCCATAAGATTAAAGGTAAATGATGTTATAAATCTTAATCCAGATTTAAAACATGACCTAAATAATAATAACCATTATAAAGCAGAAGAGTTGTTTGAAGATGAATTTATAAAAGATAGGTGTACAAAATATACAATCAAAATTGAGAATATTAGTGTTATTGATAGTATCGCTGATAAATTACAATCTGGCAGTGGCACAGACTCCATAAATCTATTATTTTTTGATAAAAATTTAAAAAAAGATGTTAATCTGGCAATTGGAAACAACTACTTACTAGATATTGACACAAAAGAATATTTGAGGAATTTACCTGGAGTAGAAATATACAATAAAGGCTAATTCTTTTGGAAAATCACTTGATATTTTATAAATAAAATCATATAAACAGCAAATAAATACGAACATGGGACATGACTCGGTGTTTCAAGCGTCCCATGGAGAATAACCGAATCAGGAGATTTTAATATGTCATTACCCGATTTCTCATTAAGAGAATTACTTGAAGCTGGCGTGCATTTTGGTCATAAGAAAGAGCGCTGGAATCCAAAGATGGAACCGTTTATCTATGGAAAAAGAAATGGTATCCATATAATTGATTTATCCCAAACAGTGCCATTATTGCATCAAGCACTACTTGCTATTCGTGACGTTGCTGCATCAGGTGGTAGGGTATTATTTGTTGGAACTAAGAGACAGGCATCTGATCATATTGCTGAGTCTGCCAAGAGATCAGCTCAGTACTTCATAAACTATACATGGATGGCTGGCATTCTGACCAATTGGAAGACTGTATCAAATTCAATTAATAGATATAAAGAATTAGAAAAATTAATCTCCAGTGAAAGGGTAAATGCTCTAACTAAAAAAGAAGTTTTAAAACTTACAAGAGAATATAATAAATTAGATAGAGCTATTGGTGGAATAAAAGATATGGGAGGCCTCCCTGATATTCTCTTCGTGATCGACACCAACAAGGAAGCAATTGCGATATTAGAAGCAAACAAATTAGGAATACCTGTAGTAGCAATTCTTGATACGAATTCAACACCTGATAATATTAATTATCCAATTCCAGGAAATGATGATGCTTCAAGAGCTATTGCCCTTTATTGCTCTCTTGTTGAAAAAACAATACTAGATGGCATGGAAGAATCTCTTGCAAAAAGTCCAAATGACTTTGGAGCTTCTGAAAGTCCAACTTCACTCTCAGACATTGATATTCTATCTGAGGCAGAAAATAAAAGTTTAGAACAAGCGCCAACTACAGAAAGTTCTGTTGATGCCAAAGCGGATGATAGTAGTACAGAAAGTGGAGATGTGATTGTCGAAAAGAAGAAAAGAATAATAAAGAAGAAACCTGAAGAAAGTAGTTAAAAAAAATAAAGGAAGATAGATGGTGGAAGTAACAGCCTCACTTGTAAAAGAATTGAGAGAAAAAAGTGGTGCAGGGATGATGGATTGTAAAACTGCACTTACTGAAAACAACGGGGATATTGAATTATCAATTGATTGGTTAAGAGCAAAAGGTATAACGAAAGCTGCAAAAAAATCAGATAGGATTGCTTCTGAGGGATTGATTGGTAATTTAGTTTCGGGTAATAAAGCGACGATTATTGAACTAAATTCTGAAACAGATTTTGTTGCAAGAAATGAGGAATTTCAAAATCTATTGGACGGTTTGTTAGATGTTGCCATTGATAATGATGAAATTATTAATGTCCCTTATAAAGAAACTGGAAGAACTGTTGCAGAAGAAATCAATGAAAAGATTGCGACTATTGGTGAAAATATACAGTTGAGAAGAATAGGACATCTAACTATAGATCAGGGGCATATATTTTCTTACACACATAACGCAGTCAGAGACTCTTTAGGTAAGATTGGCGTATTAGTTGCAATCAAGACTAATCTTGGCAAGGAACAAATTTCTGATATTGGGAAAGGTTTATGTATGCATATAGCTGCATCTAATCCAATTGCACTTTCATCTGATCTTATACCCGCCGATATTATTGAAAAAGAAAAGCAGATTGCAATCGAGCAAGCAAAAGAAAGCGGAAAACCAGAAGCAATTATAGAAAAAATGGTTGACGGAAGGATTAAAAAATTTACTGAAGAAAATGCACTAATGTCTCAAGTGTATGTACTTGATGGAGAAAATAAAGTCTCTAGCTTATTAGAAAATAAGGCAAAAGAAATGAAAGCAGATCTAACTATTAGTAATTTCATAAGAATGCAACTTGGTGATGGGATTGAAAAAAAAGAAGATGATTTTGCAAGTGAAGTTGCCGCTGCAGTCAATAAGACTTAATACTATAAGAGATAATGCCAGTTGATTTAAATAAGGTACTTCTCAAGATATCAGGTGAAATACTATCTGGTGATGAAATCAGTTCTTTTGATACAAATGTACTTTTGAAAATTGCTAATGATATTAAATCCATTCATGAAATGGGTATCAAAGTCGCTATCGTAATTGGTGGTGGAAATATAATTAGAGGCATCAATCACAAAGATCTAAAATTATCCAAAAATGATGCTGACGCAATGGGGATGTTGGCAACTGTAATAAATGGTTTATACTTAAAGAACACGCTTCTTTCTGTGGGTCTAAAGCCAGTTTTATATTCTTCATTTTCAATTGCAGGTATCATAGAAGTTTTTTCCTATGAAGAAGCTGAAGAAAATTTAAATAAAGGTAATATACTAGTTCTTGCTGGCGGTACGGGAAATCCATATTTTACAACCGACACATCTGCAGTATTAAGGGCACTAGAATTAAATTGTGATGCAGTCTTAAAAGGAACGAAAGTTGATGGTGTTTATAATAAAGATCCGAAAAAATATATTGATGCTGAAAAGTTTCAAAATTTATCCTATAATTATATTTTAAAAAATAACCTTAATGTGATGGATATGGCTTCAGTTGCCATTGCTGAAGAAAATGATTTACCAATTATAGTATTTTCCATAATGGAAAAAGGTTCAATGCAAAAAGTTATTAAAAACGAGGGTGAATTTACACTTGTCAGTAATTATGAGGGGGGATTTAATTATGGGAAACGAATTTAATATTGATGATTATTCAAAAAGAATGGATGGGGCAGTGACCTCCTTAAAGAACGAATTTTCTGGACTAAGGACAGGACGTGCATCAGCGAGTCTTCTTGATCCAATAATTGTTGATGTTTATGGTTCTAAAATGCCAATTAATCAAGTTGGTACAATTAGTGTTCCTGACCCAAGAACAATATCAGTTCAGGTCTGGGACAAGGGACAAGCAGAAGCTGTAGATAAGGCAATAAGAGAGTCTGGTTTGGGGTTGAACCCCAATTTGGATGGACAATTAATAAGAGTTCCTATTCCAGAGCTTAATTCTGAAAGACGTGAAGAACTATGTAAGGTAGCAAGTAAATATGCAGAAAATGCTAGAGTTGCAGTTCGCAATGTAAGAAGAGATGGTATGGAGACTTTAAAAAAATTAGAAAAGAATAGTGATCTCAGTCAAGATGATCAAAAGAACCTTAGCAATGAAGTACAAAAAATTACCGACCTCTCAATAAAAATAATTGATGAATTACTTCAAAACAAAACTAAAGAGATCATGAGTATATAAATAAAACAATACATTTATTCTTATGAATTCAAAACTAAATCTTCCCAGACATGTTGCTGTGATTATGGATGGCAATAGAAGGTGGGCCCGCTTAAACAACCTTAGCAATGAAAGTGGTCATAGCAATGGCATTGACACTTTAGTTAATATTGCAAAAATTGCATCTGAAATTGGAATAGAATACCTGACATTTTATAGTTTTAGTAAGGAAAATTGGAACAGGGGTAAAAATGAAATAACATATCTAATGGAGTTGATGGCAAATTTTGAAAGTCAGTATTTAGATAAAATTATCCGAAAAAATATAAAAATAAAAGTTATAGGAGATATTGAGACACTATCAAATGAACAAAAAAACATTATTAATAATGTTGAGCAAAAAACAAAACAAAACGATGGAATGAATCTCATTACAGCTTTTAATTATAGTGGTCGAGATGAATTGGTTAGAGCAATTAGAGAAATTATTAATGAAATTGGTGAGGGAAATCTATTAAGGAAAGACGTTGATGAAAGTACAGTTACCAAATATCTTGATACAAGAGAGATCCCAGATCCAGACCTTATAATTAGAACCGGTGGCGAGAAGAGGATAAGTAATTTTCTAATATGGCAAAGCGTATATTCGGAGTACGTTTTTGTTGATGATTATTGGCCAGATTTTAAACCAGATACATTTATGTGTGCACTAAAAGAATACGCTAACAGAGAACGACGATATGGGGGCGGGATTTAAATATGGAATGCTTATGATGGATATTTCTAATCTTAAGTTAAGGATTTATACCTCTCTAGTTTTATTACCGCTGGTTTTTTTTCCAATATATCTGGGGGGGTGGTATTTTTCTCTTGGGCTTGTTTTTTTTGTAACAGTCTTATTTCATGAATTGATAACAATATCAGATCAGCAGAAAAAAGAAATACTTTCAGTTGTATATTTTTTATACCTTCTACTAATAATCATTTCATGGGACATTATTTGGCCCTTAGTATTTATTTTACTTGTTTTAATGTCATTTGGTTCTTTATGCAATTTACTAATTATAAAAAAAAATAATTTTTGGACTTTTTACTTTCTCAATTATACATTTTTATTTTTTGTCTTTTTTTACTCATTGATGAACAATCAGAGTCAAGGGCAAGCAAAATATGTAATGCTATTTATAATTGGTGTAGCATTATTATCCGATATTGGAGGATATGTTGGTGGTCAACTTATTGGAAAGAAGAAGGCTTTCCCAAAAATTTCACCAAATAAAACAGTTGAAGGTACAATCATTGCTATCTTATTTCCTACTATCATAAATTATTCATTGCTATATTTCTTGAATTACCAAGTTGATAAATCATTACTCATATTCACTCTAGTGTTATTATCATTTGGAGCAATTTTAGGTGATTTATTTGCTTCACTAATTAAAAGAAACTTCGACATTAAGAATGCGAGTAATTTATTACCAGGACATGGAGGATTTTTAGATAGATTTGATAGTGTAATTGGCGTAACAATCACATACACATTCTTAATAAAATTCTATGCGTTATTTGCAATAATATAAGTATGAAAAAAGAATTAACAATTTTGGGATCAACTGGTTCAATAGGGACCACGGCATTATCAATCGAAAACATCAATGAGCATTTCTCAATACATGCACTTGTTGCTGGTAATGATTACAGTTTATTAATTAAACAAGCAATAGAGTTTAAACCAAAATATGCCGTGTTATTTAACGAAGATTATTATGAATATTTAAAATCAAATCTTTTTGGATCTGGGATAAAAATAAAAATAGGACAAGAGGGTGTCATGGATATTACATCTGACACTGTAGATGTTGTGTTATCTGCAATATCTGGATCAGATGGTATATTACCCACTTATAACTGTATAAATAATACTGCAGTCCTTGCTATTGCAAATAAGGAGTCGATTGTCACGGCAGGGAATTTATTATTTGATAAAAATTTAAATAAGTCGACAAAAATACTTCCCGTTGATTCAGAACACAGTGCTTTAAGTAAACTTATAGGGTCAGTAAAAAAAAAGAATATCAGAAAATTAGTAATTACAGCCTCTGGCGGACCTTTTTTAGATAAAAAAAATGACGAACTTGAGTTTGTTAGTGTTGAAGAGTCGCTGAAACATCCAACATGGAAGATGGGGAATAAGATTACAATTGACTCTGCAACCCTTATCAATAAAGGGCTTGAATTAATAGAGGCAACATACTTATTTGGAATTAAGCATGAATTAATTGATATATTAGTTCATCCTGAATCATTAATTCATGGAATTATATCATTAAAAGATGGAACAAGTATGGCCATGATGGCTGATGCAGACATGAGGATTCCAATCAGCAATGCATTATTTACGGAGCTTAACTCACCAAAATATGGTAATCTGTCTCTAGAGAAGGTTGGTAAATTGACATTTAAGTCATTGGATAATGATAAATTCCCATCAGTCAAGCTTGCAAGGCAGGCTCTTGACATTGGTCCAATAGGCGTAATCTCATATAATGCATCTAGTGAAGTAGCTGTTCAAAGCTTTATTTTAGGAAAAATAAAGTTTACAGAAATATTTGGTATAATTGAAAATTCTGTTGCAAATATGCGTAAAAATGTTCACATTCAAAATGTCGATAATATTTTGAGTGTTATGAAGATTAACTCAAAAGCCAAAAATGTAGCTGGGAATCTAGTTAAAGAACTGCTTATAGATAAAGGAAGTAAAGTTGATTAATAATGTTATTATTTATACAATACCTTTTCTCTTTGTCTTGACTACAGTTGTTTTTTTTCATGAGCTAGGACACTTTCTTGTTGCTCGAATTAATAAAGTTGATGTGGAAAGTTTTTCAGTTGGTTTCGGTAAAGAGATATTTGGCTTTTTCGACAAAAAAGGTACGAGATGGAAATTTTGTTGGATTCCACTTGGAGGATATGTAAAATTCATTGATGACGCTGATCCTACAAGCAAAGAAAAAACCTTAAATATTTCAAATAATGGTTTTCATACAAAGTCATTATTTGCAAAGTCTTTAATTGTATCTGCTGGTCCAATTGCCAATTTTATATTAGCTATATTTATCTTTGCTGGATTATATTCATTGAATGGTAAAAGCTATATCTTGCCAATTGTAGAGGCTATAGAACAAGATAGTCCTGCGATGGAAGGGGGCTTGTTAGTTAATGATAAAATTGTTGAAATTGATGGAGAGCAGATAAGGTCATTTAATGATATATCAAATGTCTTGCAGGTAAGAAAAATGGAAACAATCAATTTTGTAATTGACAGAAACAATACTCTAATTACCCTTGAGATAAAACCAGATATAAAATTCAAAGACCCTGATAAACCAATTGACGCTATTTATTATATTGGAATCAGTTCGGGTAGTTTAAAAGAAAATATAATTAATGAAAAATTGCCATTACATCTTTCTTTGAAAGAGGGGATAAATGACACATATAATATTATTTCTTTATCTCTAAATTATATAGGAAATATATTTATAGGGAAAGAATCCTCTAAAAATCTAGGCGGTCCAATTCGTATTGCTCAAATCTCCGGAGAAATCGCACAAAATGGGATACTTCCTTTATTGCATCTTACAGCACTATTGTCTGTAAGTATTGGTCTTATAAATCTATTTCCGATACCTATGCTTGATGGGGGGCATCTATTAATGTATTTTATAGAGGCAATTCGTGGAAAGCAAATGAGCGAGTTATATAATGAAATTTTCCATAGAGTTGGGCTTGGCTTCATTGTTCTATTAATGATATTCGCTTTATGGAATGATTTAAATTTCTTAAATATATTTTAACATTATTAGCTATAATATGATAAATATGTTGATAAATTATAATACGAGATTATGAAGAAACTAATTTTTAACTTTTTTATTCTTTACACTGCAATTTTTGCAGCATTTGATTCTTCAATTGTCCACGCGGACGATCATATTATTAATAAGATTTTTGTAGAAGGCAATAATAGGATTGATGCTGAAACAGTTATAAATTATTCCGGTATTTTATTAGGTGACTCATATAATGAAACACAGGTAGATGCTTCGTTAAAAAAATTATATGAAACGGATTTATTTTCAAATGTTGAAATAAAATATAGCAATTCAATTTTAACAATTGAGGTCTCAGAAAATTACCTAATAAACCAAGTGGTATTTGAAGGTAATAAAAAATTAGATGATCAGTCATTGGAGTCAATTACAAGCCTTAAGCCAAGGTCTACTTTTTCAAATAAGAAATTAGAGGAAGATATTTCAAGGATAATAAATTCTTACAGAGCAGCAGGCAGGTATAGTGTTTATGTGGAGCCCAAAGTAATTAAGCTTGACTTTAACCGAATAAATTTAATTTATGAAATTAATGAGGGGAATGTAACTAGGATTACAGATATTAATTTTATTGGAAACACGAACTTTTCAGATAGAAAATTACGAAATGCCATTGCGAGCAAAAGGTCGACGCTAATAGATAGTGTATGGGGTACTGGCAGATCATATGACAACTTAATTATGGAATATGACAAAGAGCTGTTGGATCAATTCTATAGAAACAATGGATATGTCAATTTTAAAGTCATAAACTCTGTTGCTGAGCTCGATGGTAAAAAAGACTCTTTTATTATGACATTTACAGTTGAAGAGGGTGAAAGATATAATTTCGGTTCAATAAATATTACCAATGAAATAAATTATAGTGAATTAAACAAAATAAGCGATAATATAAAAACTATTTCGGGGGATGTTTATAGTGAAAAAGCTATTCAAACTAGTAATTTGCAAATTGTGGAGTATCTAAGAAATAATGGACTTCCTTTTGTTCAAGTCAATGCAATTGAGAAATTTAATAATATTGATAATACAATAGATATTAATTATGTATTATCAAGTGGACCACGAGTTTATGTTGAAAGAATTGATATTTTAGGTAATCAGCGTACTTTTGACTACGTGATAAGGAGAGAGCTTGTAATTTCAGAAGGGGATCCGCTCAACCAGGAATATATAAATAAATCTATCAGAAACATCAGGAATCTTGGTTTTTTTAATGATGTTAAAGTTAACACAGTACCTGGCTCATCTTTCGATAAGAGGATTTTAAAAATTTCAATATCAGAAGCAAATACTGGCACGCTCCTTTTTGGTGCTGGCTATTCAAGTGCATATGGTGTCCTTGGTACAATAAGTGTTTCTGAATCCAACCTCTTAGGTAAGGGACAAAATATTACTTTAGATCTTTCATATGGCGCTAATCAAAGCCTGACTAATATTAACTTTACAGAACCTAGGTTTCTAGGCACCCCGGTTAGTGCTGGTCTTGATATATATGGAAATCAAACTGATTATACTGAAACATCTGGATATAAAAATAGGCAAATTGGTGCTGGAGTAAGATTTGGTTTTCCTTTGTCTGAGGAGTTAAGATTAAATTTAAAATATAGTAACACAAATAATGAGGTTTATTCAATTCCAGCAAATGCATCAACTGCACTGCAGCAACTTGAAGGTAAAAGAAATATTTCAGAATTGGGGTATAGTTTGATTTATAATACTCTTGATAACAATTTTACCCCTACAAATGGTTTAAAATTAAATATAAGTCAAGATTTTGCTGGACTCGGTGGTGATGTTAAATATTTAAGAAGCGAAGTTTCAGGTGATTACTATATTGATTTTACCAAAGATATTGTTGGTTCTTTATCAATGGATTTAGGTCATATTTTTGGATTTGATAATCAAGATGTAAGGATATCTGATGCCTTTAAGGATCCAGGGTCTATTATGCGTGGTTTTCAGCCTGGTGGAATTAGTCCTCGATTAAAAGCAAGTGTGAATAATTCTAATGAAGAAGCTGTTGGTGGAAATACATATATATCTGCATCAACGGGTATAAAATTTCCGATACCATCACTAACAGAAGAATATGGAATAGGTGCGGGATTACATCTAAATGCTGGTACTCTGTTTGACTCTGATCTTGATGACTCAGACGTGGATGAGTCAAATTCAATAAGAATTTCAGCAGGGGCATCTATATTCTGGGACTCACCAATTGGGCCGTTAAGATTTGATTTCACTGAGGTTATCAATAAAGAAACTTTTGATAGGACTGAGTTTTTTCAATTTTCAGGCGGTACTTCCTTTTAGTTTACGAAATGTATAATTTTATATAGAGGTTTTTTTTTGATGGAGAGAATGT
>Ga0222719_10004598_pt1 | contig 12096 bp, 7 predicted proteins | sample C33_34DmetaG_FD_165039 | JGI IMG/M metagenome (GOLD analysis project Ga0222719, IMG submission 165039) | Estuarine water microbial communities from San Francisco Bay, California, United States - C33_34D | ecosystem: Environmental > Aquatic > Marine > Unclassified | place: USA: California...
GGCCAGATAGCCGAGCAATGGTTAGGCGATATACTCAGCGGTAACACCATAGAGGTGAAAAGAGATTTTGTAGCTTCACGGACAGGGAATGTGTTTGTGGAGTTTTTTTGTAGGAACAAACCTAGTGGTTTAGCGACAACGCAGGCAACACATTGGGCGTTCGTACTTGACGATGAAACTGTGGTACTATTACCAACAGAGAAGCTAAAGACCATAGCTAGGGAAGCGTACAGAAAACGTGGGCCTGTTATGGGTGGAGAAAAGAACTTGAGCAAGGGCGTGTTGATTAGTGTTGAAAGGTTGGTAAATCATGCCATCAGTTGTTGATATTTGTAACGAGTCGCTAGACTTGCTTGGTGCCGCCACCATTACATCCCTTACTCAAAACTCCAAGGAAGCTAGACTTTGCAACCGCAACTTTGAACCTGTGCGTGACGCAGTGTTTCGTGCGCATCCGTGGAACGTGGCTATCACTCGCGCATCACTGCCGCAAGACTCTGCAACTCCTCCATTTGGTTTTACCTACCAGTACACTTTGCCCACTAACCCGTTCTGTTTACGGGTTCTGTCGTTTTGGGATTCATCAATTAACAATGAGGTTGCGGCGTATGATAGCAACACCATGTACAAGATTGAGGGTCGCAAGATACTGTCCAATGAAAGCACTTGCAGCATCATCTATCTAGGCAGAGTTGACGATACAGAACTGTATGATTCCCTACTTACATCTGCAATAGCGCACCGCCTGGCTGCTAAAATTGCCTATGCTATTACAGGTAGTTCAACAATTGCGCAAAGCATGCAGGGTCTTTACGAGTTAAGGCTGCGTGAAGCAAAGTCTGTTGACGCGATGGAAGGCTATCCAGAACAGCCATTGGCTGACACATACATCAATATTAGGTACTAAGCATGGCCCGTGTATCCAGCATAATCACCAATTTCCGCGCTGGTGAGATATCGCCGAAGCTTGAGGGCCGCATTGATTTGCAGAAATACAATGAGGCCGCGCAAACACTTAACAATATGTTGGTGTATCCTTCTGGTGGAGTGACGCGCAGGCCAGGAACATACTTTGCGGGACGCACCAAGGACGGTGGCAAAGTTCGTCTTATCAACTTTGAGTTCAGTGATGAGCAAGCGTATGTGCTTGAGTTCGGGGCTAATTACATCCGGTTCTACAAAGACGGCGGCTTACTTACTAGCAGTTCACAAAGCATCACAGGAATTACACAAGCTAACCCTGCTGTTGTGACGTCTAGTTCACACGGTTTCACAAACGGCGACAGGGTATTGATAAATAGTGTTTCTGGCATGGCCCAGGTAAACAACCGTGAATTTACTGTAGCCAATTCAACAACAAACACGTTTGAGTTGTCAGGCATAGATAGCACTGGCTTTGATGCTTACGTTAGCGGTGGTAGCGTTGCTGAGATAGTTGAGGTCACAACGACATATTCAGTAACAGATGTGTTTGAAATTAACCACGCGCAGTCTGCTGACATTGTTTATCTGGCACACAAAGACCACCCGCCAGCGAAACTTACAAGAACAACAGCAACATCATTCACACTAGAGGACATTGATTTTACAGATGGCCCCTACCTTGATGAGAACGACACGGACACAACGCTATACGCTTCAGCAGCAACAGGTTCAGTAACGCTTACTGCATCAACAGGCATATTTAGCGCATCTGATGTGGGTAGGCTTGTGCGTTTTAGAGAAGTCCTCGAAATTGAACACGATGAGTGGGAGGCAAACACCAGTTACGCCGCAGATGTCACTGTTCGTTTTAACGGGCATGTGTACAAGCAAGTAACAGGCAGCACCCAAACATCAGGCAACACCCCTCCCGTGCATCTGGAGGGTGACGAAACCTACGGCGATATTACTTGGCGTTACGAACACGATGGCTTTGGCGCCGTAAAGATAACAAGCTTTACAAGCCCTACTGTGGTTGTCGGTGACGTACATGAGGATGCTTTTAATAACTCTGTACTCCCTGACCACACTGTTGGGTCTGCTAATGCAACTAAACGCTGGTCATTAGGCGCTTTCGGTGGAGACCAGGGCTACCCAAAGGCACTAGGTTTCTATGAGCAACGGTTGTATTTTGCTGGGACTACAGGCAAGCCGCAGACAATCTTTGGTTCTGTGAGTGCAGACTTTGAGAATCATACACCAGGCACCAACGATGATGACGCGGTAAACCTGACAATTGCGTCCGATAAAGTCAACGTAATAAGGCACTTGCTTCCAGCACGGTTCCTTCAAATCCTGACAACTAGCGCAGAGTTTACTTTGTCAGGCGGCACAGGTTCTACACCCGTTACACCTACCAATGTCAACGTGTTGCGTGAGACAACCTTTGGATGTTCAGAGGTTCGTCCGTTGCGCGCCGGTAACAGCACAATCCTTATTCAGAAGGGCCAGGAAAAGGTTAAAGAGATTACCTTCGACTTGGATACCGATGGGTTGCTTGGCATTGACCTGACCATTTTGGCTGACCACATCCCCCGTGGCGGCCTGATAGACATGGTTTGGCAGCAAGAACCAGAACTTATAGTATGGTTTGTGCATAGTGATGGGCGTCTGATTGGGCTAACATATGACCGTGCCAACGCTGCTGTTGGTTGGCATGACCACGATATTGGCGGTGACGGTATTGTCGAAAGCATAACCGCTATACCAAGCGGTTCAGAAGACACTGTGTATCTATCCGTAAAGCGCACTATTGATGGGGAGACCGTTCGGCACATCGAGTATATGAAGCCAATTGAATTTGGCGGTAATGTGGAAGATGCGTTTTTCTTGGATAGCGGGCTTACATATGACGGTTCGGCAACGCTTACCATTAGTGGGCTAAACCACCTTGAAGGCGAAACTGTCTCTGTACTGGCAGATGGTGCAGCACACGCAGACAAAGTTATAACAAATGGTATAATCACTTTAGACAGACTGTCCTCCAAGGTTCATATTGGTTATGGATATACGTCTACTGTGGAAACATTGCGGTTAGAGGCTGGTGCTGATGATGGTGTCGCCCAAGGAAAGATTAAACGTATCCACGGTGTAACTGCCAGACTATTTAACACTGTCGGCGCTGAACTAGGCCCAGACTTGGATAATCTGGACAGATTGCCGTTCAGAGATAGTAGCATGTCTATGAACCAAGCTGTTCCTTTGTTCACTGGCGATAAAGAAATTTACTTCCCTTCTGGGTACGAGACAGATGCGCGGGTCATTGTAAGGCAGTCACAGCCGCTGCCCATGACTGTCTTAGCAATTATGCGGAGGTCAAACACCTTTGATGCTTAGAATTGTACCATTTAACTCTGGCCTTATTAACAGCATTGAGACTGACTTTGAGTTCCCAGAAAGCATGCGCGCCGCCTTTGACAATGGGCAGCAAGTGGTTGGGTATGCAATTATGGGCGACAAGGATGTTGTTGCTGTTGGAGGCATACATGAAATGTGGCCTGGTGTCGGTGAAGGTTGGGTTGTTTTGTCTAAACACGCCCCAAAATGGAAGCTGTCACTAGCTAGGTATGCTAAGACACTGTTTAGTAGTATACTGGCAACAACGAATTTACATCGTGTGCAAGCCAGTATTCACATGGGCGACCCAGAGGCAATTAGGTTTGCTAGATGGATGGGATTTGAAGATGAGGGTATTATGTATAAATTTGGGCCTGACGGTAGTAACTACTACCGCATGGCAAGGGTGATGTAATGGAAGCATCAACAATGGCACAGGGGGGTTCACTTCTTGGTGGATTCTTAGGCTTTAAAGGTAATCAAGCAGCGGCTAAACAAGCCAAGGCTACTGCCGAGTTTAACGCGCAGATGGCGGAGCAGGAAGCTGTTATCTTAGGGCGGCAAAAGGTTGACGAAGAAGCAACTATGCGGCAGTCCTCAGAAAGATTGATTGCGTCCTCAAGGGTTGCCGCTGCCGCATCAGGCGTTGAGATGTCAGGAACGCCCTTGCAAGTTATAGAGGATTCTTATTTCAATGTTGAACAAGACGCGCTAAAGATACAGTACGCTAGTGACGTACAGCAAGCAGCCAAGGCATCTGAAGCTGCCTTAACCCGTGCAACGGGTCGTGCAAAATCATCCGCCTACAAACTGGCTTCATATCAATCATTGTTAGCTGGCGGTACGCAAGCAGCAACCATAGGCGCGTGAGGTAATAATGCCAAAGATTCCAGTATACGAACAGCAAGTAAAAATGGCATCGGGTTCGCTTGGCCCACGCGCAGGGGCTGGGTTAGAAGCGCCTGGGCAAGCATTGGCTAGTTTTGGGAAGCAAGTTGGTGACACTGCTTTTAAGTACGGAATGATGGAGAAAGAGGCTGAAGTAAGGGCAACCGCAGCCGAATTTGAAGACGGGGTGGTGCAGACCACAACTGAATTTGCGCGCGAAAACAAAGACACCACTGCAACAGCAGCGAAGAAGCGATACAATGACCAGGTGGCCGCCCCTGCGCTACAAAAGCTAGACACTATGGATTTGACCGCCAATCAAAAACGTGATGTCAGGGCGCGTTTACAGCGTCAGCTAACAAAGGGTTCTATAAGCGTACAACAGGCCGCCGCAAATAACGGCAAAATCGTTCGCGGTGGGTTACAGGACAAGAGACTTGCCGCGCTTCAAAAGGATTTTGCGACAACATCAGACCCTGAGTTGAAAGCAATATATATCAACGAGGCTAACAAGCTGATTTCGGAGTCTCAGCTTACTGGCGACAGAATAAGTTACAATGCTAAGTCTTGGCGCAATGGTGCGGTATCCGAAGACGTTGCAACTCGCGTCAATTCAGCTAATTCTAACCAGCATTTCGAGGACGCTAAAAAATCTGTCCGTGAAAATACCGGCTACACCCAAGTTGAAAAAGCACAGCAAGAGGCAATAATCGCTACGAAGCAAGCAGCTTTTATCACTGAACAGAAAAAACGCATAAACGGCGAGGTTTTTGCCGCAATGCTAACTGAAGACGAATTTAATGAAGCGATGAAGCAGGCATCAACGGGTGATATTGTAATTAACCGAGGTGATGAACAGATTGCAATTTCTCTTTCTGGCCTGCCGAATGATGAACGTCTTAACGTTGTAACCTCATTAAGAACGCAGCGGAATATCAAAGTCAGTGAAGAAGAACGTTCCGCTGTTGAATTGCACTCAACTACATTTGCTAGTAAGAGTCCGGCAGCGCTTCAAAGTGATTTAGATGATTTACGCGCTGGTACAGGTTTTGCTGAAGGCATGAGTTTAAGGGTGCGAACATCCCTTGAAAGTATAGTTAGCACACAAATTAAAGACCGTGTGCCGATGGTTACGTCACAAATAGCCAGCAACACAGCGGCTATAAAGTCACGACTAAGCTTGTCTAACGGTGTTCCTGACGAAACCACTACTGATGATATTCAAGAAACTATAGAGCTTTACAATTCCCTAGGGGATAAAGCTGGCGCAACCGCATTTGCGGCAGAAGTAGAAGGCATTTCGTCTGCTGGCGCTTTGTATTCTTCGGTAAAGTATAAGTCTGATGCTGCCATACTAAACGCTGGGTTGGCATTAAAACAAGAGATAGTTAGAGAAGGTGCGACTGTAGAGGAAATAAACAAGGCACAAGCGACCCTCACTGCGTTTAATGCTATGGTTGCCAATAGACAGGAAAAAATAAAGAACGACCCTGTTGATTTCCTACAATCTGCAAACAGGGGTGATTTACGCGACCAAGAAGCAACATTGACGCCAAAGCAACTTATAGAAAAACAAGTTGCTATGAACATCCCTGATGGCGACATACGCATATTATCCAACGCCCAAGTTACAGCCTTTCAAACTCAGTATAAGGGGTTGACGACTTATGCAGATAAGTCTGATTACGCTGTTGGTTTTTTAGCAGATTATAATCCCGATGACCAAAACAGGATTATGCGCAATTTGATAAAGTCAGATGCCATCACTCTTGTGGACTCTATGATTATTGCTAATCCAGGCAACGCAGCAATGTTTGCTGTAGATGCTGGGAACAACCCAGAGAGTGCAAAGGCTATATCGGCTTTGTTCACACCAACCGAACGCAAGGATGTGGCGGCTTTGGTTGCTGCTAAAAATACAGACTACACTGGCAGTGTTATAGGTGGGCAGATAGAGGGTATGGTTAGCCGAGGCGCTACAGCGGCCCGCATGCTTCATGCTACCACTATGAACTCGATTATAACAAATACCGCCCTTTATTATAAATCAGTAGACACAAATATAAGCGATGATGACGCAGTGGAAAAAGCAATTGGCACCGTTGTAAATAGCCAGTTTTCCTTTGGTAATGTGAATGGAAAGCCATTACGTTTCCCAAGTGGCATGGCTTCTGACGCTGCTGAAATATCTAAAAAGCTAGAAAGTTCTTTATCTAACACCAAGTACCTGGGTTCTGTTGTAGATGTCCCAGCCGACTCACCGTTTAGCAGAAAGCTTCCGCCAGACCAAGCTGAACAGGCGTATGCTTCTGAATTAGCTAACTCAGGGTATTGGGTGACTACATCAGACAACCAAGGCGCTTATCTAGTAGACCAGAATGGTAACATGGTTCCAAGAAAGGCACCGATTGATGGATTTGACGGTGCAGCAATTACTCCATCAGATATGTTCGTTATGGTTAAGTTTGCTGACGTTAAGTCCACTGTTGACGAAATCAACATTCTCAAAGAAGCGCGTCCAGTTATAGGGTTTGACAGAATATCAGCCACCGCAGAAATTTCGCTAAAAGAAAAAAGGCCGATATTCTAATGGTTGACATGTATATTCCAGAGCAGAGTTTTGATAGGGCATCGCATGATAGCTACTACAGTAACTCTAAGGTAGGCACGTTAGATGTGCTTGGCGCAACTTTGGATGACACCCTTTACTACAATCCTGGCGCCGCGGCAAATAGATTCCTAGAACAGTATGACAGGACTGCCAAGTCGGGAAAGGTGCTGACCCCAGAGGAGTGGGCAGAGAGCCAGTTTTATCGTGAAGGTATCACAGTTGATGACACAGGTATTACTGAAGGTTTAGCCAAGATAATGGCAGACCGTAGTGATAAACGTGCAATTATAAACTCCACACTTTCGAGGTCAAAGGGTGGTTTTGGCTTAATGGCAGCGCAGTTTGGTGTCGGGTTTGCCGGTTCTTTAGTTGACCCACTCAATGTGGCAAGTGGTTTTATACCCGCCCTTGGCGCGGCAAGGATGGCGACAATGACCGCCAGGATGACGGCCAAGTATGGCAAGACTGGTGGTAGACTTGCTGCTGGTGCCATAAACGGCACTGCTGGCGCAGCTATACTAGAACCATTGATTCTTGGTCAAGCCGCTTCAGAACAGTACGGCTTCGGCATGGCTGCGTCTATGGATGCTGACTATGGTTTGATGGACAGCTTCTTAAACCTGACGTTCGGCGGCATCTTGGGCGGCGGCATACATTACGGCGTAGGGAAACTGTCTGACAGAATTGAGGCATCTGCTGCAAAAGATGAGGCTTTGGCAAGGTCAGTAGCCCAAGCCGCGTCAGGACAACCGATACAGGTAGGACAGATTATTGCGCAGACAGAGGCGAAGTCTTTGGAAGACACGCTTCAACGGGCAAACGAAAGAATAGCTAGAGACAGGCCTGACGTTGCTGCTGTTGAAAGAACAGTAGACCCTGATACTGGCGAGATTATTAGCGAACAGGTGACTGCCCGTAGAGAGGCCAAGCCAGACACCCCAGATGTCCAGCGCAAGGGAACGGCGCTTCCCAAGATATTAAAGGCAGAAGAACCTCGGTCACTATTAAAGTTCATATCCGATATGGGCGGGATATGGACGGGTGAAAAACTTATCACAGAGGTCAAGCGTGCCGCTGGGGTTAGATACAAAAACATTGCGAACAAAAGCCAAGCAGCAAAAACACAGGTACGCGGCAAAAAGAAAATTACTGAAAAAGTAAGGCCAGGTGGAAAGACCTTGGATGACATGCTTACTATGGCTAGGGAGGAAGGGTTCTTGCCCCCAGCAATGGAAGGTGTGCCTGACGATATAGGTATAAACGACTTGCTTGAACTGATTGAGTTGGAGGCGCGCGATGGCGTAAAGCAGTATTCTGATGCAGATGTTGGGCAAGTCCAAGCATTTGAAGATGCAGCGCAGCTTCAGACCGCCGCGAGACAGTTTGGCATAGACCCGAAGGGGTTAGATGACGATTCCTTTTTAAAGGCAGTGCAAGAAGCCGCAGATAACCAAGAGTATATTGATTTTAACACAAGTGCAGTAGAGGGCCGTGTCGAGGATGCCAACACAATGCCTATCTACGATGGCGGCGAACTAACAGAGGCAGAGTCCGTAAAACTGCAACAAGAATCGCAGATACACGACTACAATCTGGGTGAAGATGCTGACGCAAGGCCTATCCTGGATGAGATGGATAAAGATGGCGTTACCCCACCGGAACTTGACCCTGTTGTTTTAGCCCGTGAAAACGAGTTATTGCAAAATGACGTAGACCAAATGGCAGACGCGGGTGTTGTTATCCCACAGGACTTTATTGACGCTATTGGTGACGCTAACGATTTAGTAACAAAAGCAGACACTGTGTACGATGACATGACACGGGCTGGTGTGGTTTGCATGAATAGGAACTATAAAGGATGAGTATTCAAGTTTGCGCAGCAGAGGTTCTTAGGGTCGCTATTGACGGCGGCATCCAAGTACCAAAAGAAGAAATCAACGACATCCTTAAATCTGTCAAAAGAAAAATTGATGGGCGGGGGGCTGTTGATGGGGAAACTGAGTTACAAAAACTTATCCTTGAAGCCCAGACAGAGATATCAACCCAGGCAAAAATTAACGCAGCCATTAAAAAGCGCAACGCACTAATCAATGCCCGTGTATACGGCAAGGTAATGACTGCTTTAAAGTCAGACCCAGACAATCCACAAAGGGTTTTATCGGCCATAATGGTAGGCGATGCAAAGCGCGGGTTGTTAAGTGTTGATGCTCAACAAAAAGCAATTCTTCTTGAACATGCTGGTGGGCTGGTTGCTGAGTTAAAGAAGCATGACAACTTAGACATTTTTAAAAGTGGCGACTTGGACGGCAAGATATACCAAGAAATGTTTGACGGCCTTGGTTCGTCAGGAAACAAGGAGGCGCGCCAGATAGCCGAGGCTATACAAAAAGTCCAGAACCGTATGTTGAAAAGGAAAAACCGCGGTGGCGCAGCCATTCGGGAACTGTCTAATTATGTGGTACGGCAGAACCATGACCCGCTACTGCTGCGGGGAAAGGGGCTTGAACAGGATAAGGCGGACTGGATTAACTTTGTTAAGGAGCGCATAGACACTAAAAAGACTTACATGAACAAACCGGAAGACATGTCAGAAGACGAGTTTTTAGGCAACATGTACGACAACCTAGTGTCAGGCAATCACATGAAAGCTGACGGCATTTACGGGCAGGATGGCAGCTTAGACCCTCTAGGTGGTTACAAAGGATATGCAAACCTTGCAAAGAAAATGAGTGCCGAAAGGTTAATACATTTTAAAAATGGTGAGTCCGCGTTTCAGTATGCTAACAAATACAGCCGCCAACCTTTGCGAGAGGCTGTATATTCTGGGCTAGGACATGATGCGCAAAGCATAGGTTTGATAGAGACATTTGGCACCAACCCAAAAGCCATGTTTGATAGAATACTTAAAGACGCACCTATGCCGCTAAAGTCAAAGCCAAAGTTGTTTGAGAAGTTTAGTGAACGGACTTTGCGAAATCAATTTGCTGAACTAGATGGGACAACCAGGGCTATCGGCGCTGGTGTGCCAATATTAGGAACAAGCGTTACTTGGTCTGGAATTGCATCAGGACTCAGGGCGTTGCAGGCTATGTCTAAATTAGGTATGGCAACAATATCATCGTTTTCTGACATAGCTACAAAGGCTGCGTTTATAAACTCTAACACAGAACGCGGTGTATTTGGGGCATATGCTGTGGCTTTAAGAGACACGTTCAAGATATTTAATAGCGAAGAACAAAAGGAACTAGCGCTGCTTCTGAACATTGGGGTTGAAAACGAACTGGCGGAAATACACTCTAGGTTTAGCGCGAACGACAGTGCGCCTGGGCAAATATCAAAAGCGCAGCAGACATTTTTTAAGCTGAATGGTATGCAGTGGTGGAACCACACGCAGAAAGTAGGGGTTGCCCGTATGCTTGCGGCAGACCTAGCTAACTACAGCAAGAAGGATTTTTCACAAATTCCACCGGCCACCCAAAAGCTTTTAGGGTTGTACAACATCGGTGAAACTGAGTGGCCTTTGTTCCGCGACTTGGAACTAACAATGGCAGACGGGCGGCAGTACCTAACAACTGACGTAATAGACAGCATAGACAACCAGAAAATAGACCCAATTATCAGAGACTTGCGCGGCACTTTAGATGTCACTGATGACATGCGCCAACAATACAAAGACGAGTTGCGTACCAAAATAGCGTCTTACTACTCAGACAGCGCCGACACAGCGATACCAACGCCAGGTGCGCGTGAACGCGCTATAATGAATCAAGGAACAGAAAGAGGAACCGTGCTGGGTGAGGCTGTGCGCATGATGATGCAGCTTAAAGGGTTTCCAATTACCTATGTTACTAAGGGCATAGGGAGGCAATTAGAGTCTGGCGGTAAACTTGGCGTTGCTAAAATGATGCTTGGCACTACAGCAATGGGTTATATATCTGTCGCCACAAAAGACATTCTCAAGGGCAAGGAACCGCAAGAGGTGTTCTCTGACGATTTTAGCAAAAGCAAGGATGCGTTTATCAGGGCGTTTACGCAAGGTGGCGGCGCTGGGATATACGGTGACTTCATATTTGGCGAGTTTAACAGGTACGGTCAGTCGCCGTTAGAGACATTTGCTGGCCCTACCCTTGGCACGGCTGGTGACATTCTAAAACTATATGCAAAGTTTAGGGATGGCGATGATGCGGCGGGTAACGCTGCGCAATTGATGTTAAGAAATACGCCTTATATGAATCTATTTTACGGCAAGCTAGCGGTAGACTACTTGTTTGCGTATGAACTGACAGAGTTTGTAAACCCTGGGTATTTCAAGCGGATGGAACGTAGAATGAAAAAAGATACAGACCAAGAGTTTTACTTTCCACCCTCGCAGTACGTTAAATAAGCCAACGCTTTCGCAAGAAGACAAAATGCTGTATATATATGCTAGGAGCAAGACATGACAGTTAGCAGTACCACAACCAAAAACAGCTACAATGGTGACGGCAGCACCGTTGCATTTTCGTATACGTTCAGAATCTTGGACGAGGACGATATCGCGGTAATTCTGCGTAACAACGCTACTGGCAATGAAACCACTCAAAACATTAGCACAAACTATTCTGTGTCTGGTGTTGGTGACGCTGGTGGTGGAACGATTACGTTTGTCACTGCCCCGCCAACAGGCAATACGGTGGTTTTGCTGCGGGCAACTCCGCTTACCCAGGTCACTGACTACACGCCTAATGACCCATTCCCTGCTGAAAGCCATGAAGATGCGCTTGATAAGCTGACGTTTATCACCCAGGAACTGTCAGAGGAAGTTGGCCGTTCACTAAAGCTATCTCAAACAAACGAGATTGCCACAGCCGAGTTTACGGCTGGCGCAGCGGCACGGGCTAACAAAGTCCTTGGCTTTGACAGTGCTGGTGATTTAACGGTTCTCCAAGAGATTGGTATATACAAAGGCACAGACACTACTGTAACGACTGCTGCCTATGACCCGCGTGACTTGGTTAAGTCAACCACAGCGGCTCAGTTAAACAATGTGTACATTGCCCTCCAAGCGTCACCGCTGGGAACCTCACTGACCAACACAACCTATTGGGCTTTAGTTGTAGATGCTGTATCTGCAGCAACATCTGAAACCAATGCAGCGGCAAGCGCAACTGCCGCAGCGAGCAGCGCAACTGCCGCTGCAACAGACGCAGACGATGCAGATAAAATAGTTAATACCCCTTCAGGCACTCAATACACTTTATCTAGTGGTTCTCAAGGATATTCTGCACTTCATTACTCTA
>Ga0222719_10004599_pt1 | contig 12096 bp, 5 predicted proteins | sample C33_34DmetaG_FD_165039 | JGI IMG/M metagenome (GOLD analysis project Ga0222719, IMG submission 165039) | Estuarine water microbial communities from San Francisco Bay, California, United States - C33_34D | ecosystem: Environmental > Aquatic > Marine > Unclassified | place: USA: California...
ACCGGCGTGTGTGTGACTGGTGGCATGGGGCCCAGGCGGACAGGCGGGACGGCGTCGTCGGGAGCGCGCGGCGGCAATTCGAAATCGAAAGGCCGTCAGGGCGTCGAAGACGACGGGCTGGTGTCGACGTCTCTGGAACTCTCTGCGGTGGGGGATACGGTACTGGACACGACGATTATTCACGAGCGGTTCGGGGACGTCACGAACGAGCTCATCTTCGACGGGCTGTACAAGATCACGCAGGTGGTGGTCGGGGCGGTGCCGGCGGGAGGCGGCATGACGGGTGAGAAGGATGTGTCGATGATTCATGTGTTCGGGCGGGTGCGTGCGGGTGGCGTGTCGAATGGGTCGAGTGGGAGTGCTTCGCGGTTCCAGTGTCTGTATGAGGGGTTGCGGCAGCCAGAGGCCGGGACGGTGACTGTGCCGATGCACGGGGTGGTGAGTAGGCACTTGGTGCTGCGGGGGACGTATCAGACGGTGCCGGTGAAGGTGTACGGGTGGAAGTTGGGTGAGCTTGCGGATCGGTACGTGGAGGAGAACGCGGGGGAAGGGGAGGAGGAGGAGGAGGAGGAAGCGTGGGACGGGGGGGTGTCGCTGGTGGGACGGGATTTGCTTGTTGGGAGCGGTGGAGGCGCGGAATTCGTCGGACGGCTCTTGAATATGGGGACCGAGTCTGAATATTCGTCTGAATCTGCGTCTGCGTCTGAGACGTTCGAGGAGCTGGCTGGGGAGCTGGCGGGCGTCGTCGGGAGGGTGTATCGGAGCGAGTTTGGGCGGGATTTGTCGCGGGCGGGCGCACCGTGCGGCGGGAAGGAGGCTCAGAAAGCGGTCGCTGCAAGGATGCGCGACCTCAAGGTGCTGGCGAACAAGGGCATATCCTACGTGTCGGCGCTGTTTGCCGTGTTGCATGCGGGGTCGGCGCCCAGTGCCGGGCTCGTCTCGCTGGGGAGTGCGGGGTTGGATTTAATGGTTCTTGCGTTGCAGGAGGAGGAGATTGCGAGGGAGTTTGTGCGGCGCGGGGGGTGCGCGGTGCTGCGTTGCGTGCTGAGTACCCGGGGTGTTCCGGGGTCGTTTTACGACAAGGCGCTCGCGTTGGTGGCAGAGGTGGTGCGGCAGGCCGGTGCGGTCGGCGTGCAAGGACTGTTGGAGATGCAATGGACGCGAGAACCGGGTGCATGGGAGGGGTTTGCGGGGGTGTTGGGTGGCGGGGACGGGAAGGGTGGGGACGCGTGGCTGTTTTTCGACGTCCAGGGTGATGGGGGCTCCAAGGCGGGGACTTCCAAGGGTCGCGGCGGTGGTCGGAAGCGCAAGTCGTCCGAAGCCGAGGTGGATGCGGATGCGAATGCGGATGCGGACAAAGACAGCGAGGGAGGCGCTGGTGCTGACAAGCGAGAGGGCGACGTCGACGATGACGTCGACGGGCGAGGTGCCGCGTCCGCGGTGTCGTCTGTCGAACAAGTGCTTGAAGACGTTGAAAAGGGAGCATACATGTCGCAGATGAAGGAACTGTGGGAGGCGCAGCTGGTGGCCCAGGTGAAGCTCGAGGACGTAATCCCCGATCACTACAGGGGGAGGGACGTCTTCATGTCGGAGACTGCCATTGCGCACGCGTTGGTAGTTCCCAAAGTGGTTGACGTTTATAAGACGTGTACTGCGGTCGTAGCAGAGCTGCGAGCATTCAAGGCCGGCCTGGACGGATCCGAGTCGGAGGTGGCCGAGGTGGCCGAGGACGTCGATGGGTCTCAGGATGCGGATGACGTCATGCGTCGTCTGGCGGTTGTAGAAACGCATCTGCAGATCTTAATAGGGCTCTTGACGCGACCGAAGACGTGCGATGTGGCTCTTGATGGCAAGGGGTTCAGGAACGTCGGCGACGTGGTCGAGTCGATGCTCGTGCAGGTGTTCACCAGGCTGATGGTCGAAATCGGGCTGGTGGCAGAGTTGAACGACATTTGTGACGCCAAGAGACTTGCAGAGCAACCTTCAATGGTGGTGGGAGCGCTCTCTGCGATGCACGTGGAGTTTTTCTCCACGCTGCTGGAACGCCCGGGGTGCTATGCCTCGGGGAGCGTCGACGTCGCCTCGTTGAAATGCAGCGCGGAGCTCTCCACGTTGGCGTCTCCGGATGCAAACCCGCACTTCGTCGCGTATAAAGACTACGTGGCACGCGTCGAGTCGATGCTTGAGGCGGACCGGGTGCTTGCACGCCTGGCGGCCGAAGACTGGGCCTCGTCCCCGTCTGCACCGGCCTTGTTGAAACTGGCCGCCAAGACGGCGGCCATCCGACTGACGCATCATAACGTTGTGGGAGCTGGCATTGGCGACGCACTGGTTGAGAAGTGCGAACAGGCCCTCGCGGGGTACCTGCAGGCCGCAGGGAGACCGCAGGGCGGCGTGGACGAGCAGGCCGGCGGCCAGCAAAACCCTGACTTTTACGGGCTAGAGACGTCGCTCGTGGTGTCCCTCGCCATTTTACAGCGCTTTGTGGTCGCGACGGATCCTCTTCTGTTGGAATGGTGGATCCCCAGGTCGGCCGCCTTCTACGAACTGCTCAACAAGTTTGTCGGCGGAAATGCGGCAGCGGTGCTGACGTCGGATGTGTCAACGCCGGCGGCGCAAAGAGCTGTCGGTGGGCTTTTCGTCTGTGCAAACGTGGATAAGGCCGGTGCCGAAGTCTCGTCGAACGTTGCCGACGACGCGGTCGCGGTCGCAGCGACGAGCGCGGCGTCGCCGATGCCGGCCGCGAGCCTGTCGGGCCTAGCCGAGGTCGTCGACGTGCTCTCCTCCCACTTGCCGTGGGTAACCATCGAGGATAATACAGATGGGGTCATGGATGCATCCGAATATTTCGACCTGCTGGACGCGACGTTCATCGGGAGCACGGTGGCCGTGACGATGAGTTGGGACGACGTCCGCCTCTTGGTGGACGATGCCGAGGTCCTCGGGCAGGTGCTCGCGTCGATGAGCATCCTCAGGTCGTACTTAGAGAATTCAAGTGACGCCGCAGCAGTTGTGCAGCGCTTGGGAGGGAACGAGCTCGTCATGCGCGCGCTCATGTGCGCGACGGAGATCCTTGCGGCCTCGCGCGCCGACGATGTGTGGATGCATCGCGTGGGGACCAGCATGGATGTCAGCGTGATGGCATCTAACAAGTTGATGGCCATTGAGCTCTTCGAGATGGTTACTGGGTGCGCCTACCACTACCTGAAAGGCATTGCAGAGCCGATGATGCGCGAGCTGCGGGACGCTGGACCGCCACGCGACCGCTCCTTCGGCAACCGCTGGGAGCATCGCGGCGGTCGCGACGTCGACCGTGATATTGTTGCAGACAGCCTTCCGCTGTTGCAGACCCTCATCAAGGCCCACGCCGCTGCCGCGGTCGACACCCAGACCATGATGGACGCCGGCCTCAAGACGTCGTATTTCGACAGTAGAACGGTGCACATGCGCAACGCGAGATGGAACGCGTCGAAGGCGCTCCGTTTCTGGGTGTCGTGTCCTGGGCTCAGACCGCGAGTCATCCCCACTGCGCTCATAGGCGCCGTCGCAGCACCGTCCAAGGGCGGGTGCCCCGTCTCGTTCTCGCCGACGGCCATGCTGTGCCTGGCGCTGCTCCTCGGGGACGTTTTCCCGTCCGAGTGGCCCAAGCCCACAAGCTCGAACATTCTTACTCCCGAGGACAAGAAATACCGCGCTTCCCTGACTGAGGAGCTCGAGAGCTGCATCGTGCCGCTCGAGTACATCATCTCGTGCTGCGCCTCGTCCGACCTGTCCTACATTCGGGCTGCAACCGTTCGGTTCCTGTGCAAGGGCGCTGGTCTGGGGGGAGGCATGGGCACGTTCCTCATGGGCATCATCTCGAGCCAGTTCGACGAGGCGCTGCTGCCGATGACCTTTGCACAGGTCGGCATGTACGATGTGAGGAAGGTGCTCGAGCTGCTCGTACCGCTTCTCTACCATCCGGCACTGAAGTCGGCCGCGCTCGACACCACCATCCCAATCGCCCTCACCAAAGTGGTCCAGACCATCATCACCCAGAGCCTGACGTTTGGCCAGGCGTTCGACAAGGTCGAGTCTTCATCCCTCGTGACGATGGCCCTCGAGTGCCTCACCGCGCTCGCAGACCCGGCCATCACCCTCGACGGCATGGCACGCCTCGGAGAGTCTCCCAAGTCGAAGACCAGCTCTTCGAAGAGTCGAAACGATCGCGACGATCGCGACGGTCGCGACGGTCGCGACGTACCGACGAGACGGAACGATGCGTCCCCAGACGTGCTACGACGCGACGCCGGGGCCGCCATCTGCTGCACCATCCTGGACCACATCACGATCATCGGCGAGAACGTCCCGCTGGCCATCAAGCTCCTGAATACCATGGCGCAGGACCGCCGCGGGCGCGACAGTATCCTCCACGGCACGATCAACCTCTGCTCCGGCACCCAGGCTGCCAAGGCCGCGGGGGCGCCGCAGGTCGCCGCAGAGCACCTCGACCGCCCGACCCACGATCAAATGCTCGCCGCCAGCTGCTGGCTGATCCAGCAATACCAGACGATTCAATCCAACGCCCAACATGCCCCAGATGCTGCCGCACGGGACACGACAGCTTACGTCTTTGGCACCCTGGAGTCTATCCTGAAGCGTGCGTGCGTGGGCGGCCTCCACGAGGACCTCAACCGAGACCTCGACGGCAGTCTCCCGCCCCTGGATACCAGGACCGCTCCCGTCAAGTTCGCCGCCCAGGCGAAGGAGGCCACCAGCCGCGGCGAAAAGGCCCGCCTGGTCATCGACTTCCCCTGCAACGGCGGCTACACCCAGCTCCTCCAAGACTGCGACGAGTTGCACGTGTTCTGGAAAAATCAAAGCATGCGACCGATCGCCCCCGTCTCCACCGTCACCAACGCCTGCAAGCTGAGCAAGTACGTGAACTGGGATATCGGTTCCGAGACCATGGACAAGTTTTGCATCGCCGGCATCCTGCACCCGTGGCTGACCCACCCCACGAGGCCATTGAACGAGAGCATGCGATCCGACTGCAGAAATCTTCTGGACGAAGCAGACATGGATGGCGCTGACGCGATGGATCCGGCGCGGCTGCCCGGCGGGGAAGGAAAAGGCCCCCTCAAGCGCGAGCGAGAGGACGGGGTGGACGGCGACGGCAACGGCGACGCCGGGGATGCGCCCCAGCCGATGGACGATGATACCAAGGACAAGGGTACCACCGCCGGTGCCAAGGCCGAGACCGGCCTCGATCAGATCGACACCCAGGTCAACGTCGACCTCGGTGCCCTCCCCGACCTGTTCCGCCAGCAGCCACCAGGGGAGGCCCAGCCCGGGCAAGACGCTGAGGACGACGTCGACGACGACTTTGATTTGTATGCTGATCTCGTTGCAGGCGGGGCGCCGGAAGAGAAGAAGGACGGCGATGAGCCGATCAAGGAGGAGCCGATCAAGGCGGAGGAGGAGGAGGCCCAACCCGGTGGTGGTGGTCTCGCGGTGAAATTTTCGTCTTCCGACGACGACGCGTAGTTCTGTAAGACACATACACCTGTCTCTGTCTGTCTCCATCGCGTGCCATGGTCGTCGAGGAGAAGGACGTGGGCATTGACTGCTACGCATGCGTAACGCATGCTGACGGGTTTATTGGCGTCATGCGACACCGTTTCACGGATTTTCGCGTGAACGAGATCGGTTTAGACGGGCAAGAGGCGCGAATTACGACGCACAAGGTGCCTGCGCCGATATTCACGCCGCCGGAGGAGGTGCGCTACGAAAGCGTCTCGGACGTCTGCGGCGCGTTCAGCGAGATATACCCGGAGAACGGGGACGACGCCGAGAGGCTCCGCGTGTTCCTCGAGGCCGCTGGCGGTGATAGAGGTGGAGGTGGAGGTGGCGATGGCGATGGCGATGGCGGTCGGGATCGGGTTGGACCGCTGGAGGTGACCCTGGCGGTGTGCAGCGACAAGGGCAAGCGGACGCGGGTGCACGGGCTCTTCAAAAACTGTCCGTTTCTGGGGGTGCGTCTGGATTCCAAGTCCGGGGGTTCGGATGGGGATCACAAGGTCGTTGTCTCAGTCGGTTCAGGCCGTGGAAAGAACGGGGACGGCAAGGGTGCCAACAAGAGGAAGCGGGACGACAGGAACCAGCGGTGGTCTGGCGGGAAGACCAAGTACGTCAGGTTCGTCATGGAGAAGGTGAACGTTGACACAAATAATGCGATCAGTTCGGTTGCGAGTATGCTTCGTATAGATCAGAAGTTGTTTGGGAGGGGAGGGCTGAAGGACAAGCGGGCGGTGACGGCGCAGTTTGTGACGGTGCCACACGTGGAGCCGGAGCGGTTGGTCCAGCTGCGGAAGGGTCTGACCAAGATGCTCGTGCGGTTGGGAAATTTCGAGTATGCGAAGGATCAGATCACTTCGGGGGACTTGAAGGGCAACCGGTTCGAGATTGTCCTGCGGGGGGTGACGATGCCCGCGACGTTGGGCGGCGACGCAAACGGAGCGAGCGGGGGGGCGGAAGCAAACGCGGATATGGTTCGAAAAGCAGTGGAGCGGACGAGAGCGAACGGGTTCATTAACTACTATGGACTGCAGCGGTTCGGGACTGGGGTGGTGCCGACGCACGTGACCGGGGAGCACCTGCTGAGAGGCCAGTGGAAGGAGGCGGTGGATAGCGTCCTGACGCCGACGATCGCGCCAAAAGAGGACGTACGCCGGGCTTTGGAGGGATATTTGGAGGACAGGGATGCGGCCAAGGCGTGGAAGCTGTTGAAGCGGGCGAGGGGGGTGAACAACGAGCTGGCGGTGTTGGAGCACCTGAGCAAGTCGAAGGAGACGGCGGAAGACTATGCGGGCGCTATGGATGCCTTAAACACGCAGGCAAAGAGGTTTTACGTCCAAGCGTACTACAGCATGGTGTGGAACAGTGTGGTGTCGGAGCGCATCCGTCGGCACGGGGCGTCGACGGTGCTCGTCGGGGATCTGGTGATTCGTCGCGACGAGGTGAAGCGGGAGTCGGCGATGGGGAAACGCAAACGTCAGGATAGAGAAATGCAGGAGCAAAGAGAGCGGGATAGGATGGGCGAGTGTGAGGATCGACCCGATCGGGTCGGGGGCGAGGACCGGCGCAAGGGGCAGGCGTCCTCGGTCAGCCGGCTCGGCGATCCGCACGTGGTCAGTGAGGAGGACCTCGAAGAGGGACGATATACCATCGACGATGTCGTTTTGCCGCTTCCGGGGAAGTCCGTTCGGTACCCTGAGAACGAGACCAAGGCGCTGTACGACGAGTACAACGCCCGTGCCGCCAGCGACCATACCGTCAAATCCTTCATGGCAACGTCGTTCCCCGGGGACTACAGGTACATGATATATCGCCCGGAGGACCTCGTTTGCAAGCTGTATCGTTACAAGACGGACGACGAAGAGCTTCCGAGTTTTGAGGACATCGAGGACACCCAGGACGGCGAGGGGGAGGGGGAGGGCAAGCTGGCCTTGGTGCTCAAGTTTTCCCTCCCGCCCTCGTCGTATGCGACAATGTGCATTCGGGAAATCACAAGGATGCCAACGGACGTCGGGTTTGCAAAGAGTCAAAAGGTATAGGGAGGGAGGGAGGGAACGCCGCCGGACGTGGTCTCCGCCGAGGATTGACTGGTCGTTTCGAGAGAACGACGACGGCGAGAGAGAGAGAGAGAGATCATGAATGAAAATCGGACAATCGATGCCAAGAGACATAACCATCCACCATGCAACGAGTACGCTCCCTCGCCGGCCGGGCTCGATCGGCGCCGGCGTCGACGTGGCTGTCGGCGCTTCGCGGTATCTCGCGCGCGGAAGACACGCCATCGGAAACAACAGCAGCCGCCTCGTCATATACAGAGACGCTCATCAATCCTACGGCGGCGGGAAGTGTGAAGAACAGCCGGTTCCAGCCCTCACCGGCGTCGCTGATGTGCAAGGGGATGTCCTTCAGCGTGTCGCTCTTCTACCACAATGTCTCGCTGTCGCCGTCCGTGATGGCGTCCGCCCTCCAGCGCCTCGCCAACGAAGCACCCGTTCTCGCAGGAAGGACGTCGACCGATGCAAACCGAGTGCTCCCCCGGCTCGATGACGTCACTGTCAACGTCACTGTCACCGTTCCTACCGACGGCAGCGGCGACACCACCAGCACCGACAGTGGGTTTTCGTTCCGCACGGAGACGCGATCGCAGTCCCTTCGAGACGCAATCGGTGCCCTTTGGGGTAATAAGAACCCGCTCTTCCTGCACGAACGCCGTGCCAGCTCCCACACCATCGAACCCGTCTCGGCGGGCAAGACGGACGCCGACGAGCTCGCACAGGTCGACCTCGTCCGCTACACGGACGGAACCGTCCTCACACTCCACATTTCACACCTCCTTGCCGATGCCGGCCGGGCCATGAAATTGCTCGAACGACTCTCCACAATCTACGAGGCGATCGACGCCGACAACCTCGTGCCACAGGCGACCATCACCTGCGACACCTGGTACGACGCCCAGTACGATGCCCAGTACGATGCCCAGTACGATTTCTCGACGATATTGACGCATTCGACGTCACCAAGCGCGTCGCAACTGCTTCGACTCCGCCCCGCACACCTCCTGGAGCTCCCGGCCGCCCTCCGCACCTACGCCACGACCAAATTCTCCCCGGCCTACGTCTACGTCCCCCGCGCCGCCGTGACATCCCTCCAAACACGCAGCAACAATCACGACAACCCTAATCCACAAGACACCATCAGCAAGATGGACATCGTCCAAGCCATCGCGGTCACCCTCCTCCGCCGTGCCCGCGCTTCCCACCCCGCCAACTCGGTCGTCATCAACATGGACCTCTCTCGCATGACGAGTTCATCAAACGACATGCTGGGAAACTCGAGCGACTTTCTCCAAATCCAAGACGAGTTCCACCCCACCGACGTCGTGCACAACGCCCGACGCATCCGGAAAGCCGTCGCCGCCTTCAAGTCCAACGCCCGCGAAAACGTCCAGCGTGCCCTACACAAGACCGCCGCCATGTCCAAGCTACCCAAATCAGCCGTCCACGCCGCGTTCATCATCCACGGCCACAGAGAGAAACTCGCCAGCTGCACGGCGGTCGCGAGCTTCCCCACGGACGCCGTTCGTTTCGGCGGGGCCGAGCCGAGCTTCCACAGCGTCAACAGCCACGTCGGGTTTGACTGGTGGAGCATCGTGTCGAGCGTCTCGCCGTCCCCGATCAGCGACCTCGACGGCTGGGTCATCGCGATGAACGTGCCCGCCGGGACCGACCTGCTGCTGACTCAACCCGCGACCTACGACAGTCGTCGCTCAGTTCTTGAGGAAGATTCCGTCCTTCGATCTATCCGTCTCCTTTAATATTTAATAGACGACGATCATCTATACCCAGCCCGCCACGGACGCGCACAGCAACGGGAGGCGACGAGGCGACGAGGTCGTTTTCGTGAGGTGATTGACGAATCAGGGGGGGTCAGAGTCGTCACCTTGGTCGACCTAATACATGATACACAAGAACGGCACGGTGGCCCTGTCGCCCGCAGAAATCGCCGCCGAGCTTACCCTATACATGGACGATGACAATCGACCATTTTCGAGATTACCCAAGCTGCTCAACATCGTACGTTGTCGTCGCCGCCCGGTGGTCGCTCGGTGGCTCGGCCTCCACGCAACCGCACTCACTTGCTCGCCTGCTCACTTGCTCGCCTGCTCGTCCGACCCCAACCACCGCCACAGGTGTTTTTGTCGGACGAGAAGAAACGGACCCTTCCCGAGGCGTCTCGTGTCTTTGTCGAGGTCCAGTCCGAAGCGTTCCGGGAATTCGAGCGCACGTACAGGTCAGAGAGCGACGTCATATACCGGATCTACACCGGCATGCAAGATTCCTCGACCGAACGAGAATACGGCACGTTTGGAACGAGCATACCGGGGTTCCACAGCACCGAGCCGCAGACCGTCTCGGACCCGAAAGACAAGGTTGCATGAGACAGAGAGACAGAGAGACAGAGACAGATCCGTTCACATGTAATTGCAGCAACTGTTCGTTTTTCTCGCCTGCTTGTAAAACATCTGACTCGCCATGCTCAGGTCGTTGCTCTTGTCCACCAGGTTGTCCAGCTTCTCCCCTCGATCCAACACGCTCTCGATCGTCTTGTGCAGAATGATCTTCGTCTCGTCCAAGTCCGCCTGTATCTTGGTCAACTTATCGGCCTGCAGCGGGTCCTGATACCTGCTCAACGCAGACGCCAACTCGGGATCGTCTTCGCCAAACGTGTCTGCCGTTGCACCCCGCCACCTCGGATGCCGGGCCTCGAAATCGTCGAGGACCTTGTTGACGACAGAGAAGCCCGCTCGGACGGGGTAGTCACGGTCAGCAAACGCGATACCGACGAGCCCGTCCCGGTTATAGGCGTGACAGAAGTACTCGTCCTGTTGGACCGTCTGGCGCTGGGCAACGGCCGTCTTGCGAGCGACCGTGCGCGTCGTGAAGATGAGGAACTCGCGGACGGAGGAGCGCTGGAAGAAGCCGAAGGAGGAGAGGTCCGCGGTGAAGGATAGAATGTACGGGTCCGTCGTGGGCGACGTGAACTTGACGATCGCGATCGCCGTCAGCTTGGTCATGATGGCCTGGTTTCTCGATTCGACCCGAGCGTCACTGCTCCAGCTTCCCCGGCCGCACAAGTCGCGCTCAATAGACTGCGATCCGGTATATCAAGCCGTTGCAAAAGACGCCAAGGCGATCCGTATGACGAATGAATTCTTGTGGCCGTTCTCGTTCTCGAGAGAGACTTTTCTCTCTCCATCTCTCCTCGTCACCGACAGCTCAGCTCAGCTCAGCTCAACAGCCCCTGCAGCCCCGCGTCGTCGCCGAAGGCCAGCGCCTTCATCTTTCCCTCCAACGCCGCGGCCTCCTCCGCCGTCCCCTTCAGGACGACGGGGAACTTGACCGGCGATTCCCGCAGCACCCCACTGCCCGTCATCGCCGCGGGATCCACCTCGACGAACCCCTCTGGCACCTTTCCGTTCTGGCCGTCTTTACCACGCACTTCTTTCCGCAGCGCGTTCACGTGCTCCTCCATCTTGGCTTTGAGCCCCCCGGCCACCCCGACCCCCAGCCCGAGGTCCCCGCAGACCTCCTGACAGTACACGGGCAGCATCGCGAGCGGCGTGTAGATATCCCACAAGCATCGATGCACCAACCAAAAGCCTTCCCGGACGGGCACGACGCAGTTGAAGACAAACACTCGCGGGTCGTGACTGCGCCGGTCCCCGTCCTTGAATAGGTCGTTCATCGCGTCCAGCTGCCTGTAAATATGCTCGGCGTCTCCTTGCGTTGCCCGCGCGAGCTTGTCCGCCTGTGTCTTTGTAAACTGTTCGTACACTGCTTTATGGGCGTTGAGCACGTGCATGACGTTGACCGCCGACTTGGGGTCAGACGGGCCGTCGAGGGTGACCGAGAGGTGGTCTGTCTGGGAGGTGGCGTTGTATGGGCGGCGCCTGCCGAGGTCGACCGTCATCGGGATGAGGGACGGCTTGGTGAGTGCCGCGGCGGAGCCCGCCGGGGCTCCCGAGGAGCTCGTCGTGCCCGTCGTGCCCGTCGTGCCGGTCGTGGGCGGCTCGGCCATGGCGTTTCAATTCAAGGCGATTCGAGCGCCGATAGTCCGTTCCAGGAAATTCCGTCCACGCTTTGGACTGATACTGATGTGGTCTATTGACTGGAGTGGGTTTCGGGGCGTCTACGTGCCGGTCGAGACAAGAAATTTCAGTTTTTTCGTATTGGGTCACTCGTCTCCGAGAGCTCGCGCACCTCGCCGTTGCCGCCGTTGCCCAGACGTCGAAAGTGCGTTCCACACGGATCCCCCGCTCTGTAGCCTCGAATACCGCCCAATGCAGGATGCTCAAGCGCGCGGCTTTGCGAACGGCGTTCAGGACGTCGTCGAGCTGGGTCTCAACGAGGCAGCAACCGAAATGCACGTGGGAGTCTCAGTCGCCCTCGTCCCTCCTGTCGCCGCTGCATCCGCGGCAACCGTTGCATCCACGTCGTCCTCGTCGTTCTCGTCGTTCTCGTCGTCCGCACCATCTGTGAC
>Ga0222719_10004600_pt1 | contig 12094 bp, 8 predicted proteins | sample C33_34DmetaG_FD_165039 | JGI IMG/M metagenome (GOLD analysis project Ga0222719, IMG submission 165039) | Estuarine water microbial communities from San Francisco Bay, California, United States - C33_34D | ecosystem: Environmental > Aquatic > Marine > Unclassified | place: USA: California...
CATTAACGACTGGACAAAACATCGGCATAATATTTTCAGGACTACCAACTGAGTTAGATGCGATAACCGGTGCCACGCCACTCACCAATATGAAGATAGAGTTAGGTCTGATGACCATGGTATCTGAAATAGAAACCAACCCCTTGTATGGTTCATTCGGTGGTAAAGGTTGGGAATGGATTGCACTAGCCTATCTTGCAGGCGGACTATTTTTAATCATCAATAAAGTCATTCGCTGGGAAATCCCGCTTTGTGTAATGGGCAGTATCTTTGTCGTAAGTTTGCTGTTTAATTTCATCGATACTGATGTATACCCTTCTGCAGTCTTTCATTTATTTACTGGTGGCACGATGTTGTGCGCCTTTTTTATTGCCACAGACCCTGCCAGTTCATCAACCACGCCAAAAGGAAAGATACTCTACGGTGTTGGAGTAGGCTTATTTATTTATATCATCAGAACCTGGGGTAGCTACCCGGATGGCATTGCCTTCGCCATCTTGATTATGAATGGACTCGTCCCCTTGATTGATAACTACACCCGCCCCAAGGTATTGGGGAAAAAATGAATTCAGAAACCAATTTATTTAAACAGAAACTAATTAAGCTATTGCCTTTATTACTCATCAGCATCGTCTGTGTTACCGCGCTGTTTGTCGTTAATGAATTGACTAAAGATAAAATTAAACTCAATAAACAAATAGCGGCACTAGCAATCATCAACGAAGTACTGTCACTTGAATACGATAATGATTTATTCACGGATAAAATAAAACTCGATGTGCCTGACAAGATTAACAATACAGGCAGCATCAGCGTTTATAGGGCCCGATTAAATAATCAGCCTGTTGCGGTCAGCCTGATGCCGGTTATTACAAAAGGCTATAACGGTAATATTAGTCTAATTGTTGGAATACGTTATGATGGTACGTTAACAGGCATCAGAGTCCTGCAGCATAATGAAACAGAGGGCTTTGGCGATCAGGTGCATCAGGATAAAACAGATTGGTTGCAGATCTTCAAAAACACATCGATCTACGCCTTACCTGAAAAAAAATGGGCCATAAAAAAAGATGATGGTGAATTTGATCAATTAAGCGGCGCAACCATTACCTCAAGAAGCATAATAAATATAGTTTACAAAACACTCGAATACTATTTGGAAAATAAAGATAAATTTTATGAAAATCAATAACGCACAAAAGAAATTTCTACGCCAATCAGCACACCATTTAAAACCAGTGGTATGGGCAGGCCAACATGGCATCACCAAAGCGCTTATAACAGAAATTGAAGAAGTCTTAGAGCGACATGAACTGATAAAAGTGAAATGTCGTTTAGGTGAACGTGAAGAACGCGATGCCGGCATTAAAAAAATATGTGAAGATACGGGTGCTGAATTAGTTCAGCGCATTGGGAATATCGTAACACTTTATAAGAAGAATAGTGAAAAACCGGTTATAAAACTACCCTAAACCCATTTCAATGCCGGTTTAACCAAACAACTAACCCCTGTGCATTTAAATTCAAGTCCATATCTAATAATTCGTGAACCTGCGGTTGATCAATATCAGGTAAGATCTGGTTTAACTGGGCACTTTCTTTTCTAAAAATTGCGTCTTCTATTTTTTCTATGGGTTTAGATGCTTTACGATTAGCCTGTGCTATCTCGCAATAACTAGATATGTGTTGACACAATTTCTCAGCATAATACTGCGGATTCTCCAATAGACCAAAATGAGTCAGGTATAGTCGTTCAGGGTTGTAACTCATTAATAGATTTATCGAATTTATCAATTTTTCAGGTGCGAATTGTACTGGTGAAGTCGTTGGAATAATGTGTCGCGACATTGGACCAATCATCTCCTGATATGAGACACCGAATGTATCGCCAGTAAACCAGCCTTTACTTTGTTCATCCCAAATACATATATGATGCTCAGCGTGTCCTGGTGTTTGACGAATGAGAAGTGTTCTACCTGCTAGATCAAGTTCCATTTCATCTTCAGCTTCTATAATCCTGTCTTTTGAAACAGCAATGAGTTCACCATAGAGTTTGTCATATTTTTCTTGTCCATAGACATCAATTACGCCTTTCATTAATCGAGATGGATCTACCAGGTGTCTTGCGCCTCTTGGGTGAACTATCAATTTTGCATTAGGAAATATTTCCATCATGCTGCCTGCCCCACCAGCGTGGTCAAGATGAACATGTGTTGGTATCACATAGCGGACTTGCGATGGTGCTATATTTTTTTTATCCAGTAATGTTAATACTCTAGAGAGGCTATGATTAGTAGCAGTTTCAATGATGGCAACCTCTTCATTATGTTCAACCAGATAAATCGCCGCCATTTTTGGTCGGATGTATCCTGAATCTATGCAGGTTATCTTGTGATCATAATGACTAAATATTTCTTCAGACATGCGTTTATAATAATTAACTTGGATGTATGTTATCTATGGATTGCTGAGATTAATATGAGGAACTAAACCCTGACTAGAATCTTATCTAAAAGAAAGCCGGGAAGGATGCGCTTGAAGATGGCAAACAAATAAGTAGGGATCGTCACATAGTAACGCGCCCTTGGATTATCAGTTTCCAATGCATGAATCACTTTCTTAAGTACTGCTTCAGGTCCTAATGAAAACGGCACGGTATAATCATCGCTGTTTAATTCACTTTCTATCTTGGAGTAGTCTTTTTTGAAATGGCTATGTTCTTTGTTAACCACTGCTTGAAAATTATTAAGTGCGTTATTTCTAAAATTACTCGTTATAGGCCCGGGTTCTATCAAGCTTACCTTGATACCCGTATCGATTAGTTCATAACGCATCGCATCGCTTATTGCTTCCAGTGCATATTTTGATGCGCAATAGGGTCCGCGGAACTTCATTGTGATAAAGCCGAGCACTGAACTAATCTGGATGATGCGTCCGGAATGTTGTTTGCGCATTATCGGAATGAGCAGGTTCGTTAATTCTTGTGTACCAAAGATATTGGTTTCAAATTGATCGCGTAACGCCATAACGGGAATATCTTCCATTGCACCGGTTAGACCATAAGCAGCATTGTTTACCAGCCCATATAGTTGCTCGTCTGTCTTGCTCAAAAGAGTTACAACAGCTGCTTGAATTGATTTGGTGTCGGCAAGGTCGAGCATAATCACTTCGAAACCGGCCTTACTTAATGTATCAATATCTTTCTGTTTTCTTGCCGTAACAAAAACATTAAAACCACGTTCTTTTAATCCATCAGCTATGCAACGTCCAATGCCCGATGAGCAGCCGGTGACAAGGACATGTTTCATGTAACAACACCGTCTACAGTCTTACTCTTTTTTTTGAACAATCGATTACGCATATCATCCGCAATCAAATAGAAACACGGTAAGGTTAATAATATTAATACTGTAGCAAACAACAATCCAAAACCAAGGCTAACCGCCATGGGGGACAGGAATGCCGTTTGACCAGTTGCAAAAAAGATTAATGGCGAAACACCCAGAAAGGTAGTAATGGTGGTTAAGATTATTGGTCTAGCACGTACCTTACCTGCTTCAACAATAGCTGTAATTCTATCGTTCCCTTCATTTCTCAACCGTTTAATAAAATCCACCATTATAAGTGAATCGTTAACAATGATTCCAGACAAGGCCAACATACCGACGGCTGATAGAAACTGTATGTTGTAACCAAACACGGCATGCCCGATGACAACACCAATGAATCCAAACGGAATAGCGAACATAACAACCAGTGGATCAATCAATGATTTAAAAAGCGCCGTCAGCATAAAGAAAATAACTGCAAGCGCAATGATCAATGCTTGATTCATGCCTTTGAATGAGTCAGCTGCTTTTTTCTTTTCGCCTAAGAACAATAATGAATAAGGACGTTTATCTGTTGTTTTGCCAAAGACATCGTTGATCTGTGCTGTTACCACACTTGGTGTTGTAATCGACGTATCAACATCTGCCGTAATCTTAGCCATACGTTGTGAATCACGACGTCGGATTTGATTTAAACCACGACCAATACTGATATCGGCCACATCGTTGAGATAAACTGTTTGACCTGTTGCAAGAATGATCGGCAGGCTGTTCAAACTCGTCGATTGTTCGCGCATTGATTCTGGATAGATAACACGTACAGGCAAACGTTTTTCTTCCCAGGTAACATGAACCACTTCATTGCCAAGATAGCCACTACGAACAGCACTGGCCAATTCATTCTGTGTTAAGCCGAGACGTTTACCACGTTCATTCAATTGGTATTTATATTCCAATTTACCCGGCTCTTGATCATGTACTACATCATTTACCCCGGGCATACGCTTCATATAATCACTTATCTCAACCGCAGTTTTATGCAACACGTCAAGGTCAGCGCTGACGATGCCCAACTCGATATCGTCACCTGCTGGCCCTGCATTTGGTTTCAGAATACTCAAACGATCTACACCAGGCACCTGTAATAAATCCTTTCTGATTGCATTAATGATTTCATCTGCACTTCGTATCCGTTTACCACTCATATTAAAATCAAAGCTGACTATAGGTGTCACCCATTCTTCAATAAAGCTAGCAGGCACCGATTTTTGCAAGTCGACGACAAACTGCAAAATATTACTTCCGGTTTTACTTCGGTTTGGGTCGATAACACTGACACCAACATTAGTTAATAAGGTGAGTAACTCATCTTCTGTCATGAGCTTATTTATTCTGTCTTCGAGCTCAACTGCAAGCTCGAGACTATCTTCAAGACTGTAGGTATTAGGTGCTTCTATATTGACAAAGAATTGTCCTATTTCCACGTCTCCAAACAACTGAAAGGGCAAGCGTGTGCTCGCGTAAGTAAGACTAATAACCAAGGCGCCAATACTGAGAGTTGCTACAAAGTAACGGTTCATCGCCGACCAATGCAATAATCGAGCGTATCTATTTAAAATATTGGTCCAATTAAATCGTGCTTTCTTTTTTTCAAGTTTCAGAATATGTCCAGCGTGTGAAGGTAATACGACAAATGCTTCAAGAAGAGATCCAACGAGCGCGCAGCAGACAACAACCGGAATAACTTTTATAAACGCGCCTAATATTCCGCCAATAGCAAACATAGGTAAGAACGCAGCAATGGTTGTTAATGTTGATACCACTACCGGCCAGAAGACTTCTTTTGCACCCAATGAAGACGCTTCCATTGGAGGCATTCCTGCTTCAATATGTCGATAAACATTCTCAGTGACGATGATGGCATCATCGACAATCATTCCCAACACAATCAAGAACGCAAACAATGAGATCATGTTGATCGTGTAATCGAAATAATAAAGTAGAATCACGGCGAAGAGGAAAGATACTGGTATTCCAAAAGCGGTAATGGCTGCTATACGAAAATTTAATAATAGATATAGGGAAATCAAAACAAGTATCAAACCGATCAAGCCTGATGATTTCACCAAATTTAAACGCGTTTTCACATAGATAGATGAATCAGTATGATATCCAGCATTAATACTCTCGGGAAGTTCTTCACTAAGCTCATCAGCCAACGCTATTATTTTTTCTGAGATACGTATCGTTGATGCCTCTGCTGTCTTGGTTACTGTCAAATTAACAGAGGGCTTTCCATTAAATCGTGCGTAGGTTTTTGCCTCCTCAAATCGGCGAACGACTCTGGCAACATGGCCCAGTTTTAACTCACCGCCATTGGCATTCGTTCGTAACACTATCTGTTCAATATTCTCCGGTTCGGGTTTGACGCCTTTCCCTCTTAAACGTATGTCACCTTCATTTGATTTTATTGACCCCCCCGGTTGATCAACTAGATTATTTCGAAGCGCATCATTAACCTGTGCCAAGGGGATATTAAGTGCTGCCAATTCATGTGGATTGATCTCAACCCAGATCTCCCAGTCGCGTTCACCTGCCATGCCGACACTGGCGACGCCTTTAATCTTCTGCATTTTTCTACGAACTTTTTCTGAATAATCATATAAGTCAGCTTTGGAAAGATTACCGAAGAGTGTGAGTGTAATTACCGGGAAACGTGTGCGGATACGATTTAATTCTGGTTCTTCAGCTTCATCGGGCAAATCATCAACGCGATCAATCAATGTCCTGGTATCACGCATAAAGTCATCGACGTTTGAACCTGTTTTTAACTTTATATAAATACTGGAAAGGCCTTCTTTGCTTGTGGAGTGGATGTAATCAATGTCCTGACTGTCTTCAAATTCTTCTTCGATAGGCAGGGTGACTTGTTGTTCAACCTCTGCAGGCGAGGCACCTTCATAGATGGTTTGTATGCTTATCAAATCCAGATCCACAACCGGAAATATTTCCTGAGGTAAACCACGCCAGGCAAACGCACCCATTATTAGAACAATAAATAGACTTAGATTAATTAATAACGGGTTTTTAAGTGAAAAATGAATAAGTGGCATAATTAAATATTAAACAGACTTGACTACTGTTTAAGGAATGATAACGGCTTGTCCATCAGCCAGACTGGAAACATCCTTGCTTATTATAGTGCTGCCAGATTCAATTCCGGCAATAACTTGAACATTCTTATATCGCTCAATCAACTTGATTATTCTTTTAACAACACGATCATCGATTACTTCAAAAACGTAAGACTGCCCGTCTTCATACAAGATAGCGCTAATAGGAATAACATTTGCAGCTTTATAAAAATTTCCAGGCAATTGCGCTACGGCTAATTGACCTGCAAACAATCCATCTGACGGCAGGCGTATTTTTAATGCATGGGTGTTTGTTTCAGAATCAGGAGCAACCGCTAAAGCGATTATCTGCCCTTCTCTTTCATCACTATTGGTAGATACTTTTATATTCTGACCTAACTGTAATTCCGCGGCTGATGTCCCTGTTATCTCAAGATTCAGATCAAGTTTATCGACTTGGACAATCTCAAGTGCCGCTTGACCTGGTGTAACATAATCACCAACTTCCACATAAACATCGTTAACTGTTCCATCAAATGGAGACATTAACTGAGCGCGTTTAAGATTTCTATCTGCTTTATTAAGATGGGCCTGCTCTATCATCAAACGAGATCGAGCTGAATCCACACTGTGTTTGAGACGCGCCTCTTCTGCTTGCTGTCGATATAAAGCTTGTAATGCCTGATCGAAATTAGATTTTGATGCCAGTGAATCCCGCCCTAGCTTTTTAATTCTGGCGACTTCCTGCTCTTGTAATTCACGTTCTTGCTGCATTAGCTCCAATAATCGAGAATCTCGCTCAATGGCGGCACGTTCCGTTTTCAATATTGCTGTTGATTCTTCCACTGCATCAAAAAAATCCCCCGATTCAATACTGAGCATTAGACCATTTTCTTCAACATATTGACCCGCTTCAACAAAACGCCGGTCTATTTGCCCGGAAACCTGAAAATGGAGACGTGCTTTTCGAGCCGGTTGCAATTTCCCAGTAACCTCTGTGATAGGCTGGATATCAATTTGCTCGACAATTTCGATATTTACCGTGGGTGGGGGCAAAGACTGAAGCTCAGCGTGGGTGTCAGGCCTGGTCCAAAATAAAGCCAAGACAACCAGTATAGAAACAGTGCTTATAAAGAGTATTCTCATCAGATTGATTTTGTATTGATCTACTTAATTTTAACCAAAAATAACTACAATTAAGTCTTTGACAATGATATTGAATAAAGATTTGAAGATAAAACCATTGTATGCGATTTTAGACACTATAAACTAGACAAATAATTATAAATACACGGAACGAAATGAGGCTTGGACTGAACAAATTCATCGTAATAATCGTTGCCAGTGTGCTATCGCTTGGACTGACATCGGGGGCATTTGCTGAAGCCCTTGGCGGCGACTATACCAGTCTGCTCTGCCCAGCATCTCTGGGAATCCCAGAAAGACCGCATGTTGATGCTGAATTAGAAGAAGATGATACACATATGGCCGCTGATGAGGCAGACCTTATCGAAAACGGGATCTCAACTTTGATTGGGAATGCTGAAATAACACGAAACACGCAACAGGTCAGAGCCGAGACCATTAAATATAACCAAACTGAAGATACCGCAGACCTGTCTGGTAACGTCAACTATTGGGATGCCGATCTCTTTCTAGACAGCAATGATGCCTTTTTACAGTTCGATAATGGTATCGGTGAATTTTCGAATGCAGATTATATTCTGAAAGAGAGCCGCGGTAGAGGCACTGCAGAAAAGTTAGTGTTAGATATCGGCACCCGAACCGATATGGAAAAACTGGAATATACGACCTGCGACCCTGATGATAAATTCTGGAGCTTTACAGCAAGCAGCCTATCTTTAAACCATGAAAGCAACTATGGAAAAGCCCGTAATGTCATTTTAAAAGTAAAAGATATCCCAGTGTTCTATACGCCTTACATGTCTTTCCCATTAAGTAATGAACGTAAAAGTGGATTCCTGGCGCCTAGTTATGGCACAACCAATCGAAATGGATTTGACTTGCGTACGCCATACTATTGGAATATCAAACCCAATATGGACGCCACAATTACACCCCGTTTATTAACTGATAGTGGTGTTATGGCAATGGGAGAATATCGTTACCTATATTCTCGTGGTAGCGGTGAAATAAATGTTGAGTACTTACCCAGTGATAATGCTAGAGAAGATGATCACAGAAATTTTATTGATTTAGAACTCAACCAACGATTTGCTAGTACTGGTAATTTATTTGCTACCTATAGCAGAGTTTCAGACAAGTTTTATTTTGAGGATTTTGGAAGCCAACTTAGTGTTACAAGTACTTCTTTTCTCGAACAAAGGGCTGATATGACATACTCTGGTAATAACTGGAATATTTTAACCCGGGTTCAAAATTTTCAAACTGTAAATCGTAGTATCCCAACGTCATCTAGACCTTATAAACGCCTGCCCCAAATACTATTTAATTATAATATCCCGAAAGAAAACAATGAACTTAACTATGGACTCAAAAGTGAAGCTGTTTACTTCGATAAAGGTGAAAACATTGTTATCACCAATGGTATCCAATCTAATACGAATGTGAACGGTCTCCGCCTCGATTTGAGTCCTTATATTAGTTTCCCAATGTCTACGGCAGCGACATTTATAGAACCCAAGCTAAAGTTACGATATACACAATATGCTCTGGAAGATAATGCATTATTCGAATCCAGCCCTAATCGGATACTCCCTACATTTAGTCTAGACAGCGGTATCTTTCTGGATAAAGAAACAAACCTTTTTGGTAATGATGTAATACATACACTTGAGCCTCGCTTATATTACTTGTTTGTACCTCATGATGGACAAACTGACCTACCTGTGTTTGATACGGGTCAATATACTTTTTCATTTGCTTCATTGTTTTATGAAGATCGTTTTAGTAGCGCCGACCGTGTCGGTGATGCCAATCAACTTACATTAGCCTTAACTTCACGACTAATAGATCAAGCATCAGGACAAAGTTATGGTTCTGTTAGTCTTGGTCAAATAGTCTATTTTCGTGACAGAGAGGTAACACTTCCTGGTGCTCTAGAAAGAGATGAATCTACTTCATCTTTTGTTGCTGCATTTAATACCAACATTATTAAAGATACCCGCATCAGTGGCGACTTTCAGTGGAATCCAAGCGCTTCTGATAGTACAGAAAAGATCACCTTACAAACGACCTATAACCCTGCGCCTGACAAAATATTGAATCTAGCTTACCGTGTGGTTAGAAATAATGAGTTTAATTTTGTTGGCACCGACATCGACCAAACTGATATTTCTTTTAAGTGGCCTATTAAAAACAACTGGAGTGTTGTCGGTAGATGGAACTATGCAATCCCTGAGCGACGCTCATTAGAGATTTTTGGTGGCGTCGAATATGAAAGCTGTTGCTGGGGCGTTAGGGCAGTGGCTCGCCGATTTTTATCTAACATAGATGGCGAGTTCGATACCGGTGTATTCTTGCAAATGGAGCTAAAAGGACTGGCCGGGATAGGTAAAAAGACAGTAGAATTCTTAAAACAACAGATCCCTGGTTACCGCAGTGAATTTTAGATTTTCCCAGATTAAACTCCGACATTTTATGTTGGGGTTACTTACCCTATTTTTATTTCAGTCAAATACACATGCATATGTGCCACTTGACCGCATTGTTGCCATAGTCAATGACGATGTGATTATGCAAAGCGAACTGGAAACAAAGATACGTACTATACGCGCCCAGATGCAAGAACAGGGGTCACAATTACCCCCAGCATCTATTCTCGAACGTCAGGTATTAGACAATATTGTTCAAAACCGCATCCAATTACAGATAGCTGTAAAAACGGGTGTCAAGGTGGATGACGAAATGCTAAACCGGACTATCAGTAATATTGCCGCCGAAAATAAAGTGTCATTAAGTCAATTTCGCGAGATCCTTGAGAGTGATGGATATAACTATGAGCAGTTTCGAGAAGACATTCGTAATCAAATAACTCTGAGCCAATTACGCAAACGACAAGTTGAAAATCGTATTGTTGTCACCGAAAAAGAAATTGATAACTTTGTGACAAATCAGGAATTCCAAGGAACTACCCAATCCGAAATTCAAATCTCTCATATATTATTTGCATTACCTTCAGCAGCTACAGCTGATGAAATTGCACAAGTTCAACAGGTTGCGAACCAAATTCGTGAAGACCTTTTGTCTGGTGCAGATTTTGCTAATACTGCAAAAAATAATTCTGATGGCGGTAATGCAGAAAACGGTGGCGATTTAGGCTGGCGCAAACTTGAAGATATACCTTCCTTATTCGCCGATTATATCCCTGATATGAAAAAAGGTGATATCAGTGATTTAATTCAAAGCCCCAGTGGCTTTCATATTATCAAGATATCTGATATCCGCAGTGATGATAAAAATATCGTTGCACAAACACATGCCAGGCACATATTAATAAAACCCGACGATCTGATTACTAGCGTACAAGCGCGGGATAAAGCGGAACAATTAAAGCTTCGTATCGAAAGCGGTGATGATTTTGCTTTGTTGGCTAAAGGCAACTCTGATGACCCAGGGAGTGCCATTAAGGGCGGTGATCTAGGTTGGACGACACCAGGTGCTTTAGTACCCGAATTTCAAAAAATGATGGATAGTATGGACCCGGGTCAAGTTAGCAAACCTTTTAAAACTCAATATGGCTGGCATATCCTTGAGGTATTAGAACGTCGAGAATACGATAACAGCGAAAGCTTAAAACGTGGCAAGGCTCGGTATGCTATTAGAAATCGAAAACTCGAAGAGGCTATGCAAAGCTGGACCCGTCAACTTCGAGACGAAGCCTATGTCGAATACCGTCTAGATGAAATATGAGAAAAGAAAACCGCGTATTTTAGTATCCAGCGGTGAGCCTGCTGGCATTGGTCCCGATTTAATCATACAGCTAGCCCAGATTGCTCATCACAATGACCTGACAATAATAGGCGACCCTGATTTACTTCTAGAACGTGCAAAAAGCTTATCGCTTCCTTTGGACATTACCACAGTATCAAAACTTGGTGATTTTCAATATTCGTTTGAATCTAAATCATTAAAAGTCATCCCGGTTAAATTAAATGCGGCTTGTGTTCCAGGTGAACTGGATATTCGTAATGCAGGCTATGTTCTTGAATTACTGGATATAGCATCACGTCAATGTCTATCAAGAAATTATGATGCCATTGTCACCGCGCCCATACAAAAATCTATTATTAATGATGCCGGGGTAAACTTTAGTGGTCACACCGAGTATTTTGCTGAGCGGTGTGGTACTCCATTACCTGTAATGTTACTTGCTTGCCCGGAATTACGTGTAGCACTGCTTACAACTCATTTGGCCTTGCGTGATGTCCCTGATGCAATAACGTCAGAAAGAGTTGAAAAAACAGTTGGTATTGTCATCGATGAGATGCAGCAACGGTTTGGCATTAAAAAACCTAGAATTACTGTTTGCGGATTAAACCCTCATGCTGGCGAAGGCGGGCATCTTGGAACCGAAGAAATTACGATAATATCTCCCGTATTAAACGAATATATTAAACTTGGTCACGCAATCACAGGACTATTACCCGC
>Ga0222719_10004601_pt1 | contig 12094 bp, 27 predicted proteins | sample C33_34DmetaG_FD_165039 | JGI IMG/M metagenome (GOLD analysis project Ga0222719, IMG submission 165039) | Estuarine water microbial communities from San Francisco Bay, California, United States - C33_34D | ecosystem: Environmental > Aquatic > Marine > Unclassified | place: USA: California...
CTGGTCACTATTCATGTCCAGACCTTCAAACTCTACATTGTAATCACCAAATCCACTCATGCTTTCTTCTTTCCTTTAGACTTAGCAGGGTTCTCCCAGATCTTGGGGTTGACTCTTCCTTCTGATTGTTCGAAGGTTTTCAACCCCTCTCTGTACTGATCCCAATAATAATCAAACAGTTCGACTTTCTTGCCACACATGGTAATGTCATAACAAGTCTTTCCATCCTTCTCATACGTCACCAGATAAGCGGTGTAAGGAAGACTTCTGTCTTTTGCTAAGGATGGGTCACAGTTTTCATGTAGGACAATAATCGACATTAACTACGGCCGCCCCACTGGATGTCAGGAAATGCTTCCTGAACAACGGTAAAAGGAATCTTATAACGAGTTTCCAGACGATGGTCCTTCACCAGACACAGGATGTCTGCTTCATAAGGATGGAGACCTTCGAGCATCTGAATGAACATGCTCTCACGACGAAGACCCGACAGAGAATCATTGCCACCTTTCACAAAGTGATAAAGGTTTCTGTATTCCTTACGAAGAGAAGTGTGATCAGTTCCAACAGGAACTTCATTACGCTCATAAGGAACTTCACCCTCAGGAAGCATGGAGACAACAGTGTCATCATAGTTCCAGATGAGGATTGCCTTCAGAGAGTCACTGGCATACTGTTGAAGTGCTTCCACCTTCTTCGCATTGGTGCGTTGCTTACTTACAACGTCCAGAACCTCATGGATGAAAGGGTTGGGTGGAAGTTTCTTAGGGGCAGCAGGTGCCTTGGCAGCAGTTTTCTTGGCAGGTGCTCTCTTCTTGGGTGCCACGTCAAGATCTTTTGTCGTCGATGCCATAAATTTAAAATCTCTAAATTCAGTTTAGTGTATTTGGTGTGTTTTGTTTATTCGTCTTCAGTAGTGTAGAAATCCTCTGGGTTTTCAAATCTGATAGACATTACTTCTTCAGGGATGAACTGTCCGTTCTCATCAAACATCTCTGGGTGCATGGGAACATACTCTGTTTGTTTTCTAAACACATAGTCCCGTGCTAACCAACCGATCATACCCCCCAACAGGAAGAACATGATTGACATTACAACAGACAACGTGAGTGTAATTGCCAGTGCTTCCATAACTTTCTCCTAAGATCGTTTCCTTTTGAAATCCAGTTGGAAGTCAATAAGAAAATGGATCTCCCTCTTGAAGAGAGATAACATCTTCCCAAACTTCAACTGAAAAGTTTTGGGTTCCTCTCTTCTCCTGTTTTTGTTTCTGAGCAATAACTCAACTCCCCGATTAATTTTCGGTTCGTCGGTTTCCTTATTTAGAAGACTTCCTTCGTCTTCCAGGTCTTTTGTCATGACTGTACCTCCACGCACCCTCTAAAATTCCATACAAATAATTCTTAATTTTCCTTGCCTGGGGTTTAGGAATGTGACCATAGGATTCACGAAGCAATCTGTGATTGTAATCACTACCTCCTTCAAGGTATTCATCAAGTTCAGTCACAAGATCGCTGATCTCATGAGCAGTGGGGCTCTCAATAAATGCCTCGGTATCTCTCCTTGTTGCTTTGGAACTTTTCAAGTAAGCATACATATCCAAAACAAATTTGCCATCGAAAGCAAAATCAATGGCTTCTTCAACGGTTCCGTACATGTTGTAGAGATCGACTTGTTCCATTATACCAGATTGTTTTCTTTCAGATATTTAATCGTTTCAGTACATCCACCTAGAGGTTTTTGATCAACCACCACCTGAGGAAAGGTGGAAGAAGAACCAAACTCTTTCTTGAATTGTTCTCTAGTGAAGTCAGTGTCTAATTTATAAATTACATGCTGCAGTTCTGCCAACTGGAGAACTTGTTGAACCTTGGTGCAGTAAGGGCAATTGTCCTTTGAATAAACTGTGAAGGTCATCTGTTTTCTTGTTTAAGTTTGTGAAAGTGTTCCTGTGAGCAGAGACAAATCCTGTAACCAGGAAAGTACTCTTTTTGAATGGCAGGAATGCCCATTGCCAGGGTACTGCTGCCTTTCATCCACACCTCTTTTTTGTCCTCAAGAATAACGTGGTCCACAGGGAACTTCTTTTTCATATTTAGAGTTTGCCTCCAACAGTTCCTGCGAATGTCTTCTCTGGTTCGGGCCATCCTTCTTGGAGACCCTTGAGATAAAAGTGTGTCATTCTAATTACAGACCCCTCAGTGAGTCCAGAGACGAGTCCCTTACCCTCCTTATCATAGGAGTGCCAGAGAAAACGTCCCTTGACCACTTCAAAGATCCCATCAATTAGTTTTGGTGCTGGGTCCTGTGTACTCATGTGCTTGTTTCAAATCAGGATTAGGTTCAGAGGGGGAGAAAGGATCACGATCAAGGTTCTTAATAACAATGAACGCATCCTTGTTGTACCTGCGAACACCAAAGGGTGTTGACCAGCGAGGATTAGCAGTGTCAGGTTGGTGAATACCAGAGACTACTGTACCACCAATCTCAACAACAATGTTGTCTCCAACCTCCCATTCGAGTGCTTCGACTACATCAACGAGACGCTTGAGAACAGTTTCCTTCATGAGTTAGTCCTTTCATAAACGATTGCATCGGCCTGCTCAGGGTCAAAGATCTCCAGTTTCCTGCGCTTGCTCTGAGCATTCGTAATAAGTATAGCACCTGAAGTTAGAGGAGGGGCAATACTGATGGTGATACCCATATCAACGATGGACAGCGGAACACATGCCACGGCGACTCCTGTGCCCCACCAGAAGGGTTTCCAGAAGTTAGTCTTCACTGCATAGTAAAGAGAGGAGACAGGAGGGAGAACGAGGTGTCCAAGGACGACTGCCCAACATCGGGTTGCTGCTTGTTTTGCCTCAGTGATACCACGTTTCTTTTCAAGATACTCAGAATACTCCATTAAGACTTGTCTTTCAAACGATGGTTATACTCTATCACAATTTGTTCTGATTGGTGAGTCTTGTTTGTGACAGTTTTGTGACTGATCTTATATTTGCCAAGGTCTCTGGCAAATTCGTGAAGTCTATACCAGGAGAGATGAGGTTCCGTCATGACATAAAAAAAGAGGGTGTGAACCCCCTTGAGTATAAGGAACTTTATTTATTTTGTAATATCGATAACACAAATAATAAGACACCGAAGGCAATGCTAAAGAGTAACATTGCCAACCAAACGGTATCACTTTGAAAAGTCAACATATAAAACTTCCTCTCCAGGTTGTGGTGCTTCTGGATGACGTTTAGGTTGAGGTTTGTTCATCTCGTCATTGATGGACTTGATGTTACCCCACATCATCGCAAAGGCAGCGCCAGCGATGAGCGCAAAGCAAGTGAAATAAACAAGAGCAAGGTAGTTCACAGAGCATTGCCTCTGGGGAGAACTTCCTCAGGGAACACAAAGTTCTCATGGGGTTGGTCAACGGGTGCCAACCAGTTTCTGAGACCTTCATTCAGAAGAATGTTCTTGGTGTAGAAGGTTTCAAACTCTGGATCTTCTGCTGCTCTAATCTCCTGACTTACAAAGTCGTAAGCACGGAGGTTGAGTGCCAGACCGATGATGCCAATGGATGAAGTCCAAAGACCCATGACTGGAACGAACAACATGAAGAAGTGAAGCCACCTCTTGTTGCTGAAGGCAATACCAAAGATCTGTGACCAGAATCTGTTGGCAGTAACCATTGAATAAGTCTCTTCCTCCTGTGTGGAGTCAAAGGCTTTGAAGGTGTTTGCTTGTTCACCGTCTTCGTACAGTGTGTTCTCAACGGTTACACCATGGATTGCTGAGAGAAGAGCTCCACCCAGAATTCCAGCGACTCCCATCATGTGGAACGGATTAAGCGTCCAGTTGTGGAAACCTTGGAGGAAGAGGAGGAACCTAAAAATTGCAGCAACACCAAACGATGGCGCAAAGAACCAACTCGATTGTCCGAGAGGGTAGATGAGAAATACACTGACAAATACAGCGATAGGACCAGAAAAAGCGATCGCATTGTAGGGTCGGATACCGATGAGACGGGCAAGTTCAAACTGCCTGAGCATGAATCCTATAAGGGCAAAGGCTCCGTGGAGTGCCACAAAAGTCCAGAGTCCCCCAAGTTGGAGCCAGCGGACGAAATCTCCCTGAGCTTCTGGACCCCATAAGAGTAAGAGGCTATGTCCGAGAGCATCAGCAGGAGAAGAAACAGCAGCAGTAAGAAAGTTAGCGCCCTCAAGGTATGAACTCGCCAGGCCATGGGTGTACCAACTGGTAACAAAGGTGGTTCCTGTAAGCCAACCGCCAAGAGCGAGATAAGCTGTAGGGAAAAGGAGAAGGCCAGACCAACCGACAAAAACAAACCTATCACGCTTAAGCCAATCATCGAGAACATCGAACCACCCCCTTTGTTGAATAGGTCGTGAAAGTGATGCAGTCATTTTGAAGTTTTGTTAAGTTGTTTTGAGACAAAGAAAAGGGGTGTTACCACCCCAGTTCTTTATATTGTTATTCTGTTATCAACCAATGGCAGGTGCGGTGAGAGCAACAGGAGTGTTCTCAACAGCAGCCAGGTCCAGAGGGAAGTTGTGAGCATTACGCTCGTGCATTACCTCCATTCCAAGTCCAGCACGGTTGAGCACGTCTGCCCAAGTGTTGATGACTTGACCTTGAGAATCAAGGATAGACTGGTTGAAGTTGAAACCGTTCAGGTTGAATGCCATCGTGGAAACACCAAGAGCGGTGAACCAGATGCCAACAACGGGCCATGCAGCAAGGAAGAAGTGCAGGGAGCGTGAGTTGTTGAATGAAGCGTATTGGAAGATCAGACGACCAAAGTAACCGTGAGCGGCAACGATGTTATAAGTTTCTTCTTCTTGACCGAACTTGTAACCATAGTTCTGTGACTCGTTCTCAGTGGTTTCACGAACCAGTGAGGAAGTAACGAGTGAACCGTGCATTGCGGAGAACAGTGAACCACCGAAGACACCAGCAACTCCCAGCATGTGGAAGGGGTGCATCAGGATGTTGTGCTCAGCTTGGAAGACCAACATGTAGTTGAAAGTACCACTGATACCCAGGGGCATCGCGTCAGAGAAAGAACCTTGACCGAAAGGATAGACCAGGAAAACTGCAGAAGCGGCAGCTACAGGAGCTGAATAGGCTACACAGATCCAAGGACGCATCCCCAGACGGTATGAGAGTTCCCACTCACGTCCCATATAAGCATAGATGCCGATGAGGAAGTGGAAGACTACGAGTTGGAAAGGACCACCATTGTACAGCCACTCATCAAGAGAGGCAGCTTCCCAAATGGGATAGAAGTGGAGACCGATTGCGTTTGAAGAAGGGATAACAGCACCAGAGATGATGTTGTTTCCGTACATGAGTGAACCAGCAACGGGTTCACGGATGCCATCGATGTCCACAGGGGGAGCACCGACAAAGGCAACGATGAAACAGATTGTAGCTGCCAGAAGGCAAGGAATCATCAGGACGCCGAACCAACCAACATAAAGACGGTTGTCGGTGCTGGTGACCCAGTTACAAAACTGTTCCCAAGAAGTATTCTGTTTTGAGCGAGTAAGAGTTGCAGACATTGTTAGAAAGTCTAAGTAGGTCCATCAGGGAAATGGTGGAGATACTTATTTCCTCGCCACCCTTAGACGAGGATATGAGAGACGGATTGGTTGCCCTGCCTAGTCTCGGTCAAACGGCAGGGGTTCACACAACTTCACATTTCGTAAGTCGTTGGTGTATTTATAACACAGAACTTTATCCTTTGTCAAGCGTTAAACTCATTAATAAAATCTAAAACCCTATTCAGATATTGATTTGCCAAGTCCTTCTGAACAGGATCTCTCCATTCTTTATGCAACTCATTCTTGAGTTTATAAAGTTTGGCTTCCATGTCTGGTTTGCTTATGCGGCCTCTCCCCATGATTGTGACTCCTGATCAATGAATGCTTTTCGCTTTTCCCATGTGTCTTTCTCACCATAGATATGTCCCTTCTTATATGCACTGTTGATACACTCAGGGGCATTGACTGTTGAGCACACAAGGTTACTTAGAACCTGTGGGTCTCCGACTTTCCCAGTTCCAGTCCAAATGTGTTGTCCGTTTAACCAGACTGCTCCACACTTGGGACACTCCTCTCTCTTCAGAGAAAAGTCAGAGACCTCTTTGTTGTTGTCCATTAGAAATTTGGAAGTGTTACGGGTCCGTCCCCACCAGTTGTTGGAAGTTCAGGAGTGCTGGGAATCTGAAGAGATTCTGTAACTGATTTAACTATAACACTCTTAAGAGAATCTGTAATATTCTCTCGGTTCGCATAAAGAGTGTATCCACCTGCTACAACTCCAGCAGACACAGCAAACGAAAGCAGAGCAAGGGTGTTGATAACTTTCTGCATGATAAATCTCCATAGGTTTGAAACAATATTTATCTCTAAATAACAGAAGTTCATACTCAATGTTCTCAAATGAAGAAACTATTGCTTTTAGCTTCTTCGTTATTCCTTATTTCACCCGTTGCTAACGCTGCCGAAATCACATCAAGACTCACTGATTCTGTTCAGTTGACTGTTGATGGTGCAGCCTCAGCCGCTACAAGAATTGGAAACTCATACAGCGTCAGCGGTAGTGGAGTTTCGACGACTGATGGCACGACAAGCGGGGTAGTTGGTGGTTTGGGCGCTGCAACTAACGGCGTAAATTCTTTTACAAGCATCACAGCCTCTCAGGCCACTGATGGTTCTGCTTTCTCATTCACTCAGTCTTATACTGCTGGTGATGCTGACAACGCAACAACAACTGTCTCCTCTGGAGTTGTTGGTTCACTGCCACTCTTCGGTTCGACGACTACAAGTTCGGGCGGTGTTGCTGGGTCTCTGGCTGGCACCCTGTCAAACACCAGTGTCCCAACTGTGACTGCTGGTGGTGCTGGAACCACAGCGATCGGACAACGTTCACTTGAACTGAGCGTATTCCAATGACCGATGATCTCCCATTAGCAATACTCCTTGGAGCGTTGTTGGGAGTTCTTCATGGGGCTGCTGCCATTGCAGCCCCCGTGGTTCCCAACTTCACACGAGGAACAATCACGAGCGAGACCTCCAGCACCACTGAAGTGGTGGAGGTTATTCGCCAAGTCGAATACACAACTGGAACTTCTTATACAGTTACAGGAACAAACATAAACATTCCTGCTAACCCAACTCCTGGTGCTAACTACACTATCGTAAATCAGGGTGAACCTTTCCAATTTTCTGAAACATATCTCGGTCCTGGAGTGGCCTCTGAAACATGGATAGATCGAACCACCACCGTAAACAGTACCACAAACTCGCTGTCGGTCTTTACTCAATAAGTTTATTGTTTGGTGGCGCTGCCTTTGCTCAAGCTGCTCCCTCCAACACCAACATCGCTGGACCCCAAGCATCTGCAACTGGTAATGTCACCAACCAGGCTGTGCAGGTGTTACAGGGTCCTTTTGCTATCAACCAATATGGATCTGGTGTGACCTGTCAGGGTCCCACCTTTAACATTGCTCCATTTGTTATGGGGACAAGAAATTATGATTGGGATCCATCCTCTAACCTGACTGGTTCAGGTAACCTGGGTGTCTCAGCGTCCTGGCAGATCCCTTTGGACCGAGAGTCGATTGACCTATGTAAGGAAAGGGCAGAGGTAGAAATCAAAAGACAACAAGCAGAGACAGACAAAGCAAGACTTGACTTTGAATTGGTGAGACTCCTGAAGTGTGGTGAGGCTGCAAAGATGGGAGTTCGTTTCCATCCAGAGAGTCCTTATGCTGGCATCTGTTCTGATGTGATTGTTTTAGCTCCACCACAAAAACCCACAACAGAAGTAGTAAATAAGGTAAATATAAACAAACCAAATGACAGATCCAGTTTGGTCAGTCATCTTCATGGTCTTTCTAAGTGTCGTGTTGGCAGGACTGATGGTGGCATATCTCTTTTACATAGTCAGACAGGAGGAAAAAAATGACAGCGATGACACCCCCGAGCAGGAAGAGTTGTTACAACTTCAGAGTAATCGAGATCAATAGAGTTCTTGATGGTGATACAATAGATGTAACTATTGATTTGGGTTTTGACCTCTATAAGAAGGAAAGAGTTCGTGTTGCAGGAGTGGATACACCAGAGAAACGAACACGCGACCTTGAAGAGAAAGTTCTTGGCATCGATGCCACCAACTGGCTCAAGGACCATCTTGATGGTGCTATCAATGGTGACGACGATCTCATTATTAGGACTGAGCTTGACGGTGGTGTTGGTAAATACGGTAGATTACTCGGCTGGTTGTACATTGGTACCGAGGAGGTGTCTCTCAACGAACAAATGATTGAAGAGGGATATGCTTTTCCATATGATGGCGGCACAAAGGTCAAGGACTTCGAGCAACTCAGAGAGATCAGAAGAGCACACGGAACACTTATATGATCAGTCTGTACCTGACAGTTACAATCGTTGCTTTGATGATTGCTTATGCTGGCATTGAAGGAACACTCAGGGTCTTTGCCTGGATGGATCTTCAAATTAGGTACCTTCCTCTGCGTATCAGACTTGAACTGATGAAGAGGAAACTCAAGTCCCAACTCGACAAGGATCGAGAATACTTTCTAAGGAGGTTGGAAGATGAAAAGTCTAAGTAGTCTCTTTGTTATTCTTTGTCTAACTGCTCCAGCATATGCTGAAGGTGGTTTTGAAATGTTTGAAGAGATCTGTGAGATCACTGGTGAAGTAAAGGTCTCCTATCAATATGTTCCCAGTGAGATCAAACTCTCAGACATCGAAATCAAATCGAGAACTTTGCCCCCAACTTCTTCGCAATAACCTTTGGGGGTTGGAAGTATTTCTTAAACCTCTTGACTCCATCCTTGGTGAGACTTTTTGAGAGTTCTTCATCAATGATTATCTTATTATCATACTCCCAGAAGGAATCAAGGTCCACCTGGTCACGAAGATATTGTTCTAACTTCTCGACCTTACTCTCCAGAACCTTCATTCCTTTAGCAGAGTACTCAATAATGTCAGCGGATCCCTCTCCATTAGGAACAAAGTGGAGAACTGGTTTGACCTGTTTGACTTTAACTTTCTTTTTCTTCTTAGTCAGTTGTTGAATAAGAGGATCTGCTGCTGTCTTGATCTGGTTGATAACAATTCCAGCACCCAAGGCAACAGTAGTAGTAACCACAGCAGTTGCACCAGCAGTGATCAGAGGTGCAACCTCAGGGAGTGGGACATCTAAACCACCAACATTCACAGTTGGTGGAGTTGCGGGAAGATCTCTGGTGTCTGACCTTGGTGTGGGTTCAGATTCTCCATTTTGGTTTTCAATAACCTGCTCCCACTCTTCTTTGGTGGGAACATCAATAACAGGGTAATCAATTGTAGGATCAGGGACATCAATCACAGGAGCCTTGAGACCCCTTGTAACAGGGACTGGAACCCCCCGAGTAACAGGAGGTGCCAGTGGTTCAATAACAGACACCACAGGGGGTGGTAGGTCCCTTACAACAGGTGATGGAATCCTACTGATTGGTCTGACCTGGGACATTGGTTGTAGGCATTACAGGGGGAGCAGCAATCTGAATTGGTGCTTGCTCAATTCGAATTGTCTGAGCAGGTGCTGTTTGAGCGGCAGTGGCAATGAGTTTCTCCAAGTCTGCCTTAGAGACACCACCAGCGGCACCCATCTTCATTGTTCCGTCACCAGACTTCTTCGCTGTCTGAACTCCGAAGGTGGCTAGCACCCCAGTGAACACAGATGCAATGAAAGTGGGATCAAGTTTCTGCTCTGGGATTCCAAGTGCAGGGGGCAGTTTGATGTAAGCAAGAGTGAGAATTCCACCAGACCAAATAAGAATTCCAAGGCGAACAAACGTGCTGATCACAGCAAGATGTTCTTCACTATCACCTGAGGCATCTTTGATTCTTCCAAAGAAACCTTTCTTCTTCTCCTCTTTCTTTTCCTCAACTTCCTTTTTAATTTCTTCAGGCATGAGTTTATAGAGAGGCGAAGTTATTTAGAAAAAGTAATAGACAAAAAAATACCCCAGGAAATTTTCCTGAGGTAAATGGTTTTTGTTTTGTGATTTCAAACTGGGGCAGTCTCTCTTGCGTTGACCTTCAGGTAATCATAAACCTGTTCAGGTGTGCTCTCACGGTATGGATCTGCTTCGTGGTTATCAGACTTACCGTCTTCCACAAACAGTTTCTCGATCACACCGTCTTGGATGACTGCTGCGTAACGCCAGGAACGATCACCGAAACCAAGGTTAGACTTGGAAACCAGTTGACCCATGGCACGAGTGAAGTAAGCGTTACCATCGGGGATCAGTTGAACCTTTTCGATGTTCTGATCCTTTGCCCAGGCATTCATAACAAAGGCGTCATTGACAGAGACACAATAAACAGTGTCAACACCAAGTGCAGTGAAGTCTTCGTACTTCTCCTCAAATCCAGGCAGTTGATAAGCGCTGCAAGTAGGAGTGAATGCACCAGGGAGACTGAAAACAACCACACGCTTACCAGCAAAGAGATCACTGGTTGTGCGAGTAACGAAGTCTCCATTCTCTCTAAACTTGAATTCCACTTGGGGAACTGAATCACCTTCTTTTTTCATTGGAACCTCCCAATTAACGTGTTTGATAATCATTGTTGGTTAGTTGCGTAGGCTGGTTGCATCAACCCACCACCAGGACCGTCCTGGTCATCATCCTCTCGATTATCTAAGATCAAATAAGCAATTACAAAACCCACCAGTAATCCGAGGTAGGCTTTGAACATCACCAAATGCCTGGGATGATCTGGCCAGTGGCAGCATAAGCACCGAAGGCAGCGATGATTCCGATCATGGCAGCCCAGCCATTAATTCTTTCAGCCTTTTCGTTCATTGTTTTACTCCTTGTTGATTAATTTTGTCGTAAATGAAAGTGTCACCATATTGACGGTGAAGTTTGTAACCGACCACTGCTCCTTTGGTGTTCATCAGTGCTGGCATAAAAACAATCGTGAAGAAGACTGCTGGTGCGCCGATGAAGAGAAGTGCAGAGATCACATAATAAGTAAGCAGTTCAGCCATCAATAAGTCTCAGAGAGTTGATTAACAGAGTGTGCCAGCAAAACAAAGAATGAGATGCTGGTTACTGTGAAGATTACCTCAGTCATCAGAAAAGGTTCTCCTCTTGTTCAGTAAGTATAACACAGTCGCTGGTGGGGTAAGCAACACAGAGAAGAGCATAACCCTCTTCCAGTTGATCATCATCCAGGAATGTTTGATCCTCGTTATCAATTGTGCCAGAGATAACTTTACCTGCACATGAAGAACAGGCACCTGCACGGCAAGAGTAAGGAAGGTCTACACCTTGCTCCTCAGCGGTGTCCAGGATGTAAGAATCATCAGGACAATCGATGACTGTTTGATTCCCATCAGGAGATTGAAGTGTGACCTTAAAGTTTGCCATTTTTATCAGAAGACTCCGAAGAATAGTTTACCAGTGAAAGCGTAAGAAAGCAACCCAGCAACAATACCGACCATAGCCCAGCGTCCATTTGCTTTCTCCGCCTTCTCGGCATAAGGTTCAATTCCGTAGCGCTCAAGATCTTCCTTGGTCATGTACATGGAAGGCTCCTTAGCCCACATATTCATTTGTCCAAACTCGTTTTTAGTAACTGTCATTGTAAGTAATGTAAAGTTTAGTTACATTATTTATTATTTCTTTAGTTTTGTCAAGTAAGTAAGATTACTTAGTTAGAGATCCCTAACAATTTCCCTACACTTGTCTCTGTTTTGTCTACAGAAAGAGTGAACATAAGACTCCACGTCTACATCCATAGACCTGTGTGCAGATACATGTAACCCCTGGATTATTAGGAGAGATGCCAACAACAAAGTTGGAATCATCCACATATCTCTTAGGAATTTTAACATAAAAAAAAGGGGTCCGAGTGGACCCCTTGATTATAACAGATGTTATCAGAAGCTGTACTTAACGCCCAGCTTACCACCAACACCCAGGTTCTCAGCGGAGAAGTCGCTATCGGCAGTGGCGGCACTCAGCTCACCATAAACACCAACGCTGCTGCTC
>Ga0222719_10004604_pt1 | contig 12085 bp, 10 predicted proteins | sample C33_34DmetaG_FD_165039 | JGI IMG/M metagenome (GOLD analysis project Ga0222719, IMG submission 165039) | Estuarine water microbial communities from San Francisco Bay, California, United States - C33_34D | ecosystem: Environmental > Aquatic > Marine > Unclassified | place: USA: California...
AAACCATGAACATCCTTTCCCAACTAGAGCGATAAATAATACAATCGGGATCACCTTTGTATTTGTTAGGATTGCGTGGTTTATAGTATCCCTTATGTGTTCTCATTAAACTATTTAGGTACCACATGGCTATCGAACTTAATCTACCATCTACAATAACAGGTGAACCTGCTGCACCAGTTGAAGGACTAACGGACTTTGTTGGTCAGGCAGCAGAGACTGCTGCATCTGTTAACGAGGCTCTAGGAGCACTTAATGAAAGTATTTCGTCAGGAAGTGGTATTCAGTTTCCTGGTAACTTAGGTTCAAGGAGAATTGAGTTTCAAGTAAAGCCTCGTAACCGTCCTAGTCAAACAACTAGAGCTACTGAGAGTGGTGGAACGCTTATAGCACTTCCTATTCCAACTAATCTTCAAACAGGTTATGGTGCTAGATATGCTGATGCTGAGCTTGGAGTGTTGGGAGCTCAGGTATTCAATGATGTTAGGGAAGGTGGATCGATTGCTGAGTCTTTATCGGGCATTGGTATCGATGATTTGCAACAGAGCGCATTATCAATTGCTGCATCTGCATCTCCTGAAATAGCAGCTGTACTTGGAGGTGGTGCCTTGCAAAAGTTAGGGCTTGGAGCAGCTGGTATTGGTGCTGCTGCTGGTGCTGCAGCTGCTGGTATTGCAAAAGGAGGACTTGGAGCAGCTGGTATTGCTGTGAACCCTCACCTAGCAGTATTGTTTGAAGGAATGAACTTTCGTAATCACTCATTCAGCTATAAGTTCTCAGCTAGGAACGAGAGTGAATCATATGCTTTGAATGCGATCATCTACGAATTCAAGAAAGAATGCATCCAACCATTGATGATGCACAGAAGGCTTTCTTTAGATACCCTGATGAATTTGATATTAGATTCCCTAATGACAATGGGTTCTTGTTTGAAATAGGTACATCTGTATTGAGAGACTTTCAGATCAACTACACTCCAGATGGTGCATCATACTTTCACAATAACGGAAGTCCAGTGTCAGTGTCATTCACGTTAAACTTTACAGAGCTCGATATTCTTACTCAGAAAGAGATTGGTAATGCACCAGGAGGTCGGTAATGTCTTATATGTTTAACAATTGGCCAACTGTTAGCTACGATGTAAAGAAGAATGGTAAGCCTCTTACTCTCACTAACATCACTCTGCGATTCAAGATCAATGAACTTTTGCGCAACAAAAGCGTCGTGATGTATGACTATGATGTGCAGAGTGGAGACAGACCTGACATAATTGCATATAAGTATTATGACGATCCAACACTCGACTGGGTGATCTTACTTGTCAACAACATCATTGACCCACAATTCGAATGGCCACTCGATGATCGCTCCTTTGAAAGATACATGAGAAAGAAGTATGGATCATTGGAAGCAGCCAAGCAGACTCATCACCAATACGAAAAGATATTGAGAGAACAGCAAGTATACTTTGATGGTACGATCATTCCTGAGAAGACAGTCGTAGTAGACAAAGACACATACGATCTGACATCTCCAACCAGTCGTCGTGCTATTGATAAGTATACCTACGAGCTAGAGCTCAATGAAGCTCGCTCAAGGATTAAGATACTTGATAAGAGATACATTAATGGATTAATCTCTTCGTATGATTCATTAATATTGTCTATTGGATAATATAGTATGCCTGCCTTTCACAATGCCTATGGGTTAGAGTTTAACCTTATCCTTACAAGTCCAAGAATGTCACAATCAGTTGATCTCAAATATATGGTAAATGAGATTAACATGTATGAAGACATATTTGGACCATTCATGAGGATTGAGATAGTACTAACTGATGCTCTAGGTTTGGTTGATAAGTTTCCTGTAGTAGGAGATGAGGAATTAGCATTCACATACTTTGTAAAGGGAACAGGAACATACACTCAGACATTCAAAGTATACAGACTATCTCATAGAACTATAGCTAAAGCTAGACAGCATACAGTAGTACTTCATGGCATTAGTAAACCAGGTCATAAAAACTCTCTCGAATATGTGTACAAACCATACATCCAGAAGAAGCCTCATGAGATTGTTAACGATCTATACAATAATTATTTGTCACCTGATAAACCATTAGAGATCCCAGTAAAGACAGTCAATCCATATACGAGAGTCAGTACAGGACAGAATCCATTACAGTTAATCAATATGATGATAGCTGAATCTAAGAGTGAGAAGGCAAGTGACTACAAAAAACCGTCGAATTACTTGTTTTACGAGGATCATAAAAAATTTAAGTACGTTCCGATAGATTTTTTACTCGAGAAAAATTTTGCTGGTAAAAATAAGAATTTTTTTCTTAATGTTCCTCAAAAAGAGAGTCAGTTCGAAAAAGGCGAATCTCCCACGATCGGAGGAGAGGATGAGGCATACTTTAAATCTATAACGAGCTTTAAGTTTGCTGATGAATTCGACAATCTAGATGGAGTTCACAGAGGATCTTACATGAACGAAGTGAACATCATCGATCCAATACTGAAACGTTTTAAGATGCATCCGATACAAGAGAAGACGAAGCATCAGTTCGAGTACGTGAGAGACTTTGATGATCTGACACATATGCCAAACAGTGGAGAGAAGTTTATCCTACCTGAGGGAGATGTTGGTAAGGCAACTAAGCCATATGCAACACATCGTCGAATGATGATTACTCAGTTCGAGAAGGATAATGAGAAGTACCCTGTCGACTCTTCTGCTTACTTTAAAGAGATGCAGCCATTCAAACCTGGTGATCAGCTTCTCGATCCAAGACAGAGACACAAGAACCTACCAGAGTCTATACATGAACTGAACAATTTAATGCATCATGTACTTGAGATCACAGTACCTGGTAACCCTGATATGACTATTGGTGAACACATTATCATTCAAGTTCCACAGCCAACAGCTTTTGATGGAGAGACTACTAGGTTCATTGAGTTGTATGGTCAGCAGGCTACGTTCTTTGTAACTGCTATCAGACACATTTATAGTTCAGAGCCTGATCAGTATCGTATGGTGCTATCGTGTAGTGCTGAGACATATGGAAAAGACCCAACTGGGATGAAGGTATTGTTATGAAGGTAAAGCAAGAGTTCTTTGGATTCAATCCTGTAATGTGGATGGGAGTTGTTGAAGACAACGAAGATCCATTGAAGTTAGGCAGGTTGAGAGTTCGTATCTTTGGATGGCACAGTGGTTCATTGAAAGACGTCGATGGTGAGCCTGGTGTTAAGACTGAGGAGTTGCCATGGGCTCAAGTGATGCAGCCTGTCAATGCAGGACCTAATAGTGGTGTCGGTGGTCCCTTGACTGGTATTGTTCAGGGCACTTGGGTGATGGGTATCTTCCTTGATGGAGAGATTGCTAGAGAGCCTCTCGTAATGGGATCTATTCCTGGTATTCCAACCGAAGCTAATCCTAACCCAGTTGGTGGTCCTCCCTCAGAAGGTTTCTATGATCCGGATGGTCGTTATCCTGAGGAGTATGCAGGGTGGGGTTTAGATGAACCTGACACTAACAGACTTGCTCGTAATGATAATACTGCAATGGGTGATGCTAAAGACTATACTCACCCAGTGATTCAAAGAAAGGTTGCGATGCAGCATAAGAGTCAGTATGGTAATGGCTATGAGATTGAAGAGCCAGTGTTAGATGGGTGGAAAGAATTCAAGTCAAAGTATCCACACAACAAAGTACTTGAGACTTCATCTGGCCATATCTTTGAGATTGATGACACTCCTAAGTTCGAACGTATTCACATCTATCATAGAAACGGTAACTATATTGAGATCGGTGGTGCAGTAGGTGCTATGAATAGAATGGATAAGGTTGTTGGTGATCAGTTCACTTTGATTGATGGTAATCACTACAAGAGTGTCCATGGTGATATAAATGTTGTTGGCAGACATTGTCAGCAGTTAAGTCAAACCACCGTGATAGAAGGACGTACCGTTACATTGAAAGGTGGTGCTGTTGTACTTGCTACTAACAAAGTGCAGGTTGCTGGTAGTCTAGCAGTTGGTACTGGTGCTACTTGTAAGATTGTTGATATTAGAGGAAAGGTTTATGATGTTAAGAATGGTATTGTGGTATCAGCAACGGATGGATAATCATGCCTAGTATATTAGACATACAACAAGATGCTCAGAAGGTCGTACGTTTTTCTACCCTCGGTCTCAGTACACTCAATGAACTAGAGCTTGATACGATCACATACAATATTGTCGATAAGGATGGCAATACCGTACGGTCGTATGAAGGGCGTGATAACAGACAGGCTGCTTATGATGATGCTGATAATAGTAACTTTGCAGAAGATGAAGGAGCTCCTTTTCATGTAGAAGCAAAGTCTAATCTATCAGTCAATCCTGAGACCGGTGCTTTAGAATTCGAAGTTGGTAGTCAGGTTGGGATTCTATTTCCAACGGCTGAAATTAATGCAACTGCAGAGCAGCTTAAGAACTTAGTCGACTGTGAAGTAATCGAAGACATTATTAAGCGTGAAATAAAAGCGATGGTTGATTTGATTAAGACAAATACAGCAGCAGTATCAGACCTGTCTCCCTTCGAAGCCCTAACTAGTATCCCTTCTAATCCGTTGAAGATTATATCGTGGGTGAAAAAGTTCGTATCGATGTACATCGGTCCTCAGATACTTGCATTAATCGATTGTGCTATCCAGCTTGCTCAGTTTGCTGCAGCCATTCAGAACATCACTCAAGCAGCTCAGGTTGCACAACAAAACGTTGCGTTATGTGCTGCATCTGCTTTAGACACGGCTCTAGATACAGTAATTGAAGAAGGGTTAGCAGCACTTGGTACTACAGAGGAAGAGATTAACAATACACTATCAACTATTAGCACGGTGCAGAGCAAGTTAAGTGATATCACAGGCAAACCAGCTAAGTTTCAGACTAACAGTGTTGAGCAGCTAATAGAATCAGCTACGACTGAGAATAGAGCGGCGTTTATGTCAGACGTTAATGAGTATGCGACAGAATCATTGAGTGAAGCAGAGGCAGAGCTATCATCCAATGCAGTTAGTGGCATCCTTACTACAGCAGGGGCTTTTTCAGGAGACGTTACTATTCCTAATGCTGAAACAGGTGGCACTGGTGGTAACTTTGAGATTGTAACGAATGGCGGCAACGTCAATCAAGTACGGTACGTTGTATCGCAAGGTATTATTACAGATGTGATCACAGGCTTATAAGGAGATACTAATGAGCACTAAAGATATGTTGGACAATCACGTTGCTACTCTCACAGCAGAGTATGAAAAGTTTGAGAGTGGTAATAAGGCAGCAGGCACTAGAGCACGTAAATCACTTAGTGAAATTGCAAAGTTGTGTAAACTTTTACGTCTAGAGATACAAGCTGCTAAGAACAGCGATAAATAATAGACAATAATAATAACTGGACGCTCTGATGGCTAGCGGTGCTCTTAACCCTTTACTTAAAGAAGTCGTTTTCAGTGATGTCAACGTTTCTTTTACACCGCATCCAGTTACTGGTAAACTACCCGTGCTTAAGAATGCGGATGCTGTAAAGAGAGCTGTCCGCAACCTTATATTAACTAACTTTGGTGAACGTCCTTATGAGCCTCTATACGGCGGCAATGTAAGGGCGATGTTATTTGAGAATACGGACGATCCTCTATTAGATAGTCTTATACGCAGCCGTATAGAAACGGCCATTGACAAGTACGAGCCTAGAGCAAAGGTTGAATCGGTAGTGGTAGATGTAAAGCCTGATTCCAATGCACTAGTTATTAAGATAAGGTTCATGGTATTCAACGAACGGTTCCCAGTCGATCTAGAAGTAGCAATAGAAAGAGTAAGGTAAATGGCTGCTAATAACGCACTTATAGTAACAGACATAAACTTTGATACGATCAAAGGCAATCTACAGGCGTATCTTTCTAGTCAGTCAGAGTTTCAGGACTATGACTTTGAAAGTAGCGGTATGCAGACTATTATTCAGCTGCTTGCTTATAACACCTATTATAATTCGATCTATACTAACTTCGCATCTAATGAATCGTTCTTAGATACAGCGCTTTTAAGAAACAATGTTGTATCACGTGCTAAGATGCTTGGGTTTACTCCTACTAGTGCCAGGGGTGCTAGAGCGACTTTGAATGTAACGGTTAATCCTGCTGGTACTCCTGATACGGTTACTGTTCCTGCTAACACTCAATTTACTAGTACTGTAGATGGGGTGTCTTATATCTTCCAGTCTATTAACAGTACTACATTCACTCGTTCTGATGCAGGTGCTTATACTAACAGCATGGTTATTAGAGAAGGCGATCCTGTACAGGAGTCTTATACCGTAAGTACAGTAGCGCCTGTTTCATACTTACTTAATAACGAAAACTGTGATACCACTAGTCTTAAAGTTACCGTGCAGCAGAGCGTTTCTAACACGGCTGTACAGGTTTATAAATTAGCCAATGATCTTTCAGCTATAAATGGAAATTCGGCCGTATACTTCCTTCAAGAGAATGGTGATGGTGCTTTTGAAGTATTGTTTGGCGATAACATACTTGGTAAAAAACCATCGGATGGTAATATTGTTAAACTTAATTACAACGTATGTAACGGCCCTACTTTAAACGGTGCTAGAACATTTAATGGTCCTGCTACACTTGCTGGTAATAGTTCGTATACCATTAGTACTACTAGTAGAGCATCCGGGGGTGCAAATCCTCAGTCTATAGACAGTATTAAATTTAATGCGCCTAGAAACTACAGTGCTCAGAATAGAGCAGTTACTGCTAACGACTATAAGAACATCCTTTTAAACAATGCACCTGATCTTCAGACTATTAGTGTATGGGGTGGTGAAAAGAATAGTCCCCCTGTATACGGTAAAGTGTATATTGCGGCTAAGCCTATAGGGAATACTCTTCTTACTCAGTCTCGTAAGGATGAGCTTGTACAATTACTAGATGATAGAAACGTCGTTACTATAGAACCAGTATTCGTAGATGCTGAGTATCTGTATGTCGTTCCTACAGTAGAAGTACGTTATAATCCTAATGTTACTAGTAAGACAGCTGATACGTTACTCAATCAAGTTAATAGTGTCATGTCTTCTTTCAACACTAACGAGCTTGGGGTGTTTAACCGTAACTTCTATCTGTCAGAATTTATTAAAAAGATCGATGCAATTGATGATAGTGTAGTAAACGTATCTGTAACAGAATTAATGCAGAGACGGTTTATTCCTAATACTACGATCACTCAAGCATACCAAGTAAAATTCAATAATGCATTATACCACCCACATAGTGGTCACCTGCATGCTATCAGTAGTAGCTCATTTACCTATCAGGGATTTACTTGTTACTTTGATGATGATGGAAAAGGAAAGCTGCGAATCTACAGAATAGCAAGTAATGCACGCGTGTATATTGATCAGAATGCGGGTGTAGTAGATTATGAAATGGGTACAGTTAAAATTAACGCTATAAAATTCACAGGGTATAGTGGGGATGGTATTAAGATTAATGCACAGCCTAGAGAACAGGTTATTAAATCACTAAGAAGCCAGATATGTCAACTTGCTGATTCTAAAGTGTCGATTATTAATAATCTTACAGACGAGAGTGAAGCAGTATCTAGATCATTGTCTTCCACTAACCAATCCACTGTTTCTACCGAGACAGGGGTAGTATCAGTATCGTCGACGTACTAAATGGCCACCGATAATAAAATATCGACATTAGTAGAAAGTCAGGTTCCGGGATATCTTCTCGAAGAAGGCCCTAATCTCGTTGCGTTCTTAAAAGCATACTATGAGTGGATGGAGACTACTGGCCAAGTTACAGAAGTCAGTAAGAATCATTTATATAACCGTGATATCGATTCTACTAATCTTGACAAATTCTATGAATACTTCAGACGAGAAGTATTGGCTGACTTTCCTGAGAATATCTTGGCCGATAAAAAGCTAGTCGCAAAACGAATAAAAGACTTGTATCGCGCAAAAGGGTCGACTGCTGCTTATAACCTTCTATTCCGTATTCTGTATGATCAGAATGTATCGGTGTATAAACCTAGTGAAAATATTCTGAGAGCGTCTGATGGAAGATGGACTCAAGATACTATTGTACGTCTTGGTGCTCCTTTCTCTGGTAACGTAGATGGTATTGTCGGTAAAATTGTTACTGGTTCTAGTTCTGGTGCTACCGGTAAGGTATTAAAAGTACTAACCATATTTGAAGGTGGTGTTGAATTAAAACAGCTAAGATTGACAGAAGTATCTGGATCGTTTATTGACCTAGAGCAAGTAACAACTACTAGTGGTGAAAGCGGGGTAGTGGTAAACAATATTGGTCCGCTATCTAAAGTTACGTTTGGTACTGCGAGTGCTCAAGGTGGTACAGGTCATCAGCCAGGCGATCTGGTTAATTTAACTAGTGCATCGGGTACTGGCGCTACTGGAGTTGTAGATGCTACCAGTAACGAAGTTTTAACTTTTAAGATTACCAATGGTGGTAGTGGGTATACAGTTGGTAATACAGTTGTTACTATATCCGGAGGATCACCAAAAGGTGGTCTGATTGGAGCAGTAACTGTTACTGCTATAGCAAATGCTGAAACTATATTTGGCTATAGTGACACCATTCAAGGTCTTTCAGACACACCAATTGGATACGGGCCTACCTTTAGTTCGAACTCTGGTGTCATCAGTTCTAATCTTGCTTCATCTAATTCATCGACGTCGTTAGGTTCAGCGCTTGGTACAATATCTTTACAAGCAGGTAAAATAAGTGCTATATCTGTCACTACAGGCAACTATCAACTTAATTCGATACCAAATGTTGTCGCAGTCGACAACGCAATATCACCACTTGAACTTTCGGATGGTGCTGGAGGCATTAAAGGGCGCAATGCTGTAATTACACCATCGTACATAGCAGGATCAATAACAGCTTTGTCTGTCACTCAGGGTGGGCAACTTTATAACACAATTGATAGCGTTACTGTATCAAATCAAACTCGTACCGCATCTGACGCAACAGGTACCCCAGTCGTATCTGGCGTTATCAACGAACTAGGCAGCTATAAAGGAACTAAGGGATTTTTAAGTTGGGATCAAAGACTTCAAGACAATTATTATTATCAGGAGTTTAGTTACGTTTTAAGATCAGAGATAGCTTTTAGAACTTATAAGAAAATTGTAAATGATGTCATTCATCCAGCCGGCAACAAATTGTTTGGACAAATTGATCTTTATGACACCGTTGACTTGACTGGATTGGATGTCGAGACTAACGTGTCGACAGATTTGATTGGTGGCAAGGATGGTGTACCAAGTATAGATTCAACATTGTCATTTGGTACTGATTATGTTGTAAGTCGAGTATTTAATTTACCATCCATTACCAGTACAGCTGCAGTACCTAATCCAATAGTTAACATGAGCATGGTTGCAGCTAGCATAGTAAGTACTGAGGCGTTCTCTACAGATAACGTCTTGAGTAGGGACATGTCGTTGCCACCGATAGTGCCAACAGCCAACGTATCTATTGACAACATATTGTCTAGGGATCTGTTCACTACTTCAATAGAGTCTACATTAGTAGTTGGAGAACCTGCAGATGACGTATACTTACTTGCTAACGGTTATATTTACGTATCTAACAATAATACTATCACGACCTATCTTGGTAAACCTATTACACAACATCTAGATGATCCAGTTATTATAGGTACGCCATTTGTTGTACAGGGTGATGGTTCTGCTATCTTCTCTACTATAGTTAAAGGTGGATCACAAATTGAAATTCAAGATATAGTACCAGGTACATCTGGCAACACGACATATATAGTTAATACTGTATTCAGTAACACTACGTTCACAATTAACACTGAGTTTACCGGCGGCAATATGTCGAACGGTGTATTCAGATACATCTACGATGGTAACATTTAACGATGGCGATATTAGTAAAAAAGAATTTTAACGTACATGCTGCGCAGCAGTTTAAAGAGTCGTTTGCTGAATCCGATCCTTCACAACATTATCTATTTTATTCTAGAATAGATCCTTGGGGTGATGATTATAACCCTCCTGCCTTTTCAGATACTCAGTATGCTGAGAGGGGTATTTGGAGAGGAATGACTGCTGTAAAAAAGATATCTAATAATAGTGTTACCATGTCTGCTACTAAGTACTCGTGGGCTGCTAATACATTATACACTCAGTATAGCGATACTAATGGTGATCTTTCTACAAGTAACTTCTATGTTATAACTAGTAACAACGAAGTATACAAGTGTCTGTTTAATTCATCAAATTCATTAAGTACCGTAATGCCAACTGGTAAATCTACATCAGTAATTACTACTGCTGATGGGTACAAGTGGAAGTTTATGTACGACATAAGTGCTGCCGATATGAATAGATATGGTGGCTTAAACCACATACCAGTCAAAACTTTAACAACTAACGATGGTAGCGCTCAGTGGACAGTACAGCAAGCCGCCGCAAATGGTTCAGTACCCATTTATGAAGTTACATCTGGTGGTAGCGGATACCTTGAAAACAAGGGCACTTTTGCAGGTGTCACTAGTACAACTCAACTAACTATTGCAAATACTGCTGTTGAGTCAGACAATGTTTATAATGGTTCAACTATTTTCATCTCAAACGGTCTTGGTTCTGGACAGATTAGAGTTATTACGGGGTACAATGCTTCGACAAAACTAGTTACGGTCAACAATGCATTTACAGTATCACCCAATACCTCTAGTACTTACCATATTGGACCACGGATAAATATTATTGGAGATGGCACCGGTGCGTTAGCGTATGCCAACGTGCAATCTGGATCCGTAGCTAAAATTACGCCTATCAATGAGGGTAGCAGTTACTCTAGAGCCCGAGTTAATATTACTGCAAATCCTTCCTTTGGATCTGGTGCAACGGCTGTTACATACTTACCCGGAGTTGGTGGCCACGGCGCCGATCCTGAAAATGAGCTATTTGCTCGTAATGTAACAATGAATGTACAGGTAACTGGTAACGAAGGTGGGTATTTCGCTGCTAACAATCAATTTAGAATTTATGGTATAGTAAAGGACCCAACATTAAGATCAACAGGTGCTGTCGCTAGTGGTGATAGGTATGATCAAACTTTTCGTTTGTCATTGAATTCAATAACTGGAGACTTTACACAAGATGAATTTGTTAAAGGGGGTACATCTGGTTCAGCTGGGCGGGTTGTGTATTTTGCTAACACCAACTCGTCTCGTACAAAAGGTGTACTTCATTTGAGCTATCCAGAAGGATTTTTTGCAAACGCGGAAACAATTACCGCAAATTCATCCGGAGTAACCGCTGTTATAGATCAAATTACTAAACCTGATTTGGTTCCGTACAGCGGTCAGATGCTTTATACGGTAACACAAAGACCAATAGAAAGAGATTCAGCTCAAACAGAAAACTTTACAATCACTGTTAAGTTTTGATAAAGAGAAACAGATATGACTGCTAACAACAACCTAGTAACTAACTTCAACGTAGATCCATACTACGATGATTACGATGAAACTAAAAACTTTCATCGTATTTTGTATCGTCCTGGATTTGCCGTACAGGCTAGAGAGCTAACACAACAGCAGACAATCTTACAAAACCAAATTCATCGTTTTGGTAATCATATTTTTAAAGATGGTTCGCAGGTTAGTGGTTCATCGGAGGTACTCGACCAAGTAGGTGTTTTTAGATTAAAGTCGACGTATGGCGGTGTCGCTATCGACGTCTCTAGTTTTGAAGGAAAGTATGCTAGGAGCCGTAATTCACAAGATTTATTTTACGTTAAAAAGGCTGTGCCTGCTGCAGGCGGTGACAACGACTTAATTTACGTTCAATATTTACAGAGTGCTAATACTACATCCAATTCTTCTATCTACTATTCTATTGTTTCTAATAACGACATTATAGATTTTAGCTCATCGTACATTAATAGTAATACTGGTCTATTCTTTTCAAACACAGGCACAGCTCAAGTTTTATCTACAGCAGAAAGTACTGTTGCTAAAAG
>Ga0222719_10004606_pt1 | contig 12081 bp, 8 predicted proteins | sample C33_34DmetaG_FD_165039 | JGI IMG/M metagenome (GOLD analysis project Ga0222719, IMG submission 165039) | Estuarine water microbial communities from San Francisco Bay, California, United States - C33_34D | ecosystem: Environmental > Aquatic > Marine > Unclassified | place: USA: California...
AAAGCCGCGATGTTGCGCCATACTCAAGACCCTGATAAATCTCATCGGAGACTAGGTGGCCCCCACGACTTGCCACTAAGCCTGCTAAATCGGCAAGGTTTTGTTGATCCAGTGAGGTCCCCGTTGGATTCGCTGGCGAGGCCAATAATAAGTTTTTGGTGGAAGCCTGCCAACATTCAGCAGCCTGGGCGGCTGACAGTTGAAAACGCGTCTCCGGTCCAACAGGACAAAATTGAGGAACCCCTGAAAAAGCCTCGATAAACGTTCGGTTCGAGGGGTAACCAGGGTCTGTCAGCAACCAACCATCCCCTGGATCCGTGAGCAGCGCCGCCACCAAAGCCAGAGCACCTGAAGCCCCGGCGGTGATTATGACACGGCGTTCATCGATATTAAGGCCGTAGTAATCCGCATAATATTGGGCTATTTTCAGTCGGAGCGCGGGCAAACCATTGGCATCAGAATAACCGGCTTTGTTTTGGGAAATTGCAGCCGAAGCAGCGGAGACAATGGGTTCTAACACCGGGAAATCGGGTTGTCCCACTTCGAGATGAATGACACTTCGGCCTTCAGTCTCTAGCTGATTAGCCCGTGCGAGCACTGTCATTGCTTTAAAGGGCCTAATTGCTTGACTACGCAGAGAGTAGTTGTGTCGCTTGTTCATGATCACCTGCAGACCTGATTTCTTAGATCTTAGCATCTCAACCGTTGATCGACTTTCGTCTCCCGAACTCATTTTAATCTTGGCGACGGCACGGGTTTCTGTTAATGTTCGCCGCTAATTTTCAGTCGTTGAGTTTTTTTCGAATCAAGGAGCTATGAAATGGTTGCCAAGCGCAAGCCCTCTCCAGCGGTTAAAAAATCATCAGTCGGAAGCCCATCGCCATCCAAAGCTAAAAAACCGGCCACTAAAGGTGCCAAAAGTGTGGCCGCCAAAGTGCCCGTTCAAGCAGGTAACGCATTGGAAAAGCAAAAGGCTGCCCCCACCAAAAGTGCCAACTCAAAGACCAAGAGACCATCAAAAACTGTGAAACAAGCCAAATCGTCCGCTAAAGCTGCAGCCAAGAAACCCTCGGCGAAGAAGGTCGTTAACCAATCCGAGGCAAAAAAATCGATGCTCAAAACCAAAGCTTCATCCAAAGCTAAAGTGACCGCTAAAGCGAAGACTACGGCCAAAGCCAAGGCGGCGCCTAAAACTAAAGCAGCACCAAAAACCAAAGCAGCGCCAAAAACTAAAGCGGCATCAAAGGCCAAGGCAGCGCCAAAAACTAAAGCGGCTTCGAAAGCTAAAGCGGCTCCAAAAGCCAAAGCTGCACCAAAAGCCAAAGCGGCTCCAAAAGCTAAAGCGGCTCCGAAAGCCAAAGCTGCACCAAAAGCCAAAGCGGCTCCAAAAGCTAAAGCGGCTCCGAAAGCCAAAGCCGCACCAAAAGCCAAAGCGGCTCAGAAGGCCAAAGCGACTCCGAAAGCCAAGGCTAGACCGAAAGCTAAAGCGGCTCCGAAAGCTCAACTACCCCGGTCGCAAGGGAATATTGGTTCTGAGAGTACCGCGGCCTTTACCCCGTACGTTTTAAAGCGCAACGAAAGCTACATGAACGAGGCACAAAGGGCGCACTTTAAAGCCATTTTGCTGGGCTGGCGAAACCAGTTAATGGAGGAAGTCGACCGAACGGTAAGTCACATGAAGGACGAAGCGGCTAACTACCCCGACCCCTCTGACCGCGCTAGCCAGGAAGAAGAGTTTAGTCTGGAGCTCAGGACCCGTGATCGTGAACGCAAGCTGATCCGAAAGATCGAAAAAACCACCGATCTTATCGATCAAGATGACTACGGCTACTGCGAGACTTGCGGTATTGAAATTGGTATTCGTCGACTCGAGGCACGACCAACGGCAAATCAGTGCATCGACTGCAAAACATTGGATGAGCTGAAAGAAAGGCAACTTCACGGCTAGCCGTCGCAACCGCACCTGTCAATGCCACCTTATATTGGACGCTTTGCCCCGTCCCCCACTGGCCCGCTACACTTTGGCTCCCTCGTCGCTGCATTGGCCAGCTATCTTGATGCTAAAGCCGCAGGTGGCACGTGGCTGGTACGAATCGAAGATCTAGACCCTCCCAGGGAAATAATCGGATCAAGCCAGCGGATCCTTGAGCAACTGGCTTTGCATGGTATGAACAGCGATGGTCCAGTGCGTTATCAAAGTCAGCGCCTCAGCCAGTATGAAGCGCAACTGGAGCAGCTGATTGCTGACAATCATGTTTACCGTTGCCGATGTGCCCGTCGGTCGTTTGGGTCGATTTATCCGGGCCGTTGTCGTACGGCTCAGGTTTCAGCAGATGAAGCTCATGCCCTGCGCCTACGAATTAACACGTCAGTCATCCAGCATCACGATATTGGGATGGGCGCTCACACCTGGCGGCAGAATATTGACTATGGCGATTTTATTCTGAAGCGAAAAGACGGGCTCTTCGCTTATCAGCTTGCGGTAGTGATTGATGATATCGATCAAGGCATCACTCGCATCGTGCGTGGAGCAGACCTTCTTGCCTCAACAGCGATGCAGTATTGCCTCTATAAGGCTTTCAACACCAGATCACCAGATACCCTACACGTACCGATTATGCGCGATCGAGACGGCCAAAAACTCAGCAAGCAGAACCATGCCCCCGAGCTCAACGACTTAACCCCGGCTGAAAACCTGCAGCAAGCCCTACAAGCGCTGAACCAGTCACCGATCAGCATAGACAGTCCTGAAAATATGCTGACAGCGGCAATCGATGGCTGGCAGCCTTCGCGAATCTGGTCTTCCTGACCGAGACACGCTGATTGACCCGCGTTTTCTCGAATCGTGGACGTAAACTGCAGATAGCGAACGGGCTCCGAGCCTGATCTTCAAGGGTTCCAATTCGGTTGACATCCTGCGATAGTGACACTGTGAGCTGGGAAAAATAACAATAACCTCGGTTTACAGCATAACAATAATAATAAAGTACCAACGCTCGCTGAGGGGAAAGCTTTGCTTTCCCTTTCTTTTTAGTACCTGAGACATCTCCGCTACTCTGTTACACTACCCTTTTTTCAAAACGCCTATGGTGGGCACAAGTCGAGAGCCTAAAATCACACTAGATCAATCCGATATCAGCCTAGCAGCACTTAAAGTGGTCCGACGCCTCAGCGAAGAGGGCTTTGACGCCTATCTCGTGGGTGGGTGTGTGCGGGATCTCCTGCTCAATCAAAAGCCGAAAGATTTTGATGTCGCAACCAACGCGACCCCTCAGGAGGTTCATCGACTGTTTCGTAATTCGCGAATCATCGGCAGGCGGTTTCAGATCGCTCACGTTCGATTTGGAAGAGAAATCATTGAGGTTGCCACCTTTCGTGGTCAACACGACCCCAATCAATCCTCTGAGTCAGGACATATCCTACGAGACAACGTTTTCGGTTCTTTTGAGGAAGATGGTCTGCGCCGCGATTTCACCGTGAATGCTCTGTATTACGACGCTATCTCGGACACAATTCTCGATCCAACCGGTAAAGGCTTGGCCGATCTTCAAGCTAAAAAATTAAACCTGATTGGAGAGCCAGAGATTCGTTTTCAGGAGGATCCTGTCAGGATGCTAAGAGCCGTTAGGTTCATGGCAAAGCTTAATTTTTCTATCTCCGCTGACTTACAAAAACAGATCCGTACTTCGGCTCATTTACTGGGCGAAATCCCGCCAGCCCGGCTCTTCGAAGAAACTCTCAAGCTCTTTATGAATGGTCACGCCCTGAGTACTTTTGAGAGTCTAAAGACACACCACCTGATGCCTTTGCTCTTTCCAACGCTTGCCTCCGAAGGCCAGAATGCCCAACTCGTCGCGGAAGCGCTGGCTTCAACGGATGCTCGAATCGCCCAAGATATGCCCGTAACACCGGCGTTCTTATTTGCCGCGTTTCTGTGGGAGGGCTTTAATCAACATAAAGATCGCTTAATCAAGGTTGAGGGAAAGACACCGATTGACGCATCCCACATGGCCGCAGACATGGTTTTTCTTGCACAACAAGCGATTGTCGCAATCCCCAAGCGGTTTAGTATACCGGCCCGAGAAATCTGGCTGCTACAAGATAGGCTCAACCAACAAATCGGAAGACGACCCTACAAGCTGCTTACCCATAAAAGGTTCAGGGCCGCCTATGATTTCTTGTTGCTTCGTCATGAGAGCGGTGTACCTCTAGCGTCCACCTGCGACTGGTGGACTACCTTTCAGAGTGCTGATCCAGAAACTCAGCAGCAGATGACAACGCCTAAGCAACGGAAAAAACGCAAGAAAAAAACACCCAAGGCTTTGCAAAAATCGTCTGAGGAACAGCCTGCCAGCGTTTAGCCTCAAACAACGGTTTTACAAAAGCCACGCTTGTGGCATCTTTACTGAGCTGATTTCACTAGAGAATGATCAATGACCGATGACAAAATTTACCCGGTTACCGACGAATGGCGCGACCAAGCTCACCTCAATCAAGAGCGATATCAAGCCCTGTATCGGGAATCAATAGACTCACCTGACACTTTTTGGCCACGTATGGCCGAATCTTTTCTGTCTTGGTCTAAGCCTTGGACGACATTAAGCGATTCAAACTTAGCACAAGGGCAGGCAGCGTGGTTTGTCGGGGCAGAACTCAATGCCAGTTACAACTGTATTGATCGACATTTGCCCGAACGGTCGGATCAAACCGCAATCATTTGGGAGGGAGATGACCCCAATCAGGATGCTCATATTAGCTATGCCGAACTCCACACAAAAGTGTGTCAGTTAGCCAACCTGCTTCGCGCGCGGGGTGTTTCCAAAGGTGACCGGGTCTGTCTGTATCTACCGATGATTCCAGAGGCTGCCTACGCTATGCTCGCCTGCGCTCGGATAGGCGCTATCCACAGTGTTGTTTTTGGCGGTTTCTCGCCTCAAGCGCTCAAGGACCGAATTCTAGACTCTGACTGTCAGACCGTGATCACTGCTAATGAGGGCATCCGTGGCGGCAAAGGGGTGCCGCTGAAAAGTAACGTTGACCTTGCGCTCACGGATTGCCCAAACGTCCATAGCGTCATTACGGTTCGCCACACCGACGCATCAGTGAACATGATCGACGGCCGAGACCTATGGTACAACGACGAGGCACCCAAACAATCAAAAGTGGCTGAGCCCGAACCCATGAGCAGTGAGGACCCTCTTTTTATCCTCTATACCTCAGGCTCTACCGGTAAACCCAAAGGCGTACTTCATACCACGGCTGGGTACTTACTACACTCAGCCATGACCCACCGTTATGTCTTTGATTATCACGACGGAGATATCTACTGGTGCACTGCGGATGTAGGATGGATTACAGGTCATAGCTATATTGTTTATGGTCCTCTGGCAAACGGTGCCACCACACTGATGTTCGAGGGTATACCCACATACCCGGATGCGTCTCGATGCTGGCAAATCGTCGACAAACATCAGGTGAATATTTTTTACACGGCCCCCACGGCCCTTAGATCCCTCATGGGCATGGGAGACGATTTCGTGAGTGCCTCTGATCGAACCAGCCTAAAGCTCTTGGGAACCGTAGGCGAGCCCATTAATCCAGAGGCCTGGGAGTGGTACTACCATGTGGTAGGCAACGACCGCTGCCCCATTGTCGATACCTGGTGGCAAACAGAGACGGGCGGCATCATGATTACGCCCCTACCGGGTGCGACCGGTCTGAAACCCGGATCAGCGACGTTACCTTTTTTTGGTGTAGCTCCTGTACTGCTTGATGCTGATGGCCAGATCCTAGAGGGTGCTGCCTCAGGCAACCTCGCGCTTAAAACCTCTTGGCCGAGCCAAATTAGAACCGTTTACGGCGATCACCAGCGTTGTATCGACACCTATTTTTCTACCTATCCCGGTTTTTACTTTACTGGCGACGGCGCCCGCAGGGACGAGTCTGGCTATTTTTGGATTACCGGCAGAGTTGATGACGTACTGAATGTCTCTGGACATAGAATGGGCACTGCAGAGATCGAAAGCGCGTTGGTATTGCATGAGGCGGTGGCTGAGGCTGCGGTCGTGGGTTATCCGCATGACATTAAGGGTCAAGGAATTTATGCCTACGTAACCCTAATGCAAGGTGTCATAGGATCAGATGCTTTACAGAAAGAACTGGAGCTCATGGTGCGTCAAGAGATCGGGGCGATCGCGAAGCCTGATATTTTGCAATGGGCACCCAGTTTGCCCAAAACCCGATCTGGCAAAATCATGCGAAGAATTCTCAGAAAAATTGCGGAGAATGCGTTAGATGAACTGGGCGACACCAGCACCCTGGCAGATCCCTCGGTGGTGGATGAACTTATCGCCCAGTCACCTCAGACCTAGAACTGAAAAAGCCCAGGCAGAGTGTCTACCCGGGCTTTGTTCATACCTCTGCATTGACAGTGCAGGGCTACTCCGCTTTTGCCTCGGTATCGGCTTCTGAATCGGGGCTAACCGAATCGACATCACCGGCTCCATCAGCAGCTTGCTGCCCATCGGAGTTCACTTCTATGCTTTCAGGTTCAACCGAAGCAGACGCTGAAGTTGCTGACTCACTCTCGGCTTCGTCTGGACCCGAATCTTCACTAGAGGCCGCAGGAACTTCCTTCATCGACAGTTTAATTCGACCACGTTCGACATCAAGCACGATGACTTTGACAATCTGTCCTTCAGACAAATAATCCGTGACCTTTTCGACTCGCTCATTGGCAATCTGAGAGATATGAACCAAACCATCCTTACCTGGCAGAATGTTTACGAACGCCCCAAAGTCAGCAATTTTAACGACTTTGCCATCGTAAATTTGACCCACTTCGGCCTCCGCGACGATACCTTCGATCATGCTTACCGCTGCATCTCGCGACTCAAGTCCCTCGCCAAATATCGTGATGGTGCCATCATCGTCAATGTCGATTGATGCACCGGTCTCTTCCGTAATGCTCCGAATCGTCGCACCGCCTTTACCGATGACATCGCGGATTTTGTCAGAATCAACTTTCATGGTGACCATCGCAGGCGCATTATCAGAAACCGTTTCTCGAGACCGGCCAATGACCTTATTCATCTCATCGAGGATATGCAGTCTTGCAGACCGAGCCTGCTCCAACGCGGTTTCCATAATTTGCTCGGTGATGCCCTGAATCTTGATATCCATTTGGAGCGCCGTCACTCCGGTTTCTGTACCGGCAACTTTAAAATCCATATCGCCTAAGTGATCCTCGTCGCCGAGAATATCAGTCAATACGGCAAATCCATCATCTTCTTTGACCAAACCCATGGCGACACCGGCTACCGGCGCTTTAAGTGGTACACCCGCATCCATCAAAGCGAGGCTTGCACCACACACGGATGCCATCGAAGATGAACCATTTGACTCGGTAATTTCCGAGACCACGCGAGTGGTATAAGGCCAATCTGCCGACGAAGGCAAGACCGCGGCCACGCCCCGGCGAGCTAGCCGACCGTGACCAATCTCGCGACGTTTGGGACCACCTGAAAACCCGGTTTCACCCACACTGTAATGGGGGAAATTATAGTGCAGCATAAAATGGTCTCGATAACTTCCCTGCAACGCATCAATTATTGCCGCATCGCGCATCGAGCCTAATGTGGTCGTAACCAATGCTTGGGTCTCGCCTCGGGTGAACAGTGCTGAGCCATGCGTTTTTGGTAATACCCCTACCTCCACTGAAATACCTCTAACGGTTTTAGTATCTCGCCCATCAATCCGCGGCTCTCCGGCAATTATGGCTCTACGGACCGCCTTTTTCTCGATGCTGCCAAAAATAGCACTGACATCATCCGCGCTGGGCCCCGCCTCTTGAACAAACTGCGCAACGGCTTCATCACGGAGTGCACTCAACCGGTCCTGTCGACTCATTTTCTCGGTAATGCGATAGGCCTCTGCAATATTCTCAGCAGAAAATTCGGTCATCGCGCTCACCAAATCGGCGTTTGCCGCCTCTGGCTCCCAAATCCACTGTTCAACACCCACTTCGGCGCATAGCTCTTCCACCGCTTTGATGACGACCTGCATTTCCTGATGCGCAAACAGCACAGCCCCCAACATTTGATCCTCAGTAAGCTCTTTTGCTTCTGACTCGACCATCAATACCGCTGACTCAGTGCCTGCTACTACCATATCTAAATGAGATTCAGACAATGCTTCATAACCAGGGTTCAGCAGGTACCCTGCCTCGGTGAACCCCACTCTGGCAGCGCCGATCGGTCCTGAAAATGGAATCCCTGAAAGGCTGAGCGCCGCAGAGACACCAATCATCGCAGGAATATCTGGATCCATATCCTTTTCCGCTGAGACAACTTGGCAAGTCACCTGAACTTCATTCATGAAGCCTTTCGGAAACAGTGGCCGAATCGGTCGATCAATCAAACGAGAGGTTAAGGTCTCTTTCTCTGAAGGACGGCCCTCTCGCTTAAAGAAACCGCCGGGAATCTTCCCTGCCGAATAAGTTTTTTCTTCGTAATTTACGGTTAAAGGAAAGAAACTTTGATGAGGATTGGCTTCTTTTCGACCCACAACCGCGACGAGGACGGAGGTATCTCCCACTGACACCAAAACCGATGCCGTTGCTTGACGAGCAATTCGGCCCGTCTCAATGGTGACTTCTTGATCACCGTAGGTAAATTTTTTTCTAACTGGATTCACATTTTTCTCCATTCATCCTTGGCCAACATTATCGACGCAAACCAAGTCCCTTGATCAATTTTGCATATCGGTCCGTGTTTTTACTCTTTAAGTAATTTAAGAGCTTTCTTCGCTGACTCACCATTCTCAGAAGGCCAATTCTGGAGTGATGGTCTTGCTTGTGGGCCTGAAAATGCCCTTGTAACTTTTCTATATTGGCGGTTAACAGAGCCACCTGAACTTCTGGGGAACCCGTGTCCGTGTCAGATGTTCCATACTCTTTTACAATGCCCGCTTTTTCTTCATTTGATAAAGCCATGAGGCCTCCTATCTCATTAATATGCTGTCGCTCGTTGCGACGTTCCTTTATCAGGTATATCCACGCATATTTGTAGATACCCTGAAGTTTAATGCACCGCCACTAAACGCTTGGGTGCGATTCTGCCGTCATCGAGGATTTCTCCAACGCCAGCAAAAACTGATTCGTTTGCGGTTTCTCGGAAGACAGCCATAAGCCCCCTTGGAGCTGTGCCACTCACTTGTACCGGTTGTCCTTGCAGGAAGTACCCCGCAGTTAAAGCCGTCATGGTGATTGAGGGATACTCCTCAACAGCCGATGAGACGGACTGCAACATCTGGTCTATTCCTTGGCTCCCTTTCTCCTCTTTAATCGCTGCTAACTCTTCCATCGTCAGCGCTTCTGCTAATCCAAAAGGGCCCGCTCGATGCCGACGCAAAGCGGTCACATGAGCCCCGCAGCCGAGGACCGCTCCTATATCTTCTGCCAGCGAGCGGATATAGGTACCCTTACTACATTCAATATCCACCACCCACTGCCTTTTCTCTCGCGAGACCAACGCCAACCGTTTAATCATGACGGTTCGTGCTTTGCGCTCGATCTCAATGCCTTGTCTTGCGAGCTTGTATAGTGGTTGGCCGTCCACTTTAATCGCAGAATACATCGATGGAATCTGCTCTATCTGACCCCTAAAACCCTCTAGGCAAGCATCAACCTCGGCATCTGTACAATCCGGCACAGGCGATGTCTCAACGACCTCGCCTTCAATGTCACCGGTTGTCGTCCTTTGACCTAATTGCAAAGTCGCGACATAAGACTTATCGGCATCCAATAAAAACTGAGAGAACTTCGTTGCCTCTCCAAAGCAAATTGGTAAAACACCCGTTGCAATAGGGTCCAAGCTTCCTGTGTGTCCGGCTTTTGCGGCGCCGAACAAGTGCTTAACCTTCTGGAGCGCGCCATTTGACGTTATTCCTGCTGGTTTGTCCAGCAACAATATCCCATCAACAGCTCTGCCTTTTCGACGCCTAGACCCCAAACTCGTCATCCTCAAGGCTGGATGGGCTCGGACGACCTTCCATCAGTGCACGGGTAATCTTCTCTCCCTGCGCGAGGCTGGCGTCAAAACGGAAACGCAGTTTGGGGGTAATCCGAGTACTGAGCTCTAACGCCAACTGTTTTCGCAAAAAACTGCTGGCATTACTCAGTAATAGCTCAGTTTGCTTAGCGTGTTCATCGGGAAAAACAGAAAAATAGACGTCAGCGTAGGCAAGGTCCTTTGTTACACGAACCTCGTTCACGGTAATCATACCGAGTCTGGGATCTTTCAAGGACTTTTGAATCAGCATCGCCAAGCTTTTTTGAATCTGCTCAGCAACCCGATCGGTTCGCTTAAAATGAACATCCATTAGGGCTTCGCGACAGTCTTACAACTGTCGTGCAACCTCTCGAACATCAAACACTTCTATCTGATCTTTGACTTTAACATCGTTATAGTTTTTGACGCCGATACCACATTCAGTACCGCTTCTGATCGACTCAACTTCATCCTTGAAATGTCGCAAACTCTCGAGTTCCCCTTCGTAGATGACAATGTTATCTCGCAATACCCGAATCTTTTTATGCCTATACACTGTCCCTTCTATCACCATACAACCAGCAATCGACCCGTACTTCTTACTATCGAATACGTCTTTGACTTCGGCAATCCCAACGATGTCTTCTCGAACTTCTGGCGCCAACATACCACTCAGCGCGGCTTTCACATCATCGACTAAATCATAAATGACCTTGTAATAACGCAGATCGAGTTCTTCAGATTCAACCAATCGTTTCGCCGATGATTCCGCTCGAACGTTGAAGCCAAACATAACGGCGTTGGCAGTCAGGGCGTAATTCACATCGTTCTCTGAAATACCCCCTACGCCTGACGAAACAACGTTCACTTTAACTTCATCGTTACCCAGATCATGCAGCGCCGACACAATGGCTTCTAGCGAGCCCCTGACATCCGCCTTAACCACGATGTTGAGTTCCTGGGCGGCGCCACTGCCGAAGTTTTCAAGCAGGTTATCAAGCGAGACGGCGGGTGTTGCCAATCGCTCGTTTTTGATTTTTTCTCGCCGAAATTGAGCCACTTCGCGAGCTGCCTTCTCATCTTTGGTAACCGTAAAAGGATCACCCGCTCCTGGGGTACCATCAAGACCTAATATCGATACTGGCGTTGCGGGACCGGAACTCTTAAGAGCCTCACCATGCTCGTTGGTTATTGCTCTGACTCGTCCAAAGTTCTCTCCAGCGACCACAATGTCGCCGCGGCTCAAGGTGCCATTTTGAATCAACAACGTCGCAACTGAGCCTTTTCCTCGGTCGAGCCGTGACTCGATCACCACGCCTTGGGCGGGCCCCTGTTGAACCGCAGTGAGTTCGAGCAGTTCAGATTGCAGCAACACTGCCTCTAGTAAGGCGTCGACCCCTTCCCCTGTCAGCGCTGACACGGGAATGAATTGCGTATCACCACCCCAGTCCTCCGGGATGACGTCTTTGGCGGCCAGCTCATTTTTGACTCGGTCTGGATCAGCACCCTCTTTATCAATTTTATTGATCGCGACCACCATAGGCACGCCCGCTCCCTTGGCATGCTGAATGGCTTCTTCGGTTTGCGGCATCACTCCATCATCGGCGGCAACAACCAAAATAATAATATCGGTAGCGTTGGCCCCTCTTGCGCGCATGGCTGTGAAGGCGGCATGGCCCGGTGTATCGATGAAGCATATTTCTCCGTGTTGAGTTGTGACTCGATAGGCACCAATGTGCTGCGTAATCCCACCAGCTTCACCACTGGCGACCTGAGCGTTTCGAATGTGGTCAAGCAACGAGGTTTTACCGTGATCGACATGCCCCATTACTGTCACAACCGGCGCACGAGCCTCGGCATCAGCATCATAAACCAAGGCATCCAGCAAAGAGTTCTCTACTTCATTCGCATCAAGCACTTTAACTTTGTGGCCAAACTCCTCGACGACTAAAATTGCGGTCTCTTGATCAATGGTCGCATTTTGGTTGGCCATCACTCCGAGGCCCATTAGGAACTTAATCACCTCTGTTGC
>Ga0222719_10004607_pt1 | contig 12079 bp, 14 predicted proteins | sample C33_34DmetaG_FD_165039 | JGI IMG/M metagenome (GOLD analysis project Ga0222719, IMG submission 165039) | Estuarine water microbial communities from San Francisco Bay, California, United States - C33_34D | ecosystem: Environmental > Aquatic > Marine > Unclassified | place: USA: California...
ACTCGTGCTTCTTGCCATAGACACGCAGTTGGGTTGGCGTGACATCCCGACCAGATATCTCTCTCAACAATGGTATCAACACAGTGTTGGTATCCTGATAATCAAACACATGGGTGTATATGGAACTGTCAGTGCCCAGTTTCCAAGTGTTGGTCGAGCAGTGGTCTCTAACTGGTTGGAACTTCTTGAAGTGATCAAAGTTCTCGATGAAGGTCTCCAGATCTCTCCTGTGGCATCCCTTCCATAGATTGTCGCCCTGCGTGCCAAACATGGTGTGCTGATATCCACTCACGAACTTCTCTACCGGATCCCTGTAGGATGCTATCCTGATGTCACACTCCATGAGTTGGTCTCGATATTCCTCGATCCCACCATCACGGCCTATGTATGAAGCATCGCCCAATCTCTCCACGAAGTAGCCCATGTAGGGCGTGAAGTCTGGCTTGGCGTTGAATAAGAGTTGGCTGAAGTAGTTCAGTATGGTTGTGGTGGCACACTTCTGATTGCGAACGTAACCAATCTTTACTTGGTTGAGTTCAAATCTTATGAGGCTCATTTGCCCGCGGCTGGAGTGAACTGATACAGTGCCTCGTTGGGCTTGCCTGTGGTTATGATCGCTGGTGTTGATGAATAGCGTCTGATCTTGAGGACGTCAGCACCATCCTTGACCACTGCCATGGTGTCCGCACCAAAGTTGATAGCGGCCAGTATCTGCCATGCACCACCTTCACCTGATGCTTTATACCAGTTAAAGTTTGACACAGTGTAAGCATTATTCACTGACTCTGGATTGGCACCTGGTTTTGCAAACTCATTTACGACAGGTCCTGCCTGTTGACCAAATAATGTTCCAAATACTTTGTTAGCAATAGCCTTGCGTTCTGGTGCTGATATGTCGAGTTGATTAACCATTTCAGTAAATGTTTTTAAGTTCAATGACTTTTGTTTTGCTAGGTGTTGATTAACGGGCTCTCTCAACGGTTCAAATGAGTTTAGGATATCCAACATTGTATCACGTGTTGGCACAGCACTGGTCTCACCAAAGCGTCCACCGCCACCGCCTGACACTGATGCTTTAACTTCAACTGGAACTCCTTTGACTGCTATGTCACCGCCTGCTGATTTAAGTGTGATATCCGGTGAAAGAATTGCTAGTGCGTGTTCGCCTGGACCTTTCATTTGCTCACCCACACCGTAGCTCTTGAGATAATCAAATACCACTAGATTTTCTTTTTGTCCGTAGGTTAAATCACTGAGTGTGTGTTGTCCTGGTTTTAGTAATAAGTCAGCATTGATGACTCGACCGTTTGCTAGGTTTTCAGCAAACTTCATTTTGTCTTGATGTCTTAGTGGAACTTCTGCAATCTTACCTGAGATCTGCATGATCTTACGATCCATTGTTTTCTTGAGTTTGGCATCGCTGACCTGACCATATTCGTCCATGAGTTCTTTGGCAACGATGTCCTTGAACTTGTCAAACGTGGATTGTTTATTAAGTAATTGGTAGATGCGATCCAATATCTCTGCCGTCTCGTCAGTCTTCTTAGGGTCATCTGGATCAACGTCGAGACCCATTAATCGCTTAATGATCTCATCCTTCATTGTTTGAAGGTCGTCTTCTTTTAATAGTTCTTTAAATCTCATGGTAGTCTCGTTGCTTAGGTAAGTATTTATCTAACTATGAAATACACAAAACTTTTAATAACATACACAGATGGACAAGATCAGTTTGTTGTTCCATTTACCCTACGTAAAAATCCTGTAGTTCCAAAGTGGATAGAGCGTGTAGAAACGGCGAAGCAACAATATACAATAGACGATCCAGGCAGGTTCTATGGGTTTGGTTCCATTGAGGAACAGCGACAGGACAGTCTTGATCGCATCAATCATTGCATAGCAGTTATCAATGATTGGAAACCCATTGTCGAAAGGACCCTTGAGTCTGTTGATGATCAAGATACATTAAACTATCTACATCATATTTTCGAAATTCACCACGGCATGCTTGATCAGCAGGAGTGGATAGATACGCCTGAAGATGTGAGAAAAGCTCTCGCTGATCTAAACATCTGTGTTCATAGATGCGAAAGTGTTAGTCGAGGTGCCCACCCACGTCATGTGGTCACTTGGTTCGGATTACCTAAGACTAAGCAACTAGTAATAGAAGATTTTAATTACTTTGAACAAACAGTAACCTCAGGAACAGTTTACCTAAACTATGTTGAAATTGGTAAAACACTTGCTGACTTAACCAGAGATAGAGATCAATACATAGGTGACAATGCGTTCAGACCTTATAATTACTATTCAGCAGATTTTAATATTAAGTTTTGGTCCACTGATCGTAGACAAGCAGACCAAGAGTATGCTAACATAAGAGAATACTATGCCCAACATAGAGATTTCTTTGAGCAACGTGGTTGGCATTGGCCTGATAAGCAATTGGTGGCAGAACACTGCCCACTAGCAGATATTGATAATTTAGATCATGTCAAAGAAATAGAACAACGACGTTGGGTTCAATCAGTTATATTTGAATAGGAAAAATTATGCCAAATTTAGTTCCAATAGTAGTAGAAAAGACAGCACAAGGAGAACGTAGTTACGATATCTACTCAAGATTATTAAAAGATCGTATTGTGATGTTGGATACAGAAGTTAGACAAGAATCAGCATCAGCAGTGGTAGCACAGATGTTATTCTTAGAAGCGGAAGATCCAGATGCAGATATCTTGTTCTATATTAACTCACCAGGTGGGTCAGTGACAGCAGGTCTATCAATTTATGATACCATGCAGTATATCAAACCAGATGTGTCAACTATTGTTCTAGGACAAGCATGTTCGATGGGTAGTTTCCTAGCACAGGCAGGTGCTCGAGGTAAGCGACTAGTGTTACCTGAAGCAAGAACTATGATACACAGAGTGTCATCAGGCACACCTGGAACAAGTGGTTCTGTTCATGTGCAAGAACTAGAGTTTGAAGATGCACGTAGATCATTTGAAGAATCTAAGCGTATCAATCAAAGACTAACTGAACTTTATGTAAAACACAACACAGCAGGTAAAACCTACGATGAGCTATACGAAGCAATGAAGTATGATACATTCTTATCAGCACAAGAAGCAGTGGAATATGGTCTAGCAGACAAGGTTATCGAATCTAGATAATGTTTGTCAACAAGAATATTTTCTGTAACGCTCCGTGGCATGAGATACACATATGGCACAACGGCGATTACGGCTATTGTTGTCAGAGGTATGACAAACCATATGACGAAAACTTTCGAGTAGGTCAGAAGCCAAACGATATCCCAAATCCATTTAATATTAAAAAAATGGGTATCAAGGAATGGTATGATTCAGAGCCCATGCGGAAGAGCAGGTTGGAGTTCCTGGGACAACAACGACCCAGTGCCTGCAATGGATGTTGGTCAAGTGAGGATCATGGAAGTTCTAGCAAGAGAACTAGGTCAAATCAGAGGTCGGTGATATTCCAGGAAAATTTTGAGGATAGCCTTCTACAGAGTCCAGACTTCAAACATTTTAAACAGGCACATGACAACAACGGACAGTATGGCGAATTGCCCGTTGATCTGCACATTGACTTAGGAAATTACTGTAATCTTTCCTGCAAGATGTGTTATCCACAGGGTAGCACTAAGATAGCAACACAATACAAGAAATGGAACATACTAGAGGACGAATCACTGCTGGGAGCCAATTGGACTGCAGACAAGGAGACTTGGAACAAGTTCCTCGATGATGTAGCAGAGTTACCAAGGATCAGTAGCATACATTTTATGGGTGGTGAAACTCTGATACAGAAACAATTCTTAGAATTCATTGATTTTATGATAGACAGGGGCAGGGTTGACTATCGGATTAGTTTTGTAACCAACGGAACGACGTTTGACCAAAAGTTGATAGATAAGTTATCCAAATTTGAGGCTGTGGGCATAGAGATCAGCATAGAGACGGTGGACCGATCAAATGAATACATCCGGCAAGGCACCGTCAACGAAACGGTGTTAGACAACATAGATAGATATTTAAATTTAAAACACGATAATATCTCTTTTATCGTGAGACCAACACTAAGCCTGTTGAGCATAAGAGATTTCCATGGACTACTGAGATATTGTCTAAAGAAAAAATTGTTGATCAAGAGTCTCGTGCTACAAGCACCTGTTTCTCAGAGGATCGATGTTCTACCATTGGAAATAAGACAAGGCATGATCAAACCCTATCAGGATCTATTAGAAGAGTTGGATGATCTAAAGTTTGATCATGTTGACATCAATGAGAATGATGGAGCGAACTATCAAGAAATGGTGAAGCGACATGCAGAACTGGCCATTGAGCTATTGAGAAAAGACGATCATGCAAGGCAAAAAGAATTGCTGGGTGAATGTGTCAACTGGATGGATCGATGGGACAAGGTTCAAAATCTTAATGCCTTGGAAATATATTCCGAACTGTCCGACATACTCAAAAAGGGCGGATATGGACAACTATAAGACCACCATAGCGTTTGACCTGATCCCGACATACTGGAGTGATCTCCCTAAGGTTAAGATTCGATTCAATAACAAAGAAGAAAAATTAGAACTGTCTGAGATCACGAGGATAGAGTTGGTGGAAGAATTAGTTCCTGGAAACTATCTATTAGAAGTTGAGTTCTTTGACAAACCAGAGCACTCTACACAAGGTTCCAAGGATCAGATGTTGACCATTGATAATTTATCAGTGAATGGAATCACACATAAGAAATTATTATATGCTGGCATATATCATCCAATATACCCAGAGCCTTGGGGATCTCAACAGCAAGATCTTAAAGATAGTCTTCCCGCAATCACTACCATGGGATGGAACGGCACATGGAGACTGGATATATCAATTCCGGCATTCATATGGTGCCATGACACTATTGGGCTCGGATATCACGTTTAATTCTACCAAAACGCAAAATAATCATTGACTTTATAATCAATGACCTATATAATGCTTAGTAATGTTGTTATTAAGACAACATGATCATGTTAATTTTAACTAACGAAATGGAGCATTACAATGGCAAGAGCTAAAAAAAGAACAGTGAACTTACACAAAGTTAAGAATCAAAAAGCATTTATTGAATCATACTTACGTGGCACAGGCAGAACATTATCTGCTAACCAAGCAAAATCAAACTATGGTATTGCACAACTTCCAGCACGTATTTTTGAATTACGTCAAGCAGGTTTAGTTGTTAAGACTGTTACTAACACATCAGGCAACACAGCATATAAAATGGTTGCACGTGATGTAACAGGTTCACGCTCAAAAATCTTTGCTTAATCCCCTTAGGCACAAGTAGAACTAAAGGCACACTCGCTGTGCCTTTTTTCTTGACCTTAAAATTAAGATGTCATATAATAAGTAAAACTATCCAAAGGGGAAATATCATGGGCGAAGTTATATTTTTTATGTTTATAGGAATGGTAATAGGCGTGGTTGTTCTGAGTTTCTTGCTGAACAATGCGATCCAGAACATGTCTCAAAAAATGCAGGAAGATGAGTTTGTTGATAAAGCATTAACGATTTGGAAAGAGCACATGATTCCACTGAGCATTGAAAAAGTCAAAGACAGATTTTACGCCTACAATGATGAAACAGGCGAGTATGTTTGTCAGGGTGTAGACTACTATGAACTAAACAAAAACTTCAGACTACGCTTTCCAAACAACGGTAGTTACATCAAAGAAAAATACTTAAAGTATTTTCCAGAAGAAGTTAAAAAGGCCAAAGCACAACAGAAACGTTTGAGCAAGGCAGTGGCCAATTTAGAAGATCCAACAAAGGACATAGTATTCTTAGATGACGACAATAGAACGAACACCAAGTAGCCTAAAAGTTGTAGTCGCAACAGGTGGCTTTGACCCCATTCACTCGGGACACATAGCCTACTTAGAAGCGGCCGCAAAACTAGGCGACATCTTAATCGTGGGCATAAACTCAGATGCTTGGCTAACACGCAAGAAGGGATATCCTTTCATGCCAGTGGGAGAGCGTGTAGCCATAGTCAAGGCACTCAAATGTGTAGACCACACTGTGCTGTTTGACGATTCAGATGGATCAGCCATTGAAGCAATAAACAATGCCAGATTACTATACCCAGACTGCCAAATTATCTTTAGCAACGGTGGTGACAGGACCATACACAACATACCCGAGCAAACTGCATTTAAAGATGATCCCACAGTAGAGTTCGCTTTTGGTGTGGGCGGTGATTTTAAAATGAATTCAAGTTCATGGATCCTACAGGAATGGAAGGCTCCTAAGAACGAACGCCAATGGGGATACTATCGTGTGTTACATGAGGTGCCAGGAATGAAAGTCAAGGAACTAACGGTTGATCCAGGCAAGAAACTGTCAATGCAAAAGCATCAATATCGTGCTGAGTTTTGGATAGTGTCAGAGGGAATAGCCAGTTTAAAACGTCTAGGACAAGAAGGATACACAGTGCTACAGCCACATCACCAGAACACGATATATCCAGAGCAATGGCATCAATTGATCAATCAGACAACAGAGCCTGTCCGCATAGTTGAAATACAGTATGGCAAGAAATGTGACGAGGAAGACATAGTGAGAAAAGATGGTATTTGAATCAATCAAGCAATTACTGAACGGATCAGCACCTATGCGTGATGTGCATGTTACCCTAAGAGACTACGAGCAGTTCAAAAGAGATTTCATCCTGGGAGCGGGACTCAAGGGCAAGACCCTGGGCAACGCATTTTGTCAGGAGTTCAAGGTAGTTGATTACATATTGGCCAGCATCAGGGATTCAGACAAGGCCGATAGTTACATACGGATGACCTACATAGATCAGGATCGGCGTGCCCACGAGTATTATGATCTACTTAATTGAGTTTAAGATCAAAAGGATAGCACAGACACGGTGCTGTCGCAGGGTCTACTACTCAACACTGACCGAGGAAGTGCAGGCTGACTCAGAACAGCAAGCCATTGAAAAGATAGAGAAAAGACCCAACATAGTCTATGCCCGAGTCAAGGCATAAGTAAAGTTTTACATGCCGGAGTTCATCATGGAAGTCATCAACATCTTGATAACTGGAGCCAGGATCATCCACACTGAGGATGGAGATTGGCAGGTCTATTACAAAGAGAAATTGATCCAGACACATGGGAACAAGGCCACGGCACTCTGCCACGCACTGGATCAAAATAATCTAGATCAACAATTCGATAAGCAATACCAAAAGATCGCTTGACAACTAATCTGCCCGATGTTATAATTAGGGCATGAGAATTCTGATATTACTGTTGTTATCCACAGTCGCATTGGCGGACAACATCGAGAAACAATACGAGAAAAAAGAACAAGAAATCAAAGAAAAACAGACCTTTGAGGAGATCGTCGCGGACACATTTACCTTTGAGGAATACGCAGAGTGGACAGCCATCAGACAGAAGTTCGAAGCACAGGCAAACAAAGAAAAAGAACAACAACTAGCCTGTGTAGAAAAGGGCGGACATCCAAAGCAGTGCGTTGACCCAGACTGGTGCCTCTATCCATCAAATGAGAAAAAGGATGAGTGCGTTAAATATAACATCAAAAAGGGACTATTTTAAATGATCAACGGGCCGGAACCACGTTGGATATTTGTTTCCAAATGGATTGCCACAGTGGGCGCCTGCACCTGTGCGATCTTTAGTTCATTGGACATCTATCCGTGGAATGTTCATCTGGGAGCCTACGCAGGAATTTTGTGGTGCGTGGTAGGCGTATATTGGCGCGAACCCTCGATCATAGCCATCAACGCACTCCTCACTATCATATACGGGATCGGGGTCATCCGTAGCCTATTCATCGGTTGACCAAAAAATCCATTTTTGCTATAATATGTAGTATAAATTAGAAAGGCAACTGGATTCATATAATGGTTACACAATTTCAAAAACATCTTCAAAAACTTAAAAATTACAAATCACCAGATTTTCTTGACGGTGTTAATAAACTTTACTTCTTAGAGGTAATTGAAAAACCGGGTATGGTTAAGATTGGTGATACACATCGTGATGTTGAAACTCGTAATGAAGAAACAATCATCAATGCTTCCCTACATATCAAACAGAGGACTTGGGTAGTAGCTGATAGGTGGGATGGTTCCATATTTCGTGACAAGAGTTTTCATAAGTTCCTTGAAGGAAAAGGTTATGAAAGAGAACTTAACAATAAAAGATCCAAATCTGAATGGTTTTATATTACAATAGAAAAGGCCCTAGAAGAACTTGAAGAATTTATTCGCAAGCCGGTGTTTAAAACTGTTGAACTTCGAACTGCTCAAAACTATCTATTAGAAAAGATGCAGGAGGCAATTGATGAAGGACATCAGTATATCAATGCCGGGTTTTGTGTTCGAGTGGGCAAGACCATTATTTCACTTACACTCTCGTCACAAAACAAATGGATGCCAGTTTATATTGGTAAAAATCTTACTTCGCAGTCATCAGCAGAATGTGACAACAAAGAATACGGTATTGTTCCTGAAATGCTGACCCAATCACTACACGGTGTAGATGAACTAGAAGAAGGAGAATTATCTAAACGAACCAAGTTGATTATCGAAAACATTGAAAATACCAATACCGCTAACAAACCAATCGTCTTTTTCGTAGATGAAGTTGATGATGGGTCTCACACTACAAAGTCTAGAGATATTATCACTCCGGTAGTTGAATATTTCAAAGCAAACGGCAAGTTTGCTTGTATATTTCCTATGAGCGGAACTCGAATCTATCGAGGTGAAAAGATTCTCAAGGAACTTACAGATGGCGATATTAAAGAACTGTCGCTCGAATATTATGAAATGCAAATTCTACAGCCAGAGACAACTTGTCGTAGAGAGTTCAGAAATATTAGTTTCTACTCAGAAGCAAAAGACGGCTTATCTAATATCTCAGATGCTATAAAGAACAAAGATCACGGACATAAAAGTTTAGCGACCTTTATTACAAAACTCTTAGGAACGAATAACTTTGAATTTACAATTGATCCAAACTTTCCGCATTGGTTTATTAAATTTGCCACAGTAGGTAAAGATAATGCTAAGAAACTTGTTGCTTATCTTAACAGGAACTGTTCGACTATTGAAAACAAAGAGTTCTATTTTGCAGAAATTAACGGCGATGTAACCAGTTCACGACAGGCTCAAAACTACTGTAAAGATATTATCAAAAAACAGGACGGTAAGACTTGCGTATTCATTTCGCAAGGAATGGCCACTACCAGTTTTAGCGTTGAGCAAATTGGCAATGCCGCAGTATTCTCTGATAACGAATTAACTTCAGATGACATCCAAGCACTCCACAGAGCGGTTACTTGGGCATTAGGTAAATTATTTGGCAATTTGTTGTATATTACAACAAACGACTCGATGGAGCACTCTTTCGACGACATCTTTGAAGATGAAACAAAGATTGCTAAAACACGCGAAGAAAAGATTGAAATTTATCGTGAGTTGACAAATAATAATAGTATGATTCACTTTACAGTTAATGGCAAAAGTATTCGTCCTGTAAAAGTTACTTATGAAAATGCTGATAAGGTTATTGATAAGAAAGCCAAGGCAATGACAAGAGTAGGCAGTATTATGGGATTAATGAATGATCTTGATGATGAAATCCAAGAGAACATTCTTCTTACTGTTACCGGTAAGAAAGGAACATCGCTAAAGTCTAAATCAACCAATGGTGATAAGTTTGATCCGTTTAGTGAAGGTGACACTAAGAAATCTAAAAAGCAAGATACAGATAAAGTAACCCTGGGACAAAAAGAAAAAATCTTTAGAGCATTTGTTGAGGGGTCAGTTAATGTTCCTGCACTCGCCAGAGAACAAGAAACAACAATTGAAGAGTTCAGTTACTGGAATGAAGTAGGTATTTCGAAAGAATTGTTCTTTGATGTATATAATAGTTCTTGGATGTTCAGAGATAGGATTGATTCAATCTACAATCTCTGTGACGATGATACTTATTTGGTTGAAAACTATCTTAATAGAATAGTTGAGTTGCATGACGTTGATATTTATAGTATAATAAAATAAAATGAAAACATTACACATATTTGATAATAGACATATCAAAGATCAGATTAAAAAGATCAAAAAGGGAGATTGTATTGTTTTAATTAACTCACTTTCTAAAAAAAGATGGTCAATATACTTTAGATATAATAATATAGATGAAAGAAAACTTAACATTAAATATATAACAGTAGAGGAATATTTTAATATGAAAAGCACAACAGATAATAAAAAATTTCCTTTTGATTGTATGTTGGCTAACCCTCCATACTCCGAAGGATCCAGATTACTTTATAGATACTTCTTTGAAAAGGGACTAGAACTAGCAGAAACAGTTTCGATGATAATGCCTGTAAATTTAGAATCAACTCACGATTCGAGAAAACAAATCAATTATCTAATTAAAAGGCATTCTACTCATGTTAGTGAAGATATTTCACACCAATTTTCAGGAATTAGTCAAGATAACATTCGAAATGTCATTGCAAGTAAAAAAGTTGAAAATGAAGTAGATACAACAATTTCAAATGCCTTAGACAACTACCAAATAGCCTATCCTGACAGGAAAAGACTTAATCCTATTAAAGGCAATACAGATTTATCAGACTCTCAATATGATGACGAGTCAGGCGAAGAAATTATCGATAAAGTTTTAAGGACAGGTGTTGAAAAAAGAAAAGTTTTAAGAAAAAAAGTCTTAGATGCTTCTCAAAAAATATTAACCAAATATGCTGTCTTTGTTAATCATACTCCATCTAAAGGATTACTTAATGTTCATATTGAAAAAGATTTTAAGACGACTTGGACTATGAGGGTTTTTGCATTTGAAGTTGATACTAAAGATCAAGCAGATAAACTGGCCCAGTGGATCACTTCTGAAGAAATTAAAAACGAAATCTTAAAAATGTTTGAATTGAAAAAGGCATATACAGTAACAAAAGAAATGCTTGGAAAACTTCCTTGGTATGAATGATATTGAATATATCATAAATCACATCCGCAATCGATCCTATATGAGCGGTATTGATCGTGATAGAGCCCGTGTTAAGGCAACTGGAGAAGTCTTTACTCCTACTCCATTGGTCCGAGAGATATTAGATACACTAGATCCATCATTATTTACAGATCCTACTAAAACATTTCTTGATCCAACTTGTGGTGACGGACAGTTCTTAGGTGAAGTTCTCATACGCAAGGTGGAGAACGGTATTGACTTTGAAACTGCACTATCTACGATCTATGGTGTAGATCTCATGCAGGATAATGTGGAACTCTGTCGTGAAAGACTATTGTGCGGTAGAGAGGATCTTAGACACATCGCAGAGAAGAACATAGTATGCCATGATGCCCTAACCTATGATTATTCGTTCAACGGCACAAACAAGAACAATGATGAACTACTGTTTGATAACCTATTCGAAACAACATAACCAAACCACTTGCACCCACAAGCAATCTAGCATATAATATTAATACTGATCACCGGCCCCTGCACCGTGCAGACGCGAAAAAAAACGACCTAGTGAAAGGAGTCTACAATGGCAAGAAAACAATCCAAAAAACAACCTAAATTCACAAGAACCGGACAAGAGATCTCAGAATATAGGAATGGTCGTTTAAAACGATTGTTAGACAAAATTAGAGAAATGAATCCTGACTATCTTCGCCCACCAAAAGATTCCAATGGCAAGGCCCAAGACATCCTAGATCTAATTAGAAAACGCCAACAGGACAGTGATGACGATCTAGAGTAAAAGATGTGGCATAAAAGCCACACTTTTTTATCTGTGTTAAGGTTAACTGATTTTGGTTGACAAAAAAACCAAAAGATCCTATAATAATAATGTAGAGATTAATTATTAAGGGGTAATGATTATGACACAGTTTAAAAAAGAAGAGTTTACATGGGACGGCGAATACTTGATGTATCGTGGTGCTTGGGAAGGTGCTAGAATGATGATGGACGTTGATCCAGACGCACAT